>TARA_R110002096_G_scaffold436023_2_pt1 | contig 156549 bp, 127 predicted proteins | sample TARA_R110002096 | Tara Oceans TARA_R110002096 (sample SAMEA4397295) | marine metagenome | biome: Polar Biome; feature: [DCM] deep chlorophyll maximum layer (ENVO:01000326); material: water (ENVO:00002006), including particulate matter (ENVO:01000060) such as... | depth 35 m
TGAAAAATAAAACTAATCCATGTTGCTTCATCAATAAAACCCTTACCCCAGTCCTGCCATTGTTTGTTTAGCCCCTGCTTTTGCATGTCGGCTAAGTTCATGTCTTTGGCTTTCATGGCTTTAACCTCGGCTATGCAGCTGTTGAGCATAGTTTTAAATTTAGCCATCCCTGCTTTATTGGTGACTGTGCCGTGGCCGGGGATAACAATAGTTTTGTCATCGATGCGCTGGTAAATAATTTCAATATTTTTGGCATAGTTAACGGCATTACCGCCATTGTGTATGTCTATAAAGGGGAAGCTGGGGTAAAACATCAAATCGCCCATGTGCACGACATTAGCTAGTTTAAAAAATATGACGGTGTCACCATCGGTATGGCTGTTGGCAAAATGTTCTAGTTGCAATTCATCACCATTAAAGTGCACGCGCATGGCCTGGGGGTAGGTAAGGCTAGGCAGAGCGTGCTGGGGGTGAGCATCGGCTTGATAGTTGAACAAGGGGATGGCCGACTTTTGTGCTAGGCGCTTGCGTACATTATCGTGGGCAATAATAGTGGTGTTTTTACCTAGGGTATCGTTGCCGCCGGTGTGGTCAAAATGCCAGTGGGTGTTAATAATATATTTTAAGCTTTGGCCGTGGCCTAACTCGCCCAGTGCGCTTTGTAAATCAGCTGCTAGGTCGGCATAGCCATTATCAATAATCAGCAGGCCATCTTGGCCTTGGCTTAATAAGATATTGCCGCCTTTTTTACTGAGCATGGTCAAGTTGTCGGTAATAGCTTGCTGTTGGTATTGGCTGTTGGTGTTGTCGTGGTTTTGATGGCCGTGGCTGGCTGTACTTAAGCTTAACGCCATTGTTAGTAGTGCACAATGTAGAAGAGGGCGATGCTGTTGTAACCGTTTCATAGTTCTATCCTTAGGTTTATAAATAGTGTTTTGTGAAGGTTAGGTTTATTAAGCGTTTTCTATCACCAGTATAGCGCCGGTAGTGCGCTTGGGTTCGTCAACGGCATAGGGTAGCAGTTCACCGTAAAATTCTGCCATGCAGGTTTCGGCCAGCTCAAAAAAGGGTGGGCGCTCGGGGTCGCTAATCAGTATTTTTTTAACCTCGGCATCGCAGGCTTTTTCTACCAGCTCTAATACCTCGTCAGCTAACTCATCCCAAAAACAAATATCGGCGCCTATGATCACGTCAAAGCAGGCTAGGTCTTCTTCGGTGATTTCATTAAAGTAGCAGCTGTGGGTTTGTATGTGTACATCGTTGTGTTCGGCATGGCACTGCAAATAGGGGAACACCGATGGGTCGGCGTCTATGGCGGTAACATTGGCTTTAAAGGTTTTGGCGCAAAAAATACCGCCCAAGCCCCAGCCGCAGCCAATTTCTAAGACATTGGCGCCTATCTCTAAGGGATTTTTTTGTAAGTAGTCCATCAGTAAATAGGTGGAGCCCCAAAACTTATTGCCGTGTATAGAGGGTTGATCGTCTAAATTTTTGAGCTGGCGCAGGTCCTTGTGCTGGGCGTTTAAAAAGTTAACGCCATAGTGATTGGTGGTATGTGTGTTATTGGACATGCTCAGTGTGCTACCTGTGTGTGCTAGCTATGTGTACTATTTATATATAGTGGCTGCGTCATAAGCCTAGCCCTAGTTTAGGCTGCGGCGTGTTAAGTGTAACGTGATTAAAGCGGCTGTGGCTAAAATTTAATTAGAGCTAGTATGCGTCACTTGTGGTGATTTTAGCGTAGCAATACAGCGCTAGTCTTAGGGTTTTAAAAGGTCTATCGTTAGGCTCTAGCTTTATGCGGCGACAGCATTTATTACAGTAGCTGTAACCGTATCAACAGTACTAACAGCAGCCTTAACAATAGTATGAATAACAGCGAGTATCTTTATTATGGCAACCGTATTAATTACCGGCGCTAACCGCGGCATAGGTTATGCACTAAGCACTATTTTTACACAGCGTGGCGATGAGGTGATCGCAGTCTGCCGTCACAGTTCAGCTGAGTTAGACGCGCTCGGGGTGGAGGTGATGGCAGGCATAGATGTCACCGAGGCGGAGTCAGTAGCGGCGCTGGCGAAAAAGTTGCAAGGCCGCCGTTTAGATGTACTGTTTAATAACGCCGGTATTTTGGTTAGTCAAAGTTTAGATACGCTGTGTTTTGATGATGTGGCGCGCCAATTTGAGGTCAACGCCATGGGACCGCTGCGTTTAACTCATGCCTTGCTGGGCAACCTAGGCGAAGGCTCAAAAATTGCCATGGTCACTAGCCGTATGGGCTCTATGGCGGATAACGGTTCCGGTGGTCAGTATGGATACCGCATGTCTAAGGCGGCCTTAAATGCGGCTAGTGTGTCTTTAGCGCAGGATTTAAAAAACCGCGGCATAGCGGTGGCGATTTTACACCCCGGCTACGTACAAACCGAAATGGTGGGCTTTGGTGGTGAGGTCACTCCAGCGGCAGCAGCAGGGCGTTTGATTGCTAGAGTCGATGCGTTAAATCTTCAAAATACCGGTACGTTTTGGCACGCCAATGGCGAGGTTTTGCCCTGGTGAGTGGCAAGGCTGCAGTTGTTGCAGCTGTTCTACCAGCCATTGCAGGGCTTGGCCGCGGTTAGCGGTTTTCCAGGCTATATGCAGCGGAGAGGGCGCGGGAGGTTGCTCTAGCTGCAGCTCTACCAGCTCCCCTAGCGCCAAGCTCTCGGCTACCCGAAAGCGTGGCGCCAAGCCTACCCCTAAGCCGTTGCGTTGCGCATTAATTTTTTCGGCCATGCTGGCGACATACATATATTGCCGACGGTTGAGTATGCCGTAGTTGAGCGTGGGTAGGTTTCGAGAGGAATCGCGCACTATCACCGAGCGGTGTAGGTTGAGGCTATCTGCGCTAAGCGGTTGCTGTGCTTGCATAATGGGGTGCTGCGGGTTGGCAACAAAGCACATGTCAGAGTCAAACCATTCCAGGCAGCGTATGCCTTGGTGCCCGGGAGGCCGGTTAACCGCCCCCACAATTAGGTCGACACGGTTTTCTATTAGCGCCTCCCAGGTGCCCCCCAGTACTTCTTCGCTCAGCTCTATGATGATATTACTTTGCAATTGGTAGAGTTTCTCCAACAAGGGGTATAGCCAGCTACTGGGCACTGCCGTGTCACAGGCTATACGCAGCCGCGGCTCCCAGCCCGAGGCTACTTGCTGGGTGCTGTGGCTAAGTTGTTCGGCGGCCAATAGCAGCTTGCGCCCCTGTTCTAGCAAGTGCTCGCCGGCACTGGTCAATACCGAGCGGCGGCCCTGTTTTTGAAATAGGGTGACAGCTAGATCCTGCTCTAGCTTTTGCACCGTATAAGACAGTGCAGAAGGCACTTTGTTGAGATGACTGGCTGCTGCGGCATAGCTGCCCTTGCGCTGTATGGCGTCCAACACCTCTATGGCCTCTAGGCTAATCAAGCTTCTCACGGCTATCCTTTTATTGTTCAAATAAATTGACCGAATTAATCAATTTATATCGCTTTTTTAATTTATAGGCAAGCTTATACTGTTTTCATCGTATTAAATTAACTGAATGTTTTGGAGGATACTATGTCAGCTTTACAACTGAAAACCTTATTAAGCAGCAATCAAAGTTATGCCGCTTTAGCCTTACGCCTACCTGCGGGCGCTATTTTTGTGGCTCATGGTGCACAAAAGCTGTTTGCTTGGTTTGGTGGCTATGGCTTAGAGGGCACTGGCCAATACATGGCCTCTCTAGGCATGGAGTCGGGCTATCTAATGGCGTTAATGGCAGGTAGTGCCGAGTTTTTTGGCGGCCTAGCCTTGCTGTTTGGTTTGCTGGTTAGGCCAGCGGCCACGATGTTAGCGGTGACTATGTTAGTAGCTATTGTTATGGCTCATCTTGCATCAGGTTTTTTCATCAGCAATGGTGGTTATGAGTACGCTTTGGCACTACTGGGTATGAGCGTGGCGCTGGCCGTACAAGGTGGCGGCCGTTTAGCTGCTGATAATTTGCTTGTCGCTATTATCAATCGTAAAGCCTAAGGAGCGCGTCATGGGTTTATTAATTGAAGGGCAGTGGCAAGACCAGTGGTATGACACTGCAGCCTCGAAAGGCGAGTTTGTACGTCAAGCTAGTGCATTTAGGCACTGGATTACACCCACTGGCGATGCTGGCCCTGATGGTGATGGCGGGTTTAAGGCTGAAAAGGGGCGCTATCACCTCTATGTGTCGCTGGCTTGCCCCTGGGCACATCGCACCTTGATTTTTCGTGCGCTCAAGGGCCTGCAGGACTATATAGGGGTAACCGTAGTCGACCCTTTAATGGCCGAGCATGGCTGGGTATTTCAACAGGGCGCAGAGGCTGACGACAACACTTACGGTTATCAGTATTTGCATCAGCTTTATACCCGAGTAGACCCCGTCATAACCAGCCGCGTTACCGTACCGGTGTTGTGGGATAAGCAGCGGCAAACGATAGTCAACAACGAGTCCTCCGAGATTATTCGTATGTTTAACAGTGCCTTTAATCATTTAACGGGTAATACCGCGGATTACTACCCAGAGGCGCAACGGGCAGAGATAGACGCTTGGAATGAGGCCATCTATCCCGCGGTTAATAACGGCGTTTACCGGGCGGGTTTTGCCACTAGTCAAGACGCGTATGAGAAGGCTTATACTGAAATGTTTACCATGCTAGGAAAGCTAGAGCAGCAGTTAGCTCAGCAACGCTACTTAGTGGGCGCGGGCATAACCGAAGCCGATTGGCGCTTGTTTACCACGCTGCTGCGTTTTGATGCGGTGTACTTTGGCCACTTTAAAACCAATCAGCAACGTATAGCCGATTACCCTAACTTATCGGGCTATGTACGCGATTTATACCAGCAGCCTGGGGTGGCGGCAACGGTGGATATGCAGCATATCAAGCAGCACTATTACCGCAGCCATCACAGTATTAACCCCACCGGCATAGTGCCCTTGGGGCAAGAACATGACTTTATGCAGCCCCACGATAGAGCATTATTGAGCTAGGCGGCTGCGCTATTAGATTAGGTGCTAGAGGAGTATTGAATATGAAGCTACGAAAATTGAAGCGCATTGTGCAAGCGCAAGCCTCATCCGATGGCGCAGGGGTGAGAATACAGCGCCTTGCCGGGCGTGATTTGAATAGGGCCATGGACCCTTTCTTGATGATAGATGAGATACGTTCAGAGGACGGCGCCGACTATATCGGCGGTTTCCCTTCGCATCCTCACAGGGGCTTTGAAACCATAACCTATATGAAGCAGGGGTTAATGCGTCACAAAGATCATATGGGCAATGAAGGCCTATTAGCCGCTGGCGATGTGCAGTGGATGACGGCGGCGCGCGGGGTTATACACTCCGAAATGCCCGAGCAAAGCGAGGGCTTGCTGCACGGTTTTCAGCTGTGGTTAAATCTGCCTGCCGCTGAAAAAATGCTACCAGCGGCCTATGCCGATTACGCCAGCGAGCAGCTACCTGTGTTTGAATTAGGCGATGGCAGCGCGATTAAGGTGATAGCGGGTACTTACTCGCCATTCTCTGGTGATCAACGTAGCGCCGGGCCAGAGGTTAATGCTAAGTCGGTAACCAGCCCCATTCCTCAGGGCACTACCGAGGCGCTGTATTGGGATTTGCAATTAGCCCCCGGCGCGCAGTGGCAGGCCGCCATACCAGCAGGCCACAACTTGGCTGTGTATGTGTATGAAGGCAGCACGGTAGAGGTTGAAGGCATGGCGCTGGCGACTAGGCAGCTGGGCTTATATGGGGATGGTGAAGGCTTACAGTTGCAGGCGGGGAGTCAGGGTTTAAGCGCTTTGGTGGTGGCCGGCAAGCCACTTAAAGAACCCATTGCCCAGCATGGCCCGTTTGTGATGAATAGCACCGAGGAGATAGAGCAGGCGATAGCGGATTACCAGGCGGGGCGTTTGGTTTAAGCTTTCATATAGCTGTTAGCAGGTAAGTGAGTGCTTGCTAACTTGGTTGCTGTTAAGCTGTGATTTGCTGCTCTATTGAATCCAACTGCTTAAACAGGTTTTTCGGCAGGGCCATTTCTGACAACGCTTTTTGCGAGGCGCGCTCCAAAATATCTCTGTCCTCTTCGGGGGCTTCTTTTAAAGTGAAGTGCATTTCGCAGGCCAAGTTGGCTTGAAACAGCAGGTGGGCATAGGCGCCTACTTTGTCACCGGGGCTGAGGTCTACCTGTTGATGCAGGGCTGAGCATATTTCTTCTGGCAACTCCCAGTCTTTGGCTATGCTGTAACTCAGCATCGGTGACAGGGTTTCCATCAGTGGCGCGAAGGTGGCGTAGCTGGGTAATACCTTATCCATTTGGTGGCTATTAATTTTAAATTGGGTGCATAGCTCACAAAATAAGGTGATTTTGCCCATGTCGTGTACCAGCCCCAATAAGTAGGCTTTATAGGGCTCTAGGCCGCGCTGACGGGCAATAATTTCACAGGCCACCGCGCAGGACAGCGAGTGCTGCCAAAGCTTGTGGCCAAAGTTAGCGAAGTAGGGCGACTTGCGCTCTATCACCGGCTGCATGACCGCTGCAGACAATACCGTGCGCAGGCCATCTATGCCTAACTTCACCACGGCAATTTCGATGCTGGTGATGCGCTTAATAATGGGGTTGAAGTAAACGCTATTGGCCAGCTTTAACACCGCCGCGGTCATGACCGGGTCTTTGTTAATAATATTGACGTAGTCTTTAGAGGAGGAGTTTTTATTGCGCAGGCTTTGCAATAGTTTCGGTATCACCGAGGGTAACCTAGGTACCGCCTTCAGCCGTCTAGTCTGTTGGCTCATGTCTTGGGTGACCACGTCTAAAATCAGCTTTTGCGGCACGCTTAGTCTGTCTACCTGCTCGGCTTTGCCAAATAGGCTGCGATAAAAGCTGGCAGAGATAGAGGCCATACTGAAATTTGAGGGCTGGGTAATTTCTATGGTGTCATTGCCTGCGTGGTGAGCAGCGGGGACGTTGTTAAAGACAGCTTTAAGACGTGACAGTAAACCAGCCATAAATAATGCAAATTCCAGTCAAAATTTAATGTGGGGCAAGTATAGCGTGATTTGCTCAAAAGGCGTTTTACTTTTTGTGACATTTGCTTAACTATTGCTTAAGCATTTTTTAATTATGGCTTTTATAGCCGCGACTAGTGCTATGCTATAGCGAATAAATTAATAGTATTTATGGAGACAGCAAGTGGCAAAAAAGCAGTTAAAAGAGTACATAGAGCAACTCAATAGCTACATTAACGACAAAGACCTCAGCGAGCAGGAGCAGGATGCCCTAGAGGGCTTAATCGATAATATAGAGATACGCCTAGATGAATTAGAGGGTGAAGAGCACAGCGATACCCTCTCCGAGCAAGTGGATGAGCTAGCCACGGCCTTTGAGGCTGAGCACCCCCTCTTAACCGGCGTATTAAAAGATATTATGGTGAAGCTGAGTAGCATGGGTGTGTAGTGCGAATAGCAGGGAGCTTGTATGTTGAATATTCAGTTGGCGCGTATTGATCAAAGTGATTTGGTGGCGCAAGGTGTTTACGATTTATTATTAGAGCTGTTCCCCGCCGAAGTGGCGAGCTTTCCTTTGGCAAAATTACAGCAAGCGGCCTTTCAAAGCCTACGCCCCGATGGCGGCGTGTGGTCGCTACTGGCCTTAAATGAGCAGGAACAAGTGGTAGGTATGCTTAACCTCAGCCGCTGCGTGGCGATTTATGCGGGCGGTGAATTTGGTGAAATTGCTGAGATGTATGTGCGCCCCGATTACCGTTCGCAAAAAGTTGGCGAGCAATTAATGGCTAGGGCTAAACGTTTTGCCAAAGAGAAAGGTTGGGCTACCTTAGAGGTAGGTGCTCCCGATGTGCCACGCTGCCAGCGCACAGTCGATTTTTACCAGCGCAACGGTTTTAATATGGTGGGGCCGCGTTTAGAATTTAGTTTGTAGCTGCCGCATAGTAAATAACCGGCAATAAACCCGCCGCTATTAACACAATAAAAACCAATAAAGAAAACTCTCCTCGCACCCGGCCGCTAAAAAACTTTAGCGGCTTTTTGCCTATAAAAGGCTGGTATAGCGCCTGCCACCACAATACCCCTAAATGCACCACGGCTATCAGTATCGCTAAGCCAAAGGCGACGGCTGAGAAGCTCAGTAAAGGGAATTTTTCCATATTAGCGAAGGTGACAATTTCGCCTACACCTACTAATGCGCAAACGCTAAGCACATAGCTGCGGGCGTGGTTAACTATTTCCTGCCTAGTGTCCATGTCTTTTTTTTCGTTATTGTGAGAGTTAGGTGGGTTCATTATTGCTTAACAATTGCGGTTGCTCCAATAATTTTTTAATTGCCTGTATCAGGCTGGCGCCGTCAAAGCCATCCACCACTCGGTGATCAAATGACGCCGATACATTCATGATGGAACGTATAGCTATGGCTTCGTCGATCACTACCGGCCGCCGTTGAATTTTATTGATACCTATAATGCAGGTTTCTGGCGCGTTGATAATGGGGGTGGCGGCGATGCCGCCCAGTTTACCCAAGCTGGTAAGGGTGATGGTGGAGCCGCTAAGCTGCTGTGGGCTAAGGCGGTGATGTCTAGCGGCGCTGGCGAGTTGTTCTATAGCGGCGGCGCATTGCCATAGTTCGCTGTGTTCGCAGTCGCGCAATACCGGCACCACTAAACCTTTATCGGTCATGGTGGCTATGCCTACATGCACCGCTTTATATTCGGTGACTTCGTTATTGTCGTTATTAAAATGGGCATTGCAATGGGGAAAGTACGGCAATGCCTGCACCAGTGCTTGAATAATAAAAGGTAATAACGTGAGCTTGTTTTGTTCGCTGCTGCGTTGTTGGTTGAGTTGTTCGCGCAGTTGTTCCAGTGCGGTGACGTCTACTTCTTCTACATAGGAATAGTGTGGTATTTGTTGCGCTGCCTGCTGTAGTTTTTTGGCAATTATGCGTCTAGTGCCGCTGAGGGTGTAGCGTTTATCGCCGGTATTTTTTTTGTTATTGTCGCTAGGGTTGTCAGCATTGGTAGCTGACTTTTGCTTGCTGTTGTTGGAAGTATTACTGCTGTTGCTGCCGGTATTATTACCGGATTTATCCTCGCTAGGCGTGCTAGGTATTAAATTATCTAAATCACTGTGGTTGATGCGCCCTTTAGGGCCGCTGCCGCTAATTTTTCGCAAGTCGACATTGTGTTGCCGTGCTCGTAAGCGCACCGAGGGTGAGGTTAGCACGCCGCTGTCTGCAGTTTCTGTGTTATCGGAGGCGCTTGTTGACCGGGTATTTTTTTGTGCGTCGTTGTTGCTGGCTGCTGGCGGTGTTGCAGCGGTTTTGTTGATTGTTTCGGATGGTATTTCGGCTGCGGGTTGGCTGCTAGCAGCTTTGCTTTGGATGGTGGTGTCGGTTTCAAATAAAATCAACTCTCTGCCCACGGCCAACACTTCACCGGCGCTGCAGCCCAGTTTTAATACTCGGCCACTAATAGGCGAGGTGGCTTCTATGACCGCCTTGTCGGTTTGCACATCGGCGATGTGTTGATCTTGAGCAACCTCATCACCCACCGCGATATGCCAGGCCACGATTTCAGACTCCACGATGCCTTCGCCTAAGTCGGGGAGTTTGAAACTAAATTCACTCATAAGCAGAGCCTCCTATGGGTCTGGCGGGGTTAGCGATTTTCCAGCGTACGTTGCAGGGCCTCTATGATGCGCTCCTGGCTGGGAAAGTACTCCCACTCAAAGGCGTGGGGGTAGGGGGTGTCCCAGCCGGTAACGCGCTCTATCGGCGCCAGTAAATGCCAAAAGCATTCCTCTTGCACCTCGGCCACCAGCTCGGCGCCGTAGCCGCCGGTGCGGGTGGCCTCGTGTATCACCACGCAGCGGCCGGTTTTTTTTACCGAGTTGACTATGGTGGTTAAGTCCAGTGGTACTAAGCTGCGCAGGTCTATCAGCTCGGCGTCTATGCCGCTGTGTTTAATGGCGGCGGCGGCCACATGCACCATGGTGCCGTAGGCCAGTACGGTTACGTCGTTGCCGGCCTGGCTAATGGTGGCCTGGCCTATGGGGATGCGGTAATGCTCTTCGGGCACTTCTCCTAGTGGATGGCTGGCCCAGCTTACCGAGGGCTTGTTGTGGTCACCGTCAAAGGGGCCGTTGTAAATGCGCTTGGGCTCAAAAAATAACACGGGGTCGTCATCTTCTATGGCGCTGATTAATAAGCCCTTGGCATCGTAGGGGTTGGAGGGCATCACGGTTTTTAAGCCGCAGACATGGGTGAAAATACCTTCGGGGCTTTGTGAGTGGGTTTGGCCGCCGCGTATGCCGCCACCACAAGGAGTGCGTATGGTTACTGGTGCCCAAAATTCGCCGCCGCTGCGGTGGCGCAGGCGGGCCAGCTCGCTAACAATTTGGTCGAAGGCGGGGTAGATGTAATCAGCAAACTGTATCTCTACCACCGGCCGCAAGCCGTTAACCCCCATGCCTATGGCGGTGGCGATAATACCGCCCTCGGCTATAGGCATATCCAGCGAGCGATGGGGGCCGTGTTTTTGATATAGGCCTTCGGTGCAGCGAAACACGCCGCCAAAAAAGCCCACGTCTTCGCCCATCACCAGCACGGCAGGGTCTTGCGACATTTTGATATCTAGGGCCGAGTTAATGGCCTGCACCATATTCATTCTAGCCATGGCCGTGTTCCATTTTTTGACGTTGTCTTTGCAAATGCTCGGGCAATTCTTTAAATACATCATCAAACATAGAGCTCAGTGGCCAGTGCGGGCCCTCCTCTAGTGAGCCGTAAGATAGCGCCTCCTGCCAGTCGGCGGTGATGCTATCCTTGAGTTCTTGTTGCAGTGCCTGGTGCTGATCTTCGCTCCATTCCCCTAGGGTAATGAGGTGCTCTTTAAGGCGGGTAATGGGGTCGCCCAAGGGCCAGTATTCGGCCTCTTTGGGGGAGCGATAGGCATCGGGGTTGTCGCTGGTGGAGTGGCTGGCCACGCGGTAGGTAAATAATTCTATAAAGGTGGGGCCGCCACCGCGGCGCGCGCGCTGGGCGGCCCATTGGGTGACGGCATATACCGCTAAAAAGTCGTTGCCGTCTACCCGTATGCCGGGTATGTGAAAGCCTAGGCTGCGGGCGGCAAAGGTGGTGCCCGCCGAGGCAAAGGATTGCGGTGTGGAGATAGCCCATTGGTTGTTAACCACGTTTAAAATCACCGGCGCTTGGTAGGTGGAGCTAAATTGTAGGGCGTGATAGACGTCGGCCTCGGCGGTGCTGCCGTCCCCCACCCAAGTGGCGGCGATATGATCCTCACCTTTATAGGCAGAGGCCATGGCCCAGCCCACGGCTTGGCAGTATTGGGTGGCCAAATTTCCGGAGATGGTAAAGAAACCGCCTTCCTTCCAGCTATAGAGCACCGGTAGTTGCCGACCTTTTAGATTGTCGCGGGCGTTAGACAGGCACTGGCACATCATGTCTACCACCGGATAGCCGCGAGCAAATAATAGGCCCTGTTGCCGGTAGCTGGGGAAGCACATGTCGCCGTTATCCAGCGCCATGGCTTGGGCCACGGCCACGGCTTCTTCACCGGTGCACTTAAGGTAAAAGCATAATTTGCCCTGGCGCTGCATGGCGAACATGCGGTCATCAAAGGCGCGCACATGCATCATCTGTTTTAAGCCCAAGCGCAGCTTATCGGGGCTGAGTTGGGGGTGCCATTCGCCCTTGGCTTTGTGGTCGTCGTCCAGCACCCGCACTAAGCCATAGGCCAAGTTGCGTATGGCGTTGGGATCTATTAAGGGCTCAGGTTTGCTGGAGGATTCGGGGCTGGGTATGTCGAGATAGGAAAAGTCGGGCTCTTCGTCGGGCCGAAACGGGGCTTTGGGTATGTGTAAGCGACTACTAAACTCTTTGGTCATGGCAACCTCTCGCTGTCAGCTAACTCTTACACTATAGCTTATAGTTGACGGTAAAGAAGATTACCTAACGGTGGTGGTGAGTGGGTGGGTTATGAGTAGCAGCTAACCGCTAGGGGGGAAGCGTATCGTTACGCAGCGTTGTGAGGTTATTACCAAAAACTGGGCCGAGCGTTGTTGCGGGTCCGCTAAAGGCCTGCACAAGTTGGCCGCTACTAAAGGCTTCGTGTTTTAAACCGCTAGGTTGCAGCGACGCTGCTCTCAATAGGTTGTGGCAATCCGCCTATAGCGTAGTAAGCTGCTACTCTGTGGGTGTTAATGAGTGCTGCCCCTTGCTAGAGAACCTCAGGCAACTGACTAGAGCGAGACTATGGCCAATATAGTGATACAGCTAGGTGATATTACCGGCTTGGCGGTTGATGCCATCGTTAATGCCGCTAATAACAGCTTGCTCGGTGGCGGCGGAGTGGATGGTGCCATACACCGAGCAGCCGGGCCACAGCTATTGGCAGAGTGTCGCGGTTTAGGGGGTTGTGAAACCGGCGCGGCCAAACTGACTAAGGCCTATGATTTGCCCTGCCGCTATGTGATACATACGGTCGGCCCGGTGTGGCAGGGGGGAGGGCAGCATGAGGCAGCATTATTACGCAGCTGTTATCAATGTAGCCTAGCGTTAGCCGATGAGTTGGGCTTGACGACTATCGCTTTTCCGGCGATTAGTTGCGGTGCTTATGGCTATCCCCATAAGCTGGCCTGCACAGAGGCGGTCGCAGCTTTAAAACAGTATTTTGCCAGCGGTCAGTCGACGCTAGTGGAAGTCTATTTGGTGGTGATGGATCCCCATTTGGCCAGCCTGTACCAGACGCTGTTGAGAGATAAAACCTGAATACTGGCTATAAAAAACTGTTAGTTGAGGAATTCTCTTCTAAAATCAATACAATAGGCTACATTTAACAAACTAATGCGCTAATGATATAGCGTTTATTATTTGCAACTAAGACTAATAACAACGAGACGTCGAGATAAGCGCCAATGGAGCTATTGAACAACTGCCGTGAGTACGCTCATGGTTACTACAGTAATTTATTACTGGCGGCTGAAAAAAAGTTAATTGATAGTTTGTTTGAGCATTCAGATGCGGCCAAAAATAATGATGAGCAGCGCTTTTATTATGAAGCTATGCAGGCCTGCCGTAATAACTCTGGGGGCATGCACGCGGCCTTTCAGCAGCGACTTAGCGATTGTTACCAGCGTTTTCGCGATGGCGTGGTGGCGTCACAAACGCCCAAAGAAATTGTTAACGAGTTGTCCTTAGTTAATCCGCAAAAATTGGAAGATGATTTAGCTATCTCGGTAATCGTGTCTAAGTCTAATAGTCGCTATTCGGAGTCACTGTGGAAACTGAATAAACGTTTGTCGGTACTGCGCAGTGGCACCCCAGTTTACGATGAGGATAATCCCTTTGCGCCTACCATGGTAGGTGAGGCCTTACAGGCAGCAGTGAATGCCTTGGGTTTGGAGAGTAAGGCGCGTTTATTCGTTTATAAGCAGCTAGGTAAGCTGTTTATTCTGGGTTTTGAAAAGCCACTCAAACAGTTAAACGAGCAATTGGTAGCCCAGAGCATATTGCCCAATCTTAAATTTTTAGCCCATCAACAGGCCGACGGTGGCGCGTCAACTCCCCCCGTTTTGCTCGAGCCTGATCATGCCCACGAAAGCCCTGCCAGTATAGAAAATCAGCGTAAAATGCTTGCGACCATACAAGCCTTACAAACCCAGTTGGGGCCGCGTACCCACACGGCCGGTGGCGTCAGCTTGGGAGGTATAGCCACTGATGGTGATGGTAGTGCCGCCGCCTTTGGTCAGATGGATTACGCCTTAGCACTGAGTGCGGTGCAGCAGTCCACGGACATTTTACAGGCGGTATCACAGAATCGCCCTATGCCTGCCGAGCAAGTAGAGAAAAAAGTTGTAGAGCAATTATTAAAACAGGGCGATGACAAGTCGCGCCATAAAATGACCGGTGCCGATGCCAATACGGTAGATCTAGTGGGCATGATTTTTCGCTACATATTGGATGATGAAAACCTGAGTGATGCGGTTAAATCATTGCTTAGTCATTTGCATACGCCCTATCTCAAACTAGCCCTAATGGACAAAACCTTTATTGATAATTACGAGCACAGCGCTAGGGTGTTAATTAATAGTTTGGCGGATGTCGGCGGCCGTTGGGTAAAAGATGAAGATGATAAAACGGTATTACCGAAAATACGCTTAGTGGTAGAAACGGTGTTAAAAGGTTTTATTGATGATTACAGTATTTTTGATCGCTTGCTAGAAGACTTTCAACGCTTTAGAGAGAGCCTAGAAAAACGCTCAAAAATGGTGGAGAAGCGCAACACCGAATCACAGCAGGGCATGGAGCGTTTGGAATTATCGCGTCATCGCGCCGAAGAGGAAGTGTTAGTACGTTTTGATAACGGCGAAATACACCCGCAGGCCGCCGCCATATTGCAAAAACCCTGGACCGATTTTTTGGCTTTTAATCTACTGCGCCACGGCGACGAAGGCAGCACCTGGCAGTCGGCGTTAAAAGTGGTGGATGCGGTGGTGTGGAGCATACAGCAAAAGCACGCGGTGGATAATAAAGAAGACTTTCATAGGCGTCAGCAGGAATTTGAAACCTCTATTAAGGAGGGTTTGCTGGCTATGGGCTACGACCCTGGCGCCTCCAAAGGTTTGCTGATTAGTTTGCGGGAGGCGCAGGAGTTGGCCTACCACCAGCTGGTGCTAGCCGACGATAAGGCCGTAGTCAGCCCTATAGAGCAAGATCATAAGCCGGCAGCTAAGGCTCAGACTACGCCTCCCGCCGCTAAGCCCGAGCCTGTAGTAACGCCAGCGGCAGAACCCGTGCCGCCGCAAACCGCGATACAGCGCCAGCAGGTGCAGATGACGCATAAGGCCAAGCGTATACCTTTGGCTGAGCAGGAAAAAGCAACATTGTCAGCTGCTGAGCAGCGGCAGCTAGACGCGCTGAAAGATATCGCCTTCGGTACTTGGTTTGATTTTGTGCGTGAAGATGGCGGCCGCGATAGGATGAAACTGGCTTGGTATAGCCGGGTTACTTCCAATTATATGTTTGTAAATACGGCAGGCATCAAACAGGCGGTGATGACCTGTGTGGAGTTGGTTAAAGGTATGCAGGCCGGCACTATAGAGTTGGTAGTGCTAGAAAAGCGCAGCTTTATGGAGCGGGCTTTCGGCGCGGTGCTGAATAAATTAAAACCGAAAGCGACCGCCACTACCGCTTAACGGCTGGCTGGGTCAGCCGTTAAGCTATTGCGACTACGCGCCTATTAATAGGCAAAGCTTAATAAACAATAATTTGTTTTTTAATCGTGGCTACGCTGGCGACGGCTTTTTGGTATAGCTGTTCAATATTGACCTCACCGCCGGTTTCATAGCGTCGTGAAATCATGGTGATGGGAAATACCACGTCGCGCTTGCCGGGTACATCTAGAGCGCGACTGCGACCATAGCGGTCAATATAAATAACCCAGCTTAGCCCTTCATGTTCCTTTAAGACATTCCCCAGAATGACACCCATAGCTTGTAATAAAACGACTTGTTCAGGCTTGATGATTTTTTCGTCCAGTAGGCGCTGCATCAAGGCAAAGTCATTGTCTTTTTTACCAGTTAGTTGGCGGCCAAAATGACGCCGGGTCAGCTCGTCTATGCTGTCGCGCTGCTTGGCCATAAAGGTTTGATCATTGGTAGTGAGTGGCTCTTTGCGCCACTCTTGGGCGTAGCTGTTAAGGCTAAAGCAGCAGCTGATGAGTAAACAAAACAAAGTTAAGTAACGCTGTTTATGCATGGGATTCTCTCCTTTGTTAGCTTAGTTGGGTTATGCTGACACTAGTTTAATCAAAAAAGTCCGACTAAGGGGCTTTAATTACCAGTTATTGTCTTAAATTACCGCTTCTCGCTTGAGCTTGCTCTGGCCTGTCAGTACCATAGCCCCTTATTTTATTTTGGCGTTTTGTAAAGCTTACCTAGCGCCCGTGCGACCTTTCGGAGAGATGTATGATAGCGGGCAGTCTTGTTGCTCTAGTAACCCCCTTTACCCCTAGCGGCGACGTTGACTGGGCGGCTTTAACCGATTTGCTAGACATGCATTTAGAGAAGGGTACCCACGGCATAGTAGCGGTAGGCACCACCGGCGAATCGGCGACCTTGGATGTGCAAGAACACTGCAAGGTGATACGTCATACCGTAGAGCATATCCATGGCCGCATCCCGGTTATTGCTGGCACCGGCGCCAATAGCACCCGCGAAGCAATAGAGCTGACCGCGTCTGCTAAAGCAGCCAAGGCCGATGCTTGTTTATTAGTGACGCCTTATTACAACAAGCCTACCCAAGAGGGCATGTATCAGCACTTCAAAGCAGTGGCGGAGGCGGTAGCCGTCCCCCAGATTTTATATAACGTCCCCGGCCGCACCGCTTGCGATATGCTAAATGACACCGTGCTACGCTTAGCGGGAATTAGCAATATTATCGGCATTAAAGATGCTACCGGTGATGTCGCCCGCGGCATTGAACTTATTGCCCGCTGCGGCGACCAATTGGCGGTGTATTCAGGTGATGATGCTACGGCGCTAGAATTAATGCTGAATGGCGGCAAGGGCGATATATCGGTCACCGCCAATGTGGCGCCAGCAGAAATGGCGCGGATGTGTGAGGCGGCCTTACGAGGCGATGCCGAGCTGGCTAGGCAAATAAATCAAAAAATTCAGCCGCTACATGACAAGTTGTTTGTTGAGGCCAATCCCATACCGGTGAAATGGGCCTTACATGCAATGGGATTAATCGGCGAAACACTGCGCTTGCCACTGACGGTGATGAGCAAAGAGTATGAACCTGTCGTGCGAGCGGCGATGCAAGAATCTGGTATTTTATAGCTCCTTAACCGCAGGTAATTGACGTTGTTAAACTCTAAGTTGAACTTTAAGTTAAATTCTAAGCTAAGCCCTAAAAAGATAAAGCTAGCGGCGCTAGTTGCTATCGCTTTTAGTACCACCGCCTGTGGTTGGCTAACCGGCGATGACGGTATTTTTCGCGACCGCAGCAATGATTATCGCAAGTCCCAAGATTTGCCCCCCATGAAGCTGCCCGCCGATGTGCGCAGCGATAGTATAGATGATGGCTATATGATTCCCGTTATCTCTGATCGCGGTGAACTCAGCGGTGAGTTTGTAGTGCCGCGCCCCGATGCTTTAGGGGCCGAAGTGGATAGGGATGCGGTGCGTATTAATCGCTTAGGTGACGAGCAATGGATACTGGTCAACGGTTCTCCCGGCCAAGTGTGGCCTAGGCTGCGCAGCTTTTTTAACTTAGGGGGCGTGGGCTTACTGCGTACCGATGCGGTCAAAGGTGTGTTGGAAACCGCTTGGATACAACCGGTAAATAGCGAATTGCCTAAAGAGCGCTATCAATTACATATAGAGCAAGGGGTGCAGCGCGGCAGCAGCGAAGTACATGTGTTGCATATGGATATCGCCGCAGGCTCGCAGTGGCCCAGCCAATCTAGCAGCTTGGCGCGTGAGTCCGCTTTGGTGACGCAGCTATCACAATTCTTAGCCGACTCGGCGATAGAGGGTTCGGTATCCATGTTGGCCGAACAGGCTTTGGATTCTTCCGGCCGCGTTAGCATAGAACAATTACAGGGCAGTGAGCCTTATATCTTATTGCGTCTGCCTTTCTATCGCGCTTGGGCTTCTTTGGGCTTAGCCATAGACAAGGCCGGTTTTAAGCAATCAGATTTAGATATAGGCGAGCAAGTTTATTATGTGCGTCATATCCCCAACAGCATCGATGACGAAGAGGATGACGGTTGGTTTTCGGGCTGGTTCTCCGGTTGGTTTAGCGATGATGACGCGGAGGCTAAAAAGCAGGGTGTACTCTACGTTATACGGGTTAAAAACCGTGATGAGCAAGCGGTAGAAGTGCGCATAGAGCAGCAAAATGGCCAGCCTTTTGTTGAAGGTGAAGCCAATAAATTATTAAAACTGATTAAGCGGCACCTGAGCTAGTGAGCCTACGTTTCGCCTCGTTAGGTAGTGGCAGCAAAGGCAATGCGACGTTAATAGAGTCGCCGCAGGGTTTGCTGCTATTGGACTGCGGTTTTACTATTAAAGAAACCGTGAGGCGCCTAGCTCTGCTGGGCCATCAGCCAGAAGACCTGACGGCAATTCTAGTCACCCACGAACACGGTGATCATATCGCCGGGGTTGGCCCTTTGGCGCGGCGCTATAATATTCCCGTCTATCTCACCCACGGCACCGCTCAGCACAAGAGCGTGGCCAAATTACCCATTCGGCATTTAATTAATACCCACCAAAATTTTCATATTGCGGATATAGAAATCACCCCGGTAGTGGTGCCCCACGATGCCCGCGAGCCCTGCCAGTTTGTATTTAGGCACCAGCAAAAAACCTTGGGGGTGTTAACTGATTTGGGCAGCATTACCCCGTTTATTATCCAGCAATACCTGCACTGCGATAGCCTAATGTTGGAGTGTAACCACGACAGTAGAATGTTGGCGATGGGGCCTTATCCACAGTCATTAAAAGTGCGTGTGGGTGGCCAGTGGGGACATTTGAATAACGTGCAGGCGGCCAATTTATTACGTGAGATCAATACTGAGCCCTTGCAGCATTTGGTGATCTCACACATTAGCGAGCAAAACAACACCGAGACTCTGGCGCGCAATGCGATTATGGGCGTTTACGGTGATGAGCAGCCGCTATTGTTGGCCAAACAAGATCAAGGTTTTGACTGGCTGGGTATAGACTAATTAAAGCTGTTAGGGCTGGTCTGATTCAGGCAGGTACTGTTGCTTGGGGAAGTCTGCCGCAAAAATATCCGTGCTGTCACCGGTGGGCTTACGCCGCCATTTGCGATTACTCCACAGCCAGGTTTCGGGCTGGGCGGTAATCGCGCGCTGCATAGCCGCGATATAATTGTCTATCACCTGGTAGCTGTTTTTGGCATAAGGTGGCTGGGCAATAATTTCAAACGTCACCTTGTAGTAGCCGCGTTTGACTCTGTGTACACGAAAATACACCACCGGGTTTTGAGTGAGTTCGGCAATTTTTTGGGTACCCAGATAAAACGGTGCCGGGCGATTAAAAAACAACTGCCAGTACTTTTTATCTTTTCTAATCGGTGCCTGATCGGCGGTCATAGTAATCAGGTGAAACTCTTTGCGTTTGCGCAGTATGTGTTTCATGGCTTTATTAGAGGGGATTAACTGCGTGCCTAGCTTGGAGCGATTAGCCAAAAAGATAGCATCAAAAAAATCATCGTGTAGCGGTTTATAAATAGCGTCTACCGGCGCATTGAGTTTGTAGGGTAGCAATTGCACCAACCATTCCCAGCCGCCTTGGTGTATAGAGAGTAATTGCAGGGATTGCTTATTATCTAGATAAGGCTGGATGAGCTCTAGGTTGCTAAACTCAAAGCGTGCGTTTAAATCCTCGGCGCTGATATTTTGTGAGGCTATGGCCTCCATAAAGTTATCGCAAATAAAACGGTAGTAGGCTTTTTCTATGCTAATAATCTCGGCCAGATTTTTTTCGGGAAAGGCGTGGTTGAGGTTGCTGCGCACAATATCGCGACGGTAGCGCACTAGGTAATAGGCCAAACTATAGAGGACGTTAGAAAGTTGATACAACGCGGGTAAAGGTAGCTTGGCGAGCAGGGCGATTAATAGTTTCATCAATAGATATAACGGTACTTTAGGGCGATAATAAGTGCACTATTGTAATGACAATGGTGCTTGCAGCACAGCCTTAATTAGGCCTTAATACGCACTATTGCTCATATTGGCTATTATGCTACTACTAATAAGATTGCGAAAAAGGTGAATAATGGACGAGCAGCGTAAATATGTACGGGCGGAGTGCTCGGCAACAGTTGAACTCAACCACCCCAGCCTAGCTTACCGTGAACTCAAAGCCAGAGATTTATCGGACGGCGGCATGTTTGTCATATTGGGGGCCAATATTGCGCCGCCTATAGGTACCGTGCTTAAGGTTAAAATTAAACGCTATACCGGTGTTATTAATGATGAGCCTGTGGCTATGCAGGTGGTGCACCATAATGACGGCGGTGTGGGCTTGATGTTTGTTTAGTCCTACAGTGGGTTAATTCGGGTTATGGCTAATAGTGTTACGGCTAAATAATGGTACAGCCAATAATGAAATTAAGGCTTTATGGTAGATAATAATTCCAATCCGCTGGGTTTAGACGCCACTATTGCCGCTGAAATAGGCAAGGTACAACAGTTAAATTTGCAGCTATTGGCGCAACAGTTTAGCGAGTTATGGAGTCACGGCCGCAATATTATTTTGTGCTGGTGTGCGGTGGAGTCTGGGGTAGAGGTGCTGGTTGTGCCTCATTACTTTTTAAGTGATTTTACTGAAAGCTTAAATGATTGTTCACCAGTGGATAGGCTAGATGCGCTCAATGGCCGCTTCATACGCCAACTCATATCCGGTGGCCGGCAATTAAGTGTGGAGGACTTGCACAGTACCGCCAAGCGCTTTGATTTAGAGGTGCAGGCTTTGGCCTTGCCTGTGCCGGTGACTAAAAAGAACGTAGTCTGTAAAGCGATAGATCAACTGGTGCAGCGTTACAGCCTTAACTATGTCAAAAACCGCGGCGTATTATTATTTGATATCTGCGACTTTTCCCTAGTTACTTCGTTTGAACAAATTAGCCAGCTTAGCAGCTTGTCCTACTCCTTAAACTCGGCACGGATTAAATTGCGCAGCATAGGCGTAGAGGTTAATTTTTCCCGTACCACTACCGGTGATGGTTATTATATTTGGAACCGCGATAGCCGGCCGCAGGGCAATGCCGACTTGTTTTATTTTATGCTGTTAGTGTTGGCCGATAACGCGCTGGCACGACGCAAAATGTAGCAACATAATAAGCGCCGTAGAGCGAAAGCCAATAACGTGCCATTACTGCGCACAGGCTTTCATATAGGCAGCCATTATGAGTTTTACCAAACTGAGTCCGGTACCGCTGCGGTGGATAGTTTTATTGTCGGTGATGTCACCATAGAGCTGGCCAGAATGTTAGAGCTGGCCCAGCCCGGGCAAATTTTTATAGGGGATATAGACACCTGGCTGCCTACCTCTAGAAGTGAGGGTTCATATCTAGTTACCGTCGATAGCCAAAACTTTGTCGACAGAGTGAGCCGCAGGGCGGGGGCGCTCAATGGCCTGGAGTTATCGGGCGAAAAAATAAGCGATTTACATTGTTATTTAACCGGTGAAACCGGCGCCAGTGCTGGTCGCAGCGTTAGGCGTTTTAAGGTCACCGATAAGCATGGCTATAGCCGTAATGTTTATAATTTGCGCATCAATATTCGAACCTGTGACGGGCGTCCACTCCTACTAGGCCTGTCTGATAGTAATCTACCCAAACGTCAATACGATGGTGTAACCGCTATCGCCGAAAGTGACCGTGTATTAAAGCGCCTATCGCCTAGCATAGCGGTGGCCGACGATTAATTAAGGATAAGCTTAAGCTACTAGGGGACAAGATGGCCGGGCAAGTGCACAGCGTTACCATGGATGTAACAGGAACCGTTAATGTTAGCGATGGGCAAGATGTTTGCCGCGCTGTGCGGGCGATATTGTCAGCCAGATACCCCGGTCACGACTTCACTATTATCAACACACTTTACGATGATTTTTCTGCCTTGTATCAAGGCCATTACCCCGGCTATATCGCCTGCGAAACCCCCTATCACGACATACAGCATGTGTTAGACGTGAGCTTGGCGATGGCGCGCTTATTGGATGGCTACGATAAAAGCCACAGTCCAGACCAGCAGCTAGGGCCTGAGTTGGCCATATTAGGCATGGCGGTGGCGCTGTTTCATGACTCCGGCTATATACGCAGCAGTGATGACAAGCAAACCCAGCACGGCGCGGAATATACCAAAACTCACGTTAGTCGCAGCGCTGCGTTTATGGCACATTATTTTCCGCAAGTCGCTCTGGGGCAGTGGGCTCAACTAGCGGAAAAACTGGTGCATTTTACCGGCTACGAAGTGCGGCCTGAAGATATTGAATTGAGCGACCCCAAGCATCGGATATTGGGCGCCATGATAGGTACCGCCGATGTGGTGGCGCAAATGGCCGATGTTGCCTATCTCAATAAATGCCGTGATCACCTTTATCCAGAGTTTGAATTGGGCGGCATGTTAAAGCAGCGTTTAGCCGATGGTAGTGAACATATTATTTACAGCTCGGCAGAAGATTTGCTGGCCAAGACGCCGGGCTTCATCAAAAAAACGATCACCGAGCGTTTAGATGGCCATTTTCAAGGCCTGTACCGCTATGTAGAGGCGCATTTTGGTGGCGCTAATAAATATATGGATGCTTTAGAAAATAACTGTAAACATTTAGAATCGCTGCTGGCAAAAAACGATCCCGAATTATTAAAGCAAACCCTACATCGCCCCGAGTAAATCCTATGTCCCGTTCCGAGCTGGTTGTGCTGCTGGATGAAAGCTATCCGCAGCAGTTACAGTCGCTGGCCCAGCAATTACAACTCCCTTTAGTCAACCCCGATCAGTTAGCTGACAGCCATGCGGAATACGGCCTAGGTTTTTTTCAGCAGGCCCTGGGGGTGAAAGAATTAGCCAGTAAAGCCGGTCCCGTGTCGGTGGATTTTACCAGTGGCACGGCCGCTCACCGGCGCAATATGGGCGGTGGTGAATTGATAGTCAAAGCGATGGGCGGTAGCAAACAAAACCGACCTAGCGTGCTTGATATTACCGCTGGCTTAGGGCGCGATAGTTTTGTGCTGGCCAGCTGGGGCTTTACTGTGCAAATGCTAGAGCGCTCGCCCATAGTGGCTAGCTTATTGGCCGATGGCTTGCGGCGCGCTCAGCACTGTGAAGATTTCGACGTACAGGACATCGCTGGCCGCATGCAATTATGGCAGGGCGAGGCGCAGGATTATTTAGTGGCGCTAAGTGATGAGCAGCTGCCCGATATTATCTATATGGACCCTATGTTCCCACCCTCTAAAAAGTCGGCACTGGTTAAAAAAGATATGCGTGTGTTTCATGCCATCGTCGGCAAGGAGCAGGACGGCAGCGAGTTACTGGCGACCGCGCGGGCCAAGGCTAGGCACCGGGTAGTAGTAAAGCGTCCCAAAAAATCTACTTACTTGGCCGATCAGCAGCCCAGTTTTAGCTTGGCGGGTAAGGCAGTGCGATTTGATATCTACAGCCTGCGCGCTTTTGTCAAATAAATGCCGCGGGCAAAAAGTGTCAGACATAAAAAAGCCCGCTAGCAGCGGGCTTTTTAGTCGAGCAGGCTAATTAAGCTTTTTTGGCTTTCTTAGCAGCTGGCTTTTTAGCGGCTTTCTTAGTAGCAGCTTTAGCTTTCTTGGCAGCTGGTTTCTTAGCGGCCTTTACAACTACTTTCTTAGCGGCTTTTTTGGCTGCTGGTTTTTTAGCAGCAGGCTTTTTAACGGCCTTTTTGGCTTTCGCTTTTTCTTTAGCGGCAGCTTTCTTGGCAGCAGCTTTAGCTTTGGCAGCGGCTTTTTTAGCAGCGGCTTGAGCTTTAACAGCTTTCGCTTTAGCGGCTAATTTAGCTTTAGCGGCAGCTTTCTTAGCTTGAGCTTTTTGCTTAGTAGCGGCTTTTTTAGCTGCTACTTTCGCTTTAGCGGCGGCTTTCTTAGCTTGGGCAGCTTCTTTTTTAGCAAGGGCTTTGGCGGCCGCAGCTTCAGTTTTAGCTTCTACGGCGGCAGCTTTTAAGCCTGCTTTGGCAGTGGCAACTTCAGCTTTAAGGGCGCTGGCAATATCTTTAGCGGCTTTTTCAGCAGCTTTAGCTTTAGCGGCAGCAGCTTTAGCTTTAACAACAGCGGCTTGGTTAGCAGCGTTTTTCTTGGCTTTAGCTTTGGTTTTAGCAGCAGCTAGTTTTTTAGCGGCAGCAGTAGCTACAGTTTTAGCTTTAGCAGCGTCTTTAGCAGCCTTAGTTGCAGCTTTTTCAGCAGTAGCAGCTTGGCTAGTGCGAGCTTTTTCAAGCTTAGCTTTAAGCTGAGCGATTTCTTTCTCTATTTCAATAACAGGGTTTGCAACTTTTTTTGCAGCGGCCATAGTTTTGTCCTTACGTTCATTAAAAAATAATTATAAAGGTTCAAAAAGCTTTGTTTAAAAAACAAGCGAATTATACCCGGCTTTTTCTACGAAGAAAGTGAAAATAGAAAATAAGTAGCTGAAAACAAACAAATTGGCATTATTTTTTTAATCTTTTGTAAAATTATTCGGCATTTTTGCTCTTTAGCTTCTTTTTGCTGTAAAAAATCCCCCCTGTCTTGCGTACCAGCCCCGTTGTGGACCATACTTTTTGGCAGGTGAATGATTAACTTAATGAACGAAAAAAAGAGTGTGTGAAATGGAAAAGAATACCCAAACAGAAATAGAGGCGGCTGTATTTCGTCGCTTATTGGCCCATTTGGATAGCCGCAAAGATGTGCAAAATATTGAGCTGATGAATTTGGCGAGCTTTTGTCGCAATTGCTTAGCTAAATGGTATATGGCTGAGGCAGAAGAGCGGCAATTAGCGCTAGATTATGATGGGGCACGGGAGATTGTTTATGGTATGCCTTATCAGGAGTGGAAGGAAAAATACCAATTAGAAGCCACCCCGGAGCAGCTAGCGGCGTTTAATAGCGATAATAAATAGTGGTGTCTAGCTCTGGGGTGGTAAGCCTATTTATAACAGGCTGCCATGTGGCAGAAAGCGGTTATTACTATTGGTTTTAATCCATAAGCTCAGTTCTTTACTTATGCCCATGCCCCGTTGTTTTAATATCTTCCCTAAACCGATAACGGGTGACTGATCGCCTGCTTCCCAGCCGGGTAGTTGCTCCGCCTTGGTAAAAAACTGCATTAATGCGCTGATGTCAGCATCGTTGAGCGTTTGAGCCTGAGTTTGCCAGTGATCAATCGCTAGTCGCATTAAAGGGGCGTAGTCGGCTAGTTCTTGACTGCTGAATTGCTGTGCCAAATTATCCAGCTGTTTGTCAGTAGCTAGAGCAATAAAGCGTTGCAATAGCTGTGGGCTAACACTGATTGTGTGTTGCGATGATTGATCGGCTGACCATGTACCTATAGTCATACTGTGTACCTGAGCGTAGTGAATTTCTTTTATTATAGTGATGCTGCAGGCAAATCATACTACTTTGCTTTTTGCTGAGCCGGTGTATACTGTTTTTATGTACAGGATTCAGCGGTTTTTTTATGTTTGCAGTCACTACAACGCTCCCCAGCAGAAAAATCATTCACTGTGATTGTGATTGTTTTTTTGCCGCTATAGAAATGCGTGACGACCCTATGTTGCGCGGGCGGCCTATGGCGGTGGGTGGCAGCAGTGAGTTGCGCGGGGTGATTTCTACCTGTAATTATGAAGCTCGTGCTTATGGTGTGCACTCGGCTATGGCCACCGCGCAGGCCAAAAAACGCTGCCCTGATTTATTGGTGGTGCCTCACAATATGGCGAAGTATCGCCTTGCCGCACAGCAGATACGCGATATTTTTTATGACTATAGTGACGCGGTAGAGCCGGTGTCTTTAGATGAGGCCTATTTAGATGTCAGCAATAGCAGTGCCTGCCAAGGCAGCGCAACCTTAATCGCCCAAGAAATCATGGCCAGAGTGTTTGCTGAAGTGGGTATTACGCTTTCCGCGGGGGTGGCCAGCAATAAATTTTTGGCAAAAATAGGTAGTGATTGGAATAAACCCAATGGCCTGTGTGTGATTTTGCCACAGCAGGTGGCCGATTTTGTGGTGGATTTACCTGTGGTAAAAATTAACGGTGTCGGCAAAGTTACGGCAGAAAAATTACATCGTATGGGGGTGCAGCGCTGTGGTGAGTTGCAGCGCTATACGGTATTTGAATTGGTGGAGCTGTTTGGTGCTTTTGGGCAAAGGCTGCATCAACTTTGCCGCGGCGAAGACGAGCGGCTGGTTAAGCCTAGTCGGCAGCGTAAATCCTTAAGTGTGGAGCATACCTATCCGGTAGATAAGAACGGTTTAGCGCAATGCCTGGCGCAATTACCGGTATTGTTTGCTCAGTTGCAGCAACGTTTGCAAGCGCTGGACGGCCGTTATCCGGTCAGCAAGCAATTTGTGAAGTTTAAATTTTCTGATTTTCAAAGTACCACGGTGGAGTGCGTGACGGCGGGTAGTATTAGACTATCGGTGTACCATGATTTATTTCATCAAGCCTTTGCCCGCGGGGCTGGCCTGAGTGTTAGGTTATTGGGCTTGGGGGTGCGTTTTCAGGTGAGCCAGGAGTTACTAGAGATACAGCTACCTTTATTCCCTGCTGAGTTGGCGCAGGCATAAAAGCGACTAAGTTTAGATATGGACTGCTGACATAGGTTACACTCCTTAGCGATACTTAAGACTGTGTAACGCGAGTGAGACTAAGAGGCTTTGCTGTGAATAAAATTATAGGATTAATCGTACTGGCCGGGGTGTTGGGGCTAACGGCTTGCACCACTATGCAGACCGAGACCGCCGATATCAGCCGTTTTAAGAGCAAACAGTACCGCAACTATAGCTGGGCTACGACAGCCATGGAGCACAAGCAGGGGCGCTCAGAGCGTGCGGTGATTATGGACCATGCTCTGCGTGAGGCACTGAACACGCAGTTAACCGCTAAGGGCTATCACTTAGTTGCCTCTGGCCAGGCGCAGTTTGTGGTGGATTATCGTTATACCCGTAAGGTGACCACCGATAAAAGTGAACCTAGCGATGCCTCTAAAGCCTTAGACGGCGCTTGGGATGCAGGCGCTACTATGGGCGACCCCGGTTTGCAGACCGAGTTTGCGCCGGATAAAATTAGCGAGTTGTTTCTGCGTTTTAGTGTACGCGACAAACTCAGCAAAAAAGAATTATGGCACGGCACCGCCTCAAAAATCATGGATGCTTCGTCAACTAGTAAAGCGCAAATTAAGATGATTACCCAGCGGGTGGTGCAAAAACTCTTTAACCAATTTCCCAGCTATTAAGCTCTGTTGTTGGTAGGCAAAAAAAAACGCTGTCGCTAACACGACGGCGTTTTTTTTGCCTGCGATAGCGGTTTACAACGGCTGCGGTTGAATGCACAGGCTAAGCTGGCGGCTCTGCTGTGGCGCTAGGGTGACAATATCCTCGCCGGCATTGGCGGTTTCTATGCATAGCATGCGTCGGTAATCGTCGGCGGCAAAGTGGTTTAATTGCTTGGCTTTATTCATCCAAGGGTTCCACAGCACAGTGCTGTGGCTGCCGCTGCTGGTGATTAAGGTTTGTTGTTTTTGCCGCTTGTCGAGTAAGCGTATCGGGGGTAGCTCTTTTTGTTGTAGCCGGGAGTGTTGATACAAACGGTTTACTTCTGTGTTGACGCGCACAGCACCCTCTTGAGTACTATGGGCTTCGGGGTTGTTAATGTCGACATAGCGCTGCTGCTCTAAACCGGTCACTTCACAGTCGCTGATATCACTCACTGCATAATAGCTGTGTAAGGCGCTGCTATAGCTGAAGGGATGCTGGCCGTTATTGGTAACTGTTAGGTTCATCTGTAATTGCTTACCCACCTTGATCTCTAATTGCAGGCGGCTGTCATAGGGCCACAGTGCTTGTTGTGCGGCACTGGGTTGGTAGCTGAATTGTAATTGGGTTTGCTCGTTGTTGTCGGTGTTTATGCTATCGAGCTGCCAGTCGCTATTGCGGGCAAAACCGTGGGCGGAATAGATTTGTGCACTGTCTAGCTGGCCGGTAATGGCCGCAGGGTTATCGCTAAGCTGGCCAAACCACGGCCAGCTTATGGGTATGCCGCCGCGTAACGGCCGACCCTGCTGATAGCTATTACTGCCACTTAGCCATAGGGTTTTGTTGTGGCCGTGGGCCTGATACTCGGCCACCTGTGCGCCCTGCAAAAAAATCAGTGCTTTAGCGGCACTATTGCTAACGGCTACCGCAATTAACTCCTTGTGTAGTTCTATATGTATGCCATCTAAATGGCCAAACTCACTGTAGAGTTGTTGTAGCTGTTGCGCGAGGTTCATGGTGCCTATCGTATCCTTTGGCTTGTGCAGAAGCTGCTAAGCTTAATCGCATTGCTTAGGCTAGGCCAGCAGAGAACGCAATTGCCCCAGCCTTTACTTGCAAATAGCTGCCAAGGCCTTATCATCCGCGGCCTTATAGAGCTAATAGGAACTATACGTGAGCGACCTGTTGTTTGTGCCCGGCCAGCGCTGGGTAAGTAATACCGAATCGGAGTTAGGCCTAGGCATAGTGGTTGAGGTGCTGGGCCGGCGCGTAGATATAAGCTTTCCTGCCTCGGGGGAGCGCCGCACCTATGCGGTGGATAACGCCCCGTTAAACCGTGTGCGCTACGACGTAGGGCAAGAGATTAGCACGGCTGAGGATCAGAGCTTTAAAGTGGCTGAGGTTATAGAAGAGCGCAGCTGCTTATTTTATATAGGCTATAACGAACAGGGCGAAAAGTTGACGGTGCCCGAGTTAGAGCTCAATAGCTTTGTGCAGTTTAGTCAGCCGCAAGATCGTTTGTTTGCCGGCCAAATTGATAAAAACCGCGCCTTTCAACTGCGCTGTGAAACCCTAGAGCATATACGTCACCAGCAATTGTCAGAGGTACGCGGCCTAGTGGGTGCCAGAGTGCAGTTACTACCCCATCAATTATATATAGCCAGCGAAACCGCTAACCGTTTTGCCCCTAGAGTGTTGCTCGCCGACGAGGTGGGCCTAGGTAAAACCATAGAGGCGGGCTTGGTCATACATCACCAATTAATGACCGGCCGTGCCAGCCGAGTGTTAATCGTGGTGCCCGATAGTTTGGTACACCAATGGCTGGTAGAAATGCTGCGCCGTTTCAATTTGTTTTTTAGCTTATACGATGCCGAGCGCTGTCAGGCGATTAAAGAGTCGGGTGTCGATAATCCTTTCGAAGAAGCGCAGCTGGTGTTGTGTAGCCTGTCTACCTTTACTGAGCACCAAGAGTTGCATGAGCAAGCAGTAGCCGCCAGCTGGGATTTAATGGTGGTGGACGAAGCCCATCACTTAGCTTGGAGCCCCGAACAGATCAGCCCTGCTTATCGCTGTGTAGAAGCTTTGGCTAAAACCGCGCAGGGCTTATTGCTGTTAACCGCTACCCCTGAGCAACTAGGTATAGAGAGCCATTTCTCGCGGCTGCGTTTATTAGACCCCGATCGTTATTACGATGTAGCAAAGTTTATCGCCGAAGAGCAGCACTACCAGCCGGTCAATGGCCTGGTACAACAGCTTATGGCCGAGAACGTTGCCGAGCATATCGCAGCCCCTGAATTTATCAGCCAACTCAGTCAGTATTTAGGTGCTGACGCGGTGGCTCATTTACAGCAGGAATGGCAGGGCGAGCAACCGCAATTAGCGATAGCCCACGCGATAGAGCAATTGCTGGATCAGCACGGTACCGGTAGAGTTTTATTTCGCAACACTCGCGCGTCAGTGGCTGGCTTCCCCGATAGGCATTTACACCAGCATCCATTAATTGCCCCCGATGACTATAGGGCGCAACTAGACGGCGCAGAGATCAATGCCAGCCTGCGGCCAGAAGTCTTATTAGGCGAGCAATGGTTGAGCAGCGACCCGCGGGTGCAATGGCTAAGCAGTTGGTTGCGCGAACACCGCAGCCACAAAGTGTTAGTGATTTGTGCGCGGGCAGAAACCGCGTTGGATTTAGAATTGCATCTACGCTTAAAAGCGGGGGTGCAGTCGGCGGTATTCCACGAGGGTTTAAGCCTAGTGGCCCGCGATAGAGCAGCGGCCTATTTTGCCGACGATGAAGATGGAGCGCAGATATTAATATGCTCAGAGATAGGTAGTGAGGGCAGAAACTTTCAGTTTTCCCATCACCTAGTGTTGTTTGATTTACCACTCAACCCCGACTTATTAGAGCAGCGTATAGGCCGCTTAGATCGCATAGGCCAGCGCCACGATGTGCAAATACACTGCCCCTATTATCAGCAAACCGCACAGGAAAGTTTACTGCGCTGGTATCACCAAGGCCTCAATGCTTTCGAGAAAACCTGCCCGGCGGGCAATAATATTTATCAGCAAGTAGAAGCTGAGTTGCTGGCTTGTTTGCGTGGTGAGCCTCAGGCTAATGAGAGCCAGGCTGAACAACTGGCAGCCTTATTAAGCCACACCCAGCAAGTCACCTTGCAAACCCTAACGGCCTTACAGCAGGGGCGGGATCGCTTAGTGGAACTTAACTCCTTTAATGAGGTTAAAGCTGAGCGCATAGTAGAAGCGTTTATTGCTGAAGAGCGCCGCCATGAGTTGGCCAAATATATGGAACAGGTGTTCGACTTATTTGGTGTTGATCAAGAAGAGCACTCGGCGCTAAGCACGGTAATTCATCCCGGCGATCATATGCTATGTCACAACTTCCCCGGCCTGTCAGAAGATGGCATGACGGCGACCTACCAACGGGAAATGGCCCTGTCCCGCGAAGATATACAGTTTTTAAGCTGGGAGCACCCGCTAGTAACTGGCGCTATGGATATGATTTTAGGTGGCGAGCTGGGTAATACCGCGCTGGCCACTATTAAGCTACCGCCTATTAAGCCCGGCACCCTGATGTTAGAGGCGGTGTTTACCGTACAATGTTCAGCACCACCGCAATTACAATTACACCGTTATTTGCCACTCACGACTATCAGAGTGGTAGTGGACATCAATAACACGGATCTCAGCGCGATTTTAAGCAGCGAGCGCTTAGCCAAATTGGTGGCCAAAGTCCCTAAGCGCGTAGGCCAAGATTTAGTGCGGCAAACCCGCGCTGATATTATGAAACTAATTACCCTAGCCGAAACTATTGCGGCCGTGCAGCAGGCAGCGATCGTCGAACAAGCGCAGCAGGCTATGCTCAGCCAACAAACTGAAGAAGCGCAACGTTTATCCGCGTTGGCCCAGCGCAACCCCAATATACGGCAGGAAGAAATTGATTTTCAACTGCAGGCTACTGACATGTTATCGGCCTCGCTGCAGCAGGCACGCAGCAAACTGGAAGCTGTACGGGTATTAGTGGCGGTGTAAGTTTCGCCTGTTTACAGACCGGTGGCGGCAATAATGGCTGCACAACCGTTGGCACGATACAATACCTCAGGTACCAGCCTCAGCTAAGGGCTTCAGGTAATGGCCAGTGGTATAGCTAAACAACAGCATAATGAGTAACTATTTTGAATAAAAAAACAGTGGCGAATGCTTCTGCAACTAAACCCGTCACAGCAGTATCGGCACACATAATAGTGCCCTGGAAAATCTGGGCCAGAGCTGGCCTAGATGTATTAAGCTGCCTGGCAGAAATTCCCTCTTGGTTGCGCCTATCCCACGAAATTCATCACCGCAATCAAATCAGCAATGACTTTGTGGGCGTTAATATTGCCACCTCCAGCGATCCTGGTTGTGACGATAAAGTGATGGTCTACTTGCAGGACTTAGCCATACGTCATGTGCGTATGGATTACAGCTACTGCTCACAGCAGGGCGATGCTCAGCGCTTATTAAATCGCGTGTTAGCCGAAGGCTTGGATGTGATGCTGGATTTATTCCCGCCCAAAGAAGAGGCCGCGGCGTTGCGCGATGACGTGCAGGCGCAACAGCGCTGGCGCGAATTTTTACAGCAGGTGTTTAGCGAGTACGCCGGACAGGTTAGTATTTTTGAAATTGGCAGTACCCCTAATCGCGGCAAGTGGTCGGGCTTTGATGGCATTAGTTATTTACATGCCTGGCAAATTGCTACCGACGTGGCCCAGCAATTTGAGGTGACCTTAGCCGGCCCCAATATCTCTGACTTTGAACCGCTGTATAACTTCGCCTATTTAAAAGCCATGAAGCGGGTGGACTCCGTGCCCGTTGTGCATAGTGATAATTTATTTGTTGAGCGGGTGGTGCAGCCCGAGGCCTATGACCATCGCGTGGCGGGTAACTGGGCTACTCGTAAACTCAATCTCAATCTAATTAAAAAAGCGCGCATAATCGCCGAGATAGGCCATCAAGAGGGGTGTGAAAAAACCTTTTGCACCTATAAATGCTGGACCAGAAAGCGCTTAAGCCGCTGGAGCTTAGACCCGGAACAAAAAAATGCCGATTATCTGGTGCGTTATTTAATTATCGCCGCCGCCAGCGGTGCCTTGGACCGCGTGTATTGGGGGCCGCTAATTTGTAACCGCGATGGCCTAGTAGACTGCGGTGATGGCGGCTATCCCCATGTCGATAATGTCAGTTTTTATAAAGAAGTACGTGGCGAAGTGGCAAACTTTACCCTCACCAAAGCCTACGTCGCCTTTAAATATATATCGGCTTTATTACGCCATGTGGTTTGCGTGCAAGGGGTGAGTGCCGATAACGGCATCAACCATTTTATTTTTGAAACCGAGCAGGGCGGTGAGGCGCATGTGGTGTGGTGCTTGGATCGCAGCGCCTTGGCACTTAGCGATATTTACAGCAAAGCACAGTTAGACAGTGCCAGTTTCAAAACCGCTGAGGGTGTAGCACCCCAGCAGTTGCCCATGATGGCGACCGAGCAACCGCTAATTATTGAATGGTCGCAATTACAAAGCGGCCGCCCCAGCAGTGATGATATCCGCACCTTGGATGACGTACTTGGCCGCACCGTTGTTTATCATGCTCACCCCGGTTTGCAGTCCGTGGCGGTGAATACACCGCAGTGGCTGGGGGTGGTGGCCGTAGCTGACGGACAAGAAGCTGAGGCTACGGTTGCTACTTATATGCCCGCGGCGATGTTGGCGGCGCAAGAGCTGGCGGTATTGCGCGACACCCGCAATCGTTTGTGGAATATACAGCTGAATGAGCAGGCTGAAGAAATACAAACGGTTAAATTAAATCGTGCTAAAGGCATCAAAAAATTCACCTATAGATTTATGCCCAGCAAGGGCAAAAGACATTGGAATAATGCTACCGAAATGTTGCGCAGAGGGATTAATACGCCTCAGCCCTTAGCATTTTTTGAGCGCCATAAAAATGCGGGTATAGAAGATAATTACTATGTGTGCCGCTTTGTGCCCAATGCTTTTTCGGCTAGAAATGTGTTTCAGGCCTTTAACCAAGGTGAGAGCGTTTATAAAGGCATGACTAAAGAAGCATTTTTTGAAGCTATTGCCGCGTTTATTGCCACTATGCACGCCAGCAATATTGTTCATAGGGATTTGTCGTCAGGTAATTTGATGATGACTATGGATGAGCGAGGTTTAACTTTTTACGCGATTGATATAGGCCGAGCGAGCATTGATAAAACCAAAACTATTACTGATATGCAGCGCGGTATCGATTTAAAGCGGATTTGTTATAAGTTAAATTGGGCCGATAGAGCATTGTTTATGGCGGCTTATCATCGCTGTATCGGTAAAGAGGTGAAGTTCTGGCAAGCAATGTTGTGGTCTTATGATGCTAAGCAAGGCTTTAAAAAAGGCCTTAAAGCCAAGCTGAAAGGTAAAAAACGCAGCTAAAGATCTACCTTGCCCCTAAGCACTTTCTTTTTGCCGTGCTTGTTTTTACTGTCCATGCGTTTGCGCTGTGAGTTTTTGCTGGGCTTGGTTGCCCGGCGCACTTTTTGCCTAACCCCTGCTTGTTGTATGAAGGCTTGCAGGCGGTTGAGGGCGTCCTCACGATTTTTTTCTTGGCTGCGAAAGCGCTGCGCTTTAATAATAACAATGCCGTCTTTGCTAATACGCTGGTCGTTAAGCGCTATTAGCTGCTCAACATAATACGCAGGTAGGCAGCCGCAGTGGATGTTAAAGCGCAGGTGTATGGCGCTAGAAACTTTATTGACGTTTTGGCCGCCGGCACCTTGGGCGCGTATGGCGGTTAATTCAATGTAGTCTAGCGGTATAGTGACGGTGTTAGAGATTATTAACATGGCTTTTCGTTGTGCGCAGCCAGCTAAAAATTAAGCGTTGCTGTGCAACTTGATATAGGTTTTAAGTTGTTCAGCAACGGCGGGTTGCTGGCTATCTATGGCTAGCTGTACGTGCTCCCAGCCTATAGGGGCGTTGTTGCCTTCTACTAGCCACTCAACATCATCGAGATGGCCTTCCTCTATAGAGGTTTTTAATTGTTCTGCGCGAGTCATAATGATTGTGTAATTTTTTGCTAAAGCTAAATGATGGCATCAGTGGGCGTTTACAGCCGGTACGTCATACTTAGTTCAGTTGTTATTGTTATCAATACTGCCGTGTATTTGCCGTCGTTACTGCAGCTAATGCTTAGCCTAGTCGACAAGGGGGGCGATTGTACGCACTTTGCCTGCAATTGAAACGGTAATATTCACAATACTAGGAAATAGCTTGCTGCTTGCTATTCCCATTCCCAGCGTAAAAGCTCACCAAAATCGTCGTAAATCATTTTTTTACGTGGCCGGCGATTAGCTTTGGGCTTGGCGCTGCTGCTGGTTTTGGCTTTTTTGCGCTCTTCTAAGGCGGCGACAGCTTCAGTCACATAGGTGCGCTCGGCTTTGGGCTCTTGAAAAGGGGTATTGTCGGGTTTGAGGGGCCCATAGCTGGAGGGTCGGCCGCTAATGCCTGAGGCAATCTCCGCGACTGCACCACCTTCGTGTAGGAAATCGCGGATCTGCTGATCCATTTCGTCGCGTATATTAGCTTTGCTAATGGGCTTTTTCACTGCAGTTGCCATTGGTTGTTTGCGGGCCAGCCGCACAGTGTAATCGCTGGGCTGGCTTAGGTACAGGGCTATCAGGGATAAACTAGCTGGGCTGTTGCTCGCGCTGCTGCATATGCCACAGGGCGGCGTAATGGCCCTGTGCGGCCAGCAGTTGCTGGTGTTGGCCCTGTTCAACGATTTTGCCTTGCTCTAGTACGATGATGCGATCGGCATCGATAATGGTAGAGAGTCGGTGGGCTATCACTAGGCTACTATGGCCACTCGCGGCGGCTTGCAGAGCCGTTAAGATGGCTTGCTCAGAGTGGCTGTCCAGTGACGAGGTGGCTTCGTCAAAGGCCATAATGGGTGGGTTTTTAAGTAGGGTGCGGGCTATGGCCACGCGCTGCTTTTCGCCGCCGGATAATTTTAGGCCGCGCTCGCCCACTGGTGTGTCGTAGCCCTGCGGCAGGCTGGCAATAAAGGGCGCTAGATGAGCCATTTGGCAGGCCTGTTCGATTTGCTGGTGGCTGGCGCTGGGTAGCCCGTAGCGTATGTTTTCATAGAGGCTGTCGTTAAACAGCACGGTGTCCTGCGGCACTATGCCTATGGCTTGGCGCAGTGATTGCTGGCTAACCGTGCTGATATTTTGCCCGTCTATGCTAATAGCTCCGCCGCTGACATCGTAAAAGCGAAACAGCAGTTTCACCAAGGTAGACTTGCCCGCGCCGCTGGCACCCACTACGGCCACTTTTTCGCCGGGCTGCACCTCAAAGCTCACCCCTTGCAGTATGGGGCGGTCGGCATGGTAGTGAAAATAGACATTATCAAAACGGATATGGCCCTGGCTGACCACTAGCTCGCTGGCGTGGGCCGTATCCTGCACCTGCGGCTGCTGGGCTAACAGAGTAAACATTTGCTCTATGTTGGTCATAGAGCTTTTGATTTCTCTATACACAAAGCCTAAAAAATTCAGCGGCAAAAATAATTGCATCATAAAGGCGTTGACCAAGATGAAATCCCCTAGGCTCATTTTACCTTCGGTGACCTGCTGTGCCGCCAGCCCTATCATTAGGGTTTGCGCCACCGCGATAATTAAGGCCTGGCCGCCGTTGAGGGTAAACAGCGATAATCGGTTGCTGCGCCGCGCCGACTCCCACTCGGCTAAGGCGCTATCGTAGCGCTGCGCCTCGTAGTGCTCATTATTAAAGTATTTAACGGTTTCATAATTGAGCAGGCTGTCCACGGCGCGGGTGGTGCTGGCGGAGTCGGCTTGGTTGGCGGCGCGCACAAACTGGGTGCGCCACTCGGTGGCGATGATGGTATAGATAATGTAGAGGGTGACGGCGACGATAATAATCAGTGAAAAGGCGATGCCATAATTGACTAGCAACAAGCCGGCTATCATCAAAATCTCTATCAGGGTGGGGAAGATATTAAAGACGAAAAAGCGCATTAAAAAGCTAATGCCGGTGGTGCCACGCTCTATATCCCGCGACAGCCCGCCGGTGCGGCGGTTGAGGTGAAAGGCCAAGTCCAGTTGGTGCAAATGCTCGAACACTTTTAAGCCTATGCGGCGCATGGCGCGCTCGGTGACGCGGCCAAAAATGGTATCGCGCAGTTCACTGAATAGTATATTAGAGAATTTGGCCAAACCAAAGGCCAGCACCAAGGCCAACGGCAGGGCGATAAGCTGGGCATCGCTGCCGCGTTGTATATCCAGCTTGTCTACCAGATCTTTTAACACAAAAGGGCCGTAGACATTGGCACCCTTGGCCGCCAGCAGGCAGCCTATGGCCAAGGCTATGCGGGCTTTGTACTCGGCCAGATAGGGCCAGAGAGTGACTAAGATATGCCAGTTAAAACCTTTAAATTCGGCTTGCGTGTTGCTGTCTAGATGGCGCATAGAAGGGGTGCTGCTCGTTAATAATGCAATAAATAATGCAATAAATAGTTCAATATTAGATCAATAAAATCCGGCTAGTGTAGCCTTAAACGCAGCGCTTGTATCGTGGGCGGCAAGGCCGATAAGTTTATGATAAGCTGCGCAATCCTTTTTAATGACTGATTGAGTGAATTTTTATGTCTGATACGTATACCAGCGTTGAGCAACGCGCCAGCTACGGCATAGGCCGTCAAATGGGCGATCAACTTGCCGCTAACCCTTTTGATGGTGTTGATGCCGATGCCGTTGCCGCTGGCCTTATCGATGCGCTTGCTGGCAAAGCCAGTGTTGTGTCGCAGGACGATTTAAGCGCTGCTTTCCAAGAAATTACCCAGCGCATGCAAGCCAAAGAAGCCGAAAAAGCCAAAGAGTTTACTGTTGAGGGCGATGCCTTCCTAGCTGAAAATGCCAAGCGTGACGGCGTTACAGTAACCGAGTCCGGTTTACAGTATGAAGTATTAGTGGCCGGTGAGGGTGATAAGCCTACTGCCAGCTCTACCGTGCGTACCCACTACCACGGCACGCTAATTGACGGCACTGTTTTCGACAGCTCTGTTGATCGTGGCGAGCCTGCTGAATTTCCTGTTAACGGCGTTATTGCCGGTTGGACTGAAGCCTTACAGTTAATGCCTGTAGGTTCAAAGTGGAAGTTATCAGTACCTTACAGCCTTGCCTATGGCGAGCGTGGTGCTGGTGGTGCTATAGGCCCATACACAACCTTAGTATTTGAAGTTGAATTGCTAGATATTGTTGCTTAATAACAGTCTCTAGTTGAAAGTCACTAGTCGCTAGTTTGTGCGGCTAGTGACTAGCGACTGTAGACTATTGACTGTTCCCCATATGCCTATCTTATATTCTTTTCGTCGTTGCCCCTACGCTATGCGCGCCCGTTTAGCGCTGGCCTATGCTGGCCTAGCTGTAGAGCTGCGGGAAGTCGTGTTGCGCGATAAACCGGCCGAATTACTGGCCTGCTCGGCGAAAGCTACGGTGCCGGTGTTGCAGTTGCCTGATGGCTCTTTAATGGCTGATGGCTCTCTAATAGCTGATGGCTCTCTAATAGCTGATGGCTCTGTGATAGATGAAAGCGTGGAGATTATGCAGTGGGCATTAGTGGCTAATGATCCCGACGGTTGGTTGGCTAGTAATGGCAGCGAACAGGCGGCTTTAATTACGCGTAACGATAGCGAATTTAAAAGTGCATTGGATAGATACAAATACCCTAATCGCTATGTAGACGATTACCCCCAGCTGAGTTTGTTAGAAATAGAACAACAGCATAAGCAGCAGGCGGAAATATTTATTAACGCGTTAGAACTACGCTTACAGGCCCAGACATTTTTAATGGGGTGTAAAGTAAGTATGGCAGATATGGCGATTTTGCCTTTTATACGGCAGTTTGCCTTTGTTAATAAGGCTGGCTTTGATGCGGCGCCTTATCAACATGTGCAGCGTTGGCTGCAACAATTTTTACAATCCGAATTATTTGCCCAGGTAATGATTAAGTTGCCGCAGTGGCAAGCAGGTGATGAGCCAATTATTTTTGCGCAATAATTATTGAGAAATAACGCAGTAATTATTCAATAACAACAAGCCCTATTGATAAGAAAGAAGTGACTATGTGGTTTAAAAATTTATTAGTTTATCGCTTTACCAAGCCCTTTACCGAAACCGTAGAAAACTTAGAGGCCGCTTTAGCCGCGAAATCGTTCAACCCCTGTGGCAGCCAAGAGCTGAGCAGCTATGGCTGGGCGGCACCCTTGGGTAAGCATGGCGAAATGTTCACCCATGTCGCCAACGGTTACATTATGTTGTGCGCACAGCGTCAGGAAAAAGTATTACCCGCCGGTGTGATTAATGAAGCGCTGATCGAAAAAGTTGAACAAATACAAGCTCGCGATGGTCGTTCAGTGGGCCGTAAAGAGCGCATAGATTTAAAAGATGAAGTGCTGTTTGAACTTTTGCCTAAAGCCTTTACCCGTTCGTCGCGGCAGTATGCCTATATAGACCCACGTGCAGGTTTACTAATTATCAATGCCGGTGCGGTTAAGCGCGCTGAAGAGTTTATGAGCTACTTGCGGGAAACCCTAGGCACTTTACCGGTGATAGCGGCGACGGCAAAAAACGTACCTCAGCATGCGATGACGCAATGGGTGTTAGAGAACAAACCGCCGCAAGGCTTTGAGCTGGGTGGTGAGTGTGAGCTGCGCGACAAGGCCGATGACAGTAGTATCATACGTTGTAAAAATCAGGATTTGGGCTCTAAGGAGATCAACAGCCATTTAGCCGCGGGTATGTGGGTGAATAAATTGGCGATGAGCTGGCAGGGCGGTATAGATTTTATCGTCGATGATCAGCTGGCGATTAAACGTATTAGCTTTGGTGACTTAATTCAAGAGCAAGCTGAAAAGCAAAATGCTGACGATGCTGCTGCGCAGTTTGATGTCGACTTTAGTATTATGACGCTGGAATTTGCCAAATTTATTAAAGATATCTATGTGGCTTTTGGCGGCGAAGATTTGTCGGGGCTGGATGACTAGGCTGAGTGAGACGTTTGATAATACGCTGAGTTGCAGGGCAGAGTCTGCATCTCAGCCTATAGCTAGGCACTTTTAGCTTGGTTTCTGCCAGCTAGCTTGGCTTTATATAAGGCCTGGTCGGCGCGGGCAATAAGCTGATCTATAGTTTGATCGCCATGGCTGGCCTGCGCAACACCACAGCTGGCGCTAATATCCAAGGCGTGGTTTTTTACTTCCACGTCTATTTCGGTAATTTTTTGCAGCAGCCGCTGTGCCTGCAGCATGGCGGCATTTAATTGGCTGTCGCTAAGACAGATTAAAAATTCCTCCCCTCCCAAGCGACCAACAAAATCAGTTTGCCTTTGATTACTTAATAGCTGCTTAGCAATTAATTGCAGTACTAAGTCGCCTATACCGTGGCCGTAGTTATCGTTGACCTGCTTGAAATGATCTATGTCTAGATAAATTACCGATAGCGGCGTTTGGTAGCGTTGATAGCGGTCAAATTCATGCTGTAAACGCTCCAATAGACGGTTGCGGGAATAGACTTGAGTAAGGCTGTCATAGTCGGCCAATAGCTGCAGCTGCTCTTGAGAACTGACTTGTTTTAATAGAGCTTCGATAACGCTGGCAAACTCGTTGATAAGTGTCGTTTGCTCGGCATCAAAGTGGCCGGCGACATTGCGTAACGCGCAAAAAGTACCAAAGATGCTGCCGTCAGGCCAGTTAACAGGCACGCCATAGTAGGCGATCATGCCTAGTTTTATCTCGGGGTTGTTATGCCATAGCGGGTCGTTAAGGGCGTCGCTGACTTCCAGTGGCTGTTGTGTGGCGATGACGGTTTCGCAATAGATTCCTGAGTTTAGGGCTACAGTGTCACTGCTGCGGAAGGGGCTTTGCGGCGTGTCGGCAGAGCTAATAACTTCCATGCTGTCGCTGTTTTGCCGCATGATTAACACGGCGGGCACCTGACAAACTTTAGCGACTAAATTGGCTATGGTCTGGCAGGCCTGCATCACATCGGGGTAGTTACGTATATCTGCTTGGCTCATAATGTGGCTGACTGCATAAACGGATAAAGCATAGTGTAAGCATAGAACCTGTACGGTTTTTTGCCTGTAAATAATTAAGGGGCAATTAAAAAGGGGCGACTAAAAAGGGCCTATGCGGCCCTTAATCATGGTGTTGCTCTAAATAGGTGAGTGCTACAGCAGTGCGGCTATTTCACTCAGTAATTCTTTGTCTTTAACCGGCTTGACCATATAGCTTTTGGCACCTTGACGCAGGCCCCACTGGCGGTCGGTTTCCTGATCTTTGCTAGACACTAAAATAATGGGGATATGCGCAGTCTCTACTGCCTTGCTGATTTGACGGGTAGCCTGAAAGCCGTTGAGGCCGGGCATTACCACATCCATTAAAATTAGGTCGGGTTTTTCGCTGCGGGCCATTTTAACGCCACTTTCACCATTGTCAGCGCGCATCACTGAGTGACCATTTTTTTCTAAGATGCTAGAGAGTTCTTTTTGATCTATAGGTGAATCGTCTACGATGAGTATATTTGCCATTATTGTTACCTTGTGCGCCATCTGCCGGTGTGGCGGCTGGTTTTATTATTAGCTTTCTTGCTGGTGCTCAATGTGAACCTAATAGTAAGCGAGTTCGGCTCCGTACGCCAACCTCTGTTAGTATAGACATCTAGCTTATTAAGAAAACCCCTTGCACCGTATATTTAATTGAATCCTGCATGAAACGCGCTGTATTTACCCAAGGCTCTACCCTTAAGCACATTCTGATCATGACCGGCGCCAACACCGTAGGCTTAATCGCCTTATTTAGTGTTGACCTGATTGATATCTATTTTTTGAGCCTGTTGGGTCAAGAGCAAATGGCTGCGGCAGTAGGCTTTGCCAGCACACTCTTGTTTTTTATGACCTCGCTAAGCATAGGCTTGCAGATAGCCATGGGGGCTCTAGTGGCTCAGGCCGAAGGGGGCAACGATAGAGCATTGGCGGGGCGTCATTGTAGTAATGTGATGCTGTTTAGTGGGTTGGTTGCGGCGCTAGTTTGCTTTCCCGCTTGGTTGTTTGCCGAGCAATTATTATCCTTTATGGGCGCGCAGGATGAAACCCTGTCCTTGGCGCTATCCTATTGCAATATTTTATTGCCGGCGACACCGTTATTAGCGGTAGGCATGTGTGCCGCCGCTGCACTGAGAGCCTTAGGTGACGCCCGCAGAGCGATGCTGGCCACTATGGGCGGTGCGCTAATTAATGCCGTGCTAGACCCCATCTTTATTTTCGTCTGCGAATGGGGCATAGAGGGCGCCGCCATGGCCTCTTTTGCTGCCCGTATAGGGGTGTTTGCCCTAGCAGTAAGCGCCATAGTGAAAGTGCATCAGTTACCCAGTAAAACCAACAAAGTTTTTTTTCGTGAGGACCTAGCCGCCATAACAGCGATAGCGGGGCCGGCGGTATTAACCAATATCGCCACCCCTATAGGCAGTAGCTATGTGCTAAAAATGATGGCTAGTTTTGGTGATAGTGCGGTGGCGGGGGCGGCTATTATAGGGCGCATAGCGCCGGTGGCTTTTGTGGCGTTGTTTGCACTGTCGGGGGCTATAGGCCCCATCATCGGGCAAAATGCGGGTGCGGGGCGCTATGATAGGGTGCGGCAAGTGGTGTGGAATGCCATGCTCAGTAATTTAGCGTATGTGCTGGTGATTTGGGCGCTGTTATTTTTACTTAGCGAGTATTTGGTGCAGTTTTTTAGCGTAGATGGAGACGCCGCCGGGCTGATCACGTTTTATACCCATTACTTGGCTGGCGGTTTTGCCTTTGGCGGCATGTTGTTTATTGCCAATGCCAGTTTTAATAATCTGCACCTGCCGTATATTGCGACTATGTTAAATTTTGGCCGGGCTTTATTAGGTACTGTGCCTTTAGTGTATATATTTTCACAGTATTTTGGTGCTGTTGGGGTGATAGCGGGTGAAGTAGCCGGCGCTGCGGTATTTGGTGTATTAGGTTTTAGCTTGGTATTGTTGCATATCAACCGTTTAGAGAAAGCTGAGTCGGTTACGGTATAAATAGCTAAATATAAAGAGGGTGGCAGAGTGTATTTTAGTTTAGGGGATTTATTGTTACTGGCGGCGTTTATTACCTTGCTGGTGTATTGGTGGCGAGCCCAGGGGGTTAAGCAGCAGGCTTTTGTCGCCGTCAAAAAACACTGTAAAGAAATGGATGTGCAGTTGCTGGACGAGGGTGTGGCGTTGCGCGGTTTTTGGTGCAAACGCGATGAGCAGGGGCGTTTAAAAATATGGCGCTCGTTTGTGTTTGAGTTTAGCTCTACCGGTAACGAGCGCTATCAAGGACGAGTCTTTATGTTGGGGCAGTACATAGAAAAAATCGAGCTGCAGCCACATCGCTTAAACTAAAGGCTGCTTGATATGCATCAAGGTCATTTCACCGTATAGGCGTAATCTATAATTTATCAATAGTGCTTAGAGGGGAACGATGATGTATATAGATGATGCAGTAGTGGCCGGTATAATTATTGTCGTTTTATGCTTTGTAATGTTGGTGTATGTAGGGCGTTTCGCCTATAAGCACATCAAAGATGATGTACAAAAAAAGCCTTAATGGCTTGCTAGCTCTTAGGCTTGGTCCAAACTATTGGTGAGGTAGCTGATAAAGCTGCTAAATAATTGGGCATGAGAGGATGTGCCCAGTTTATTATTAATGTGTTTGCGATGCACTTTAACGGTTTCAAAGCTAATATATAGATTTTCGGCTATCGATTTATTGGAATGCCCCTTTAACACTTCACGTACTATTTCCTGTTCCCTGCTGGTTAATACCTCAGCGCCAAATTGGTGAAAGGCGGCGGCAATATTTTTTGCGCTGCTATCGTCTACTTTTTCATTATTTAATACCGAGCTCCAATGTTGCCGGCAAATGGCCAGCAGCGTTGGCGTTGCATAATGTAGCCGCTGTTGCTCGCGTTTATTCATTCTTCCCAAACTACTAAAGCGATGGCCTATAGAGTGGGCGATATAATAATCGGGTTTCAATTTTAACAGCAGCACGCTCTCATCACGCAGGCCTATGTTTTTGTAATAGCGCTTAAAATATTCGCTTTGCTTAAAGTGATCGGGGGCCAAGTCTTTTAGATGATAAGCGCCTGAAGGGGCGTCGTTAAAACAAAACTGGGCTATGGGGTCTAGCAAATAGGCGCCTTCACAATAACTGGGGAACGTAGGTTTAGCCCATTGCTCGGGCAGGTTGTGAAACAGTACGGTGGGTATTTCTTTAGTGGATAAGGTGTAAACGGCAATATGATTGTATTGGGTGATGCTGCATATAGCCGCAGACAGCTGCAATACAAAATCATCGCTGCCAATTTTATCAACTAACAAGGCCAGTTGCTGGTGCCATTCTGCTGAATTTAGTAAAAGCGTACCACTCAAAACCTACCTCTCTATCTATCTCATTATCCATCTCATTATCCATCTCACTATCATTTTTATTCTTTGCCCATCGTTCACAAATACCCCCGCGACGTTATAGGCAATACCTGTTGCTTATGGTCTTCTAGACAGCGTCGGGAGCCATAGGCTTTTGGTGGACATGATAGTCGTATTTCATGCGAATACTCTAGCACAATAATAATGGGGAGCACCTATGTACCAACACAAAACACTGGCCTTAAAGAGCATAGCCGTAGCAATAATGAGCAGCGCGGCACTGAATGCCGGGGCCTATCAGCTTGAAGAAGTTATGGTGACTGCGCAAAAGCGTCAACAAAGCGCGCAGGACGTCAGCATAGCGATTACCGCATTTGGCAGTGAATCGATTAAAGATTTAGGTATGGAGCAACCCATCGATGTTGCCGCACAAACACCGGGTTTGTTTATTAAAAACGGTATAGGCGTAGCCAACCCCTACATCAGCATACGCAATGTCGGCCAATCGCTGTTTGTTACCAATGCTGCTCAGCCCGTGGGCATGTATATGAATGAGGTGAATCTGGCCTATACCAGCCTGATGTCACTACCCATGTACGACATAGAGCGTATAGAGGTTTTAAAAGGGCCCCAGGGCACCTTGTTTGGCCGCAACAGCACCGCCGGTGCCATGAGCTTGTTCTCAGCCAAACCCAGTATGGAGGCCGGGGGTGAGTTTACCTTACAGCTGGGTAATAAAAATTTAGTAGAAACCGACGGTTATGTTAACGGTCCGCTTAGCGATACCGTGGCAGGGCGTTTTGCCTTTACCAGCAAAAATCGCGATGGTTTTTATAAGAACAATGCCACCGGCAATGAACTAGGCGAAGTAGAAATGTGGGCCGGCCGAGGCAGCCTGTTATGGGATGCCAGCTCGGCACTGACCACCCACTTAGTGCTAGAAGCGGTGAAAGATCGCAGCGGTAACACCCCTTGGGCCAGTTACGGTATTGCCGATGCCTCCGACCCACAAACCAATGCTGGCGTTGATTGGACACCGGGCAATGCCTTTGGCCGTGACGAGGCCTATGGCGCGGGTAACTCTACTGGCTTTGCCGGTAGCAATGCCTGCTCGGAAGATATGAGCCGTAAAGAGCTGCAGGCGCAAAACGAACTGGGCCGCTGTGTCACCAGCACGGGCCACAGTGGCGACGGTGATTTATATGAAGGTGAATTCAGTTTAGAGCCGGTGTATCACCACGACCTCTATAGCGCGATGCTGAATGTTAATTACGAAGCCGATGAGGTCACCCTGACCTCGGTTACCGGTTACCTATACTCCGACCGTATCTTGCAGGAAGAATTTGATGGCACCGCTGCTATTAGCGCCGATCAAAGCTATACCTCAGTGACGAATGTGTTTTCTCAAGAGTTGCGTTTATCTGGCGATAGCGATCATTACAATTGGGTGGCCGGTGTTTACTACGGTGCCGATAAAGTCGACACCAAAGATACTTACGAATACGCCGACACCTGGTTTCACAGCAAGCTAGTGGACTTTGTGCAAGAGACCACCACTTACGCAATGTTTGGCCATAGCGAATGGCATATAGCCGATAGCTGGTCGCTAATTGCGGATGCGCGTTACACCGCTGAGGAAATTACCTTTGATGGTGGTACTTATCTTATTGATGTTACCGACGCCGATTTTGATGATTTGTTATTTGGTGTGCCACTAGAAAATCGCCAGCTATCTACCGCTACCGACAATGAAACTACTGCCAATGAAATGACCTGGAAGTTAGGGGTAGATTACAAACCCAATGATGATTGGCTGGTGTATGGTTTTGTCAGCCGTGGATTCAAGAGTGGTGGTTATAATGGTACTTGGACCTCTTCCGATGCCGAGCTAACCCCCTATGAGATAGAAACCTTAATCGATTATGAAATTGGTTTTAAAGGCACGCTAATGGATAACACCCTGCAATTAAACGGCGGCGTGTTCTATTACGATTATCAAGATTTACAAGCTTTTGTATTAGATGCCAGCGGTGTGTTTAACGTCAGTAATATACCCGAAACCGACATTTACGGTGCCGAGTTAGAGTTGTGGTGGCGGCCGCTGGATGGTTTAGATATACGTGCCGGCGCCTCTTATACCGATGCTGAAATTAAAAAAGTTACCGCCGACCAAATGGCCAACGGTATTTTAGCGGGCAACACTACCGCCAATGCTGCCGAATGGATGTTTAATGGTTTGCTACGTTATGAGTGGGCCTTGGCGGAAGGTTATATCACTGCTTGGCAAACGGATTTTAATTATCAGGATGATACTTACTTTACCGTGCAAAACACCGAAGCAGCCAGCCAAGAAGGTTTTTGGTTAGCCAACGCGCGGGTGAGTTTACGGCCCGAGGTAGGCGACTGGGAAGTGGCGCTATGGGTTAAAAACTTAGCGGACAAAGAATATGTCACAGAAATGTTCCCCGATACGCTAGAGTCCTTGGTGGCTTATAACCCCAGCACACCAAGAACCTATGGCGCGTCCTTTACCTATAAGTGGTAAGGCGACAAGCCTAGCTAAGCGGTATGCTTAATAGACGCTAAACACATGGCTGTTTAGCGCCTATTAACATTAATTTTCTGTGAGTTCGTTGTCTATGTTAGAGCCTGGTATAGAAAGTCTAATCCCCACGCTGGTGGTGTTAATCACTGCCATAGTCTTAAAACGTGCACTAGAGGCCTTAATTATAGGCGCGCTAGTGGGCTTTATAATGCTGCAACAGCATTTATTTATGTCTGGTTTTTTAAACGCTGTTTTACAGTCTATCAGTAATGAAACGGTAGGCTGGATAGTACTAACCGTGGCCATGTTTGGCAGCATTATTACGCTATTGGTTAAGTCGGGCAGTGCTTCCGCCTTTGCCGGCTCTTTAACCCGTTATATTAAAACCGGTCCGCAGGCCTTAATGGCTACGTGGGGCTTGGGCTTATTAATTTTTATTGATGACTACCTCAATGCTCTAGCGGTAGGCTCGGCCATGAAAAAGGTTACCGATAAATTAAAAGTGTCTAGAGAAATGCTGGCCTATGTGGTGGATACCACCGCCGCACCGGTCTGTATTTTATTGCCTTTTTCAACCTGGGCGATTTATGTATCGGGTTTGTTGGAATCTAATCATGTTGCCGCTGTGGGTGAGGGCATGCGCGCTTATATTAGCGCCATACCCTATATGTTATATGCCTGGGTGGCCTTGCTGATGCCGCCTTTGCTGGCTAGCGGTAAGCTGCCTTTAATAGGCGGTATGCGTAAGGCGCAGGCACGAGCAGCGCAGGGCCAAACCGTGCCGCTGGGTTTTGTTGAGGATGTGGATGCCGATGACGATAAGCTGAGTGACCAGGGTCGGGTGTTTAATTTTGTGGTCCCTATGCTGGCGTTAATTGGCTTCACCTGGTTGTTTAATGTCGATATTTTAAAAGGCGCTTTCGCTACCTTGGTGCTGATTATTGTGATGTATAGCGCGCAAGGGCTAATGCGTTTGCACGACATATTCGAACACAGTTTAACGGGTATGAAATCTATGGTGGAAGTGATCGCCATTTTGATCATGTCGTTTGTGTTAAAAGATGTGAACGATCAATTACAGCTAACTCCTTATGTGATTGATGTCGCCACCTCTTGGGTGAATCCTCTGTTACTGCCCTTAATTACCTTTGTGTCGTTGTCTTTAGTGGCTTTTGCCACCGGTACTTTTTGGGGACTGTATGCGGTAGCGCTGCCGGTAGTAATACCGCTAGCTAATACTATGGGGGTGGATGTGCATTTAATGATAGGCGCAGTTATTTCAGCGGGCGCCTTTGGTAGCCACGCCTGTTTTTATAGCGACTCCACTATCTTGTCGGCACAGGGCAGTGGTTGCCCGCCCATGGCTCACGCCTTAACGCAACTGCCCTATGCGCTAATCGCTGCCACTATAACGGCGCTGGGTTTTCTATTAATCGCGTGGCTGTAAATTGCTTACAACCTACTCACACTTGTTACTGAATACTGAAGTCAATTAGAGGTAATTATGAAAATTGTTTATTCAGACGATCAACGCTTGCATGCCTTGCGTTATGAAATGTTGGGGGGTGAGCCCACCCCTTGTTTTGAAAAACCTTCGCGCGCCGATATGGTGTTAGCGCAGGTGGTGAAACAGCAGCTGGGTGAAGTGCTGGCCCCCAAGGATTATGGGTTAACACCTGTTACCAAAGTGCATACGCTAGGCTACATACAGTTTTTAGAAAACTGTTGGCCAGCTTGGGAGGCTGAATTTGGCAGTGCCAATGACGCGGTGCCGGAAGCTTTCCCCATGCACGATTTTAGGCATAAAGTACCGACTCATATTAAAGGCCAGTTAGGTTATTACTCTTTTGATTTGGCGGTAGGTTTGTCGGCGGGTTCTTGGCAGGCCATTAAAAGTTCGGCCAATGTTGCGCTTAGCGGCGCAGATATTATTTGTAGCGGCGAGCGCACGGCTTTTTCTTTGTGTCGCCCCCCAGGACATCACGCCTCCGCCGATCAAATGGGTGGTTATTGCTATGTGAATAACGTGGCGGTGGCCGCGCAGTATTTTCGCGATCAAGGCTATAAAAAAGTAGCGATACTGGATGTGGATTATCACCACGGCAATGGCACCCAAAGTATTTTTTATAATAGGAGCGATGTTTTTGTGGCCTCTATACACGGCGACCCTAATTATGAATATCCTTATTTTAGCGGTCATAGCGACGAGATAGGCCAAGGTGAGGGCGAGGGCTATAACTTAAATATACCGCTAACTTTGCACACCACCGATTGGCCGGTATACCGCGAAGCCTTGCAGCGCTGCATGGCAGCGATTAAAGATTTTGATTGCGATGTACTATTAATTTCTTTGGGCTTGGATACTTTTGAACACGATCCAATCTCATCTTTTAAGCTCAAGTCAGAAAACTTTAGTGAAATGGGTGTGTTGATAGAGTCTATGCAGTTACCTACCTTGTTTGTATTTGAAGGCGGTTATGCGGTAGAGGATTTGGGGGTTAATGCCGCCAATGTGTTGTTGGCGTTTCAGGAGAGTATGGGCTGATACCTACTTGCGAGTAGGTCTTTGGCAGTAGTGGCGGCGCTGTAGTTTACTTTACGTTTATTAACTCTAATTAAAGAGACGATATAGGTTTGCCGTCGATTATGGCATTTTGCAATTCTATATTGCTGTCACTACTGCCTTCTTTAAAGCGCTGTAAGCGTAAAATAAAATACTGCCAATCTTTGGCTAACCATATCAGCGTGTATTTATCTTTGCCGGGGCGATATTGCTTGAGTTTAATCGCCTTAAAACTACCGGCAGCGATGTTAATCGTTTCTTCCCCTAGTACTTCTACCTGATAGTGTTTTAGGTCGTCACCATCAACCAGTTGATAACTTTTTTTAGTAAAAGGCTCGGCTTGGTTGATAAAGTCTAAACGCAATTGCATTTGAAAACTAAGCTGGTCGTAACTGGCTGTTGCCAAAATTAAGGGTGCGCTTTTTGACGTTAGTTCTTGCACGGTGTTGGCGGCGGGATCAAATTGCAGTGAGGAATTTTTTTTGCGGCTTAAGGGGTTGTCGTATTGGTAGCTCATTGGCTGCAGCTTACCGTCGCTAAGAGTAAAGGTGCTGCTTTCTTTAATCTGGCTAAACAACACCTGGGTGATATTGCTGAGCTGCCACTGGTCGCCCGCCTGTTGTTCGAGCTTGCGTCCTAGCTTGAGGGTAAAGCCTTTGCTATAGGCTAGGTAGTTGGCCTGATAGGGTGCGATTGGGCTGTTGGCCGCAAGCGTGGGTAGGCTGAAGGTAGCAAGGCTGATGATAAAGCTACAGGCCGCTGCCACTAGGGCGCGATACGGCAAGGTTTTGCGGAAATTAAGAGTAGGCATATCCACTGGCACTCAAAGGTGTTTGATCCAGCATAGCGTAGTTATCGGCAAGTTTTAAGCGCCCCTCTAGAAACCATTGGGCAGCCAGCGGGTAAATACGATGTTCGTGGGCCAAAATACGCTGCGCCAAGCTGCTGGCATCGTCCTGCGCGGTAATGGCGATGCGCGCTTGTACGATAGCGGGGCCGCCATCTAACTCTTCAGTTACAAAGTGCACCGTGGCACCGGCTTCGGCGTCACCAGCATCAATCGCGCGTTGGTGCGTGTTGAGGCCTGGGTACTTGGGTAGTAGTGAAGGGTGTATGTTTAGCAGGCGGCCCAGGTAACGTTGCACAAAGCCGGGGGTTAAAATGCGCATAAAGCCGGCCAGTATCACCAAGTCGGGCTGGTAGCTGTCTATGCGTTGAATTAATGCTGCATCAAAACTCTCGCGGCCGTCAAACTGGGTGTGGTCTAACAGTATGGCGGGTATGCCTGCCTTGGCGGCACGCTCTAAACCTAGGGCATTAGGGCGATTACAAATAACCGCCTCTATGCTGGCATTGAGCTGGCCATTGTTGCTGGCATCAATAAACGATTGTAGGTTAGAGCCGCTGCCAGAAATTAAAATGACTAGCTTGCGGCGCTGGCCTTGAGGGTTGGGGGTAGTATTGGGGTCAGTCATGTTGCGTTTTACAGGCCTTGTAGTTCTACCTGCTCTTCGCCGTCATTGGCTTCGGCAACATGGCCAATAATCCAAGCTTCTTCGCCCTGTTCTGATAAGAACTCTAGCGCTAATTGTGCGTCGGCGTTGTCTACGCTAATTACCATGCCGACACCGCAGTTAAAGGTGCGATACATTTCTACGCTGTCTACGTTGCCATTGCTTTGTAACCAAGCAAATACTTCTGGCTGCTGCCAGCTTTGGGTGTCTATTACCGCTTTGCAGTTAGCAGGTAGTACGCGGGGGATGTTTTCTAATAAGCCGCCACCGGTAATATGTGACAGGGCGTGTACTGGGCATTTTTTCATTAGCGCCAATATCGATTTTACATAAATACGGGTAGGGGCCATTAATGCCATGCCTAGTGATTGATCACCTAAGGGCATAGATAAGTCAGCGTTGCTGACTTCAATAATTTTGCGTATTAGCGAGTAGCCATTAGAGTGCGCGCCCGAAGAGGCTAGGCCGATTAAGGTGTCGCCTGATTTAACCGCGCTGCCATCAATTAACTTAGACTTTTCAGCGACACCGACACAGAAGCCCGCTAAGTCGTAATCTTCGCCTTCATACATACCGGGCATTTCGGCGGTTTCGCCACCGACTAAGGAGCAGCCTGAAAGTTCGCAGCCCTTGCCTATGCCTTCAACTACTGCCGCGGCGGTGTCTATATTGAGCTTGCCGGTGGCGTAGTAGTCTAAAAAGAATAGCGGCTCGGCACCGGCTACAATTAAGTCGTTAACACACATGGCCACCAAATCTATGCCTATGGTGTCATGTATGCCTAGGTCCATGGCCAGGCGCAGTTTAGTGCCCACGCCGTCGGTGCCTGAGACTAGTACCGGCTCTTTATAGCCCGTGGGTATCTCACATAATGCGCCAAAGCCCCCTAAACCGGCCATCACTTCGGGGCGACGGGTGCGCTTAGCTACGTGTTTAATACGTTCTATCAAGGCATTACCTGCATCTATGTCGACACCGGCGTCTTTGTAGCTAAGAGAAGGTTTTGAGGTATTTTGATCAGTCATGAAGATAGGCTCGCAGCGAGTTTTTTGGGCGGCGCTATTCTAGCGGATGTTGCCCTCACACTCTACTAAATTGCCCCGATAAATGGCGGCTGCACTCCTATATTTACTTTCTGTGACTTTACGCCTGTGAATTCGCTAATGAAATAATGATACTCTTGTTACAATAACTGCTTATAAATTAAGTTGTTAGCGTATATAAACAGCGCTATAGCGATGGACTTTGAGTAATGACGATAAAAAAGCACAGTAAATACAGGGTATCTAGCGCATGGTTGCTGGTGCTGTGGTGCCTGATCACGCCCTATGGCCATAGCGCTGAGGTGGCGCGGGGCCTGTATAGCGTAGAGCAAGCGCTGGACTCGCAATCCTACCGCGATCGCTTGCGGGCAGCGTCGCAGGGCTTAAGCATCGTGCTGGTACGTATATCAGGTCATCATAGCGTGCTGGAAAATGAGCAAGTTAAAGCCAAAGTCAGGCAGGCGGAACGCTATCTCAAGCGCTTTAGCTACTATCGTCAGCCTACGGTGGAGGGAGAGCAAGAGCAGCTGATGATTAAAATGGAATTTGAAGCCAGTTTAATTGATGACTTGCTGCGCAGTGAAAGCCTGCCCATATGGTCGGCTAATCGCCCCTCCATATTAGTGTGGGCGGTAGTAGATGGTGCTGAGGGCAGGCGCTTTGTTGGCGCGGCCGACAGTAACATCGTCGAGGCCATCAAGCAGCAAGCGGCGCGCCGTGGCTTGGTGGTTAAACTGCCCAGCTTAGATTTAGAAGATACTATTGCCATTAGCCCCGACGAGCTGTGGCAGATGAACCTGTGGTCAGCCCAGCGCGCAGCGGCGCGTTACAAAGCCGATAGCCTGCTAATAGGCCGTATGACCGCGTTAAGTAACGGTGAGTGGCTGGGCCGTTGGCAGTTTAGCAATCAGGGTGAGCGCAGCGAGATAGAGGGCCAGGCACCGCAGCTAGATGAATATGTGGGTACGGCTATGGATGTGGCGGCGGATCAGCTGGCCAGCAAGTACGCCATAGTGCCAGTAAAAATGTCCGAGGACGGGATAGTCATACGTTTAACCGGGATTAAAGATTTTACTGCTTACGCCCGCGCGGTCGCCTATTTGCAAAAACTATCGGCGGTGCGCTATGCCAATCCCATCTATGTGGAAAATCAACAGCTGTTTATCCACCTTATCGCCGATGGCCAATTAGAGCAGCTAGAGCAGACCTTAGCGCTAGGCCAAAAATTAGAAAAAATCGCCGCGCTGGATGCTTTGCAAGCGGCGAACTACCCCGCTGCGCAACTCAATTACCACTGGCCTAGCGCACAATAACCTAGTGCATAATAAGCAAGCCATAAAGAATAAATAGACAATAAATCAACAAGGCCGGCACCAATAAAGGGATTAATTATGAGTGACCTACAGCGTTTAATGTTAGCCGCGGCGGTATTGCTAGTCGCTGTGCTGGTGTATTTATTACACCCCATATTAACGCCCTTTTTAGTGGGCGCGTTATTGGCGTATATGGGTGACCCCATAGCGGATAAGTTAGAAACGTGGAAATTAAATCGAACCGTGGCGGTGTGCGTGGTGTTTTTAGTTTTTTCTATCGTGGTCAGTGTAATACTACTTATCACCGTGCCTATGATAGGTAGGCAATTAGATATACTCATCACTCGCATACCGGAATGGTTACACGGTTTGCAGGAATTGCTTATGCCCTTTTTGCAGCGCAATTTTAATGTGTCTGCCGACAGTTTAGGCTTTGATCAGCTGCGTGAAAATATCGGCAGTAATTTAAAAGGTGCCGGTAATGTTGTTGCCATCTTGTGGCAGCGTTTGGCGGGTTCCAGTATGGTGATTATTGCTGTGGTCGCTAATCTATTATTAATTCCCGTGGTGACGTTTTATTTGCTGCGCGATTGGGATTTACTGATTGCCAAAATACGTGCATCACTGCCCAGAAGGTGGGAGCACAAAGTGGTGGCCGTTAGCTCTGAGTGTCATGAGATTTTAGGCGCCTTTATGCGCGGCCAGCTGCTAGTGATGTTGGCCTTGGGTATTATTTACAGCGTAGGCTTGAGCATAGTGGGTGTGGACTTAGCCCTGTTGTTAGGCTTGTTAGCAGGCCTGGCCTCTATAGTGCCTTACCTAGGTTTTATCGTCGGCATAGTGGCGGCCAGTGTGGCAGCGTATTTTCAATTTTATGAATGGTTACCTTTACTGTGGGTGGCGCTGGTATTTGGCGTAGGGCAAGTGTTAGAAAGCGTATTGCTTACCCCCATGCTGGTAGGCGATCGCATAGGTTTGCATCCGGTAGCGGTTATTTTTGCGGTGATGGCGGGCGGCCAATTAGCCGGTTTTGTCGGCGTGTTATTGGCCTTGCCGGTAGCGGCCGTGATTATGGTTTGGTTGCGGCACTTACATGCGCACTATAAAAGCAGTGAGCTATACGATGTGGCTAAGTCATAACAGCCTTTTACTTGAATGAGTTTATCCATGCGTTTTTTATACGAGCAACTGCCTTTGGCAGTTCAGCTAAGAGATGAAGCCACCTTTGAAAATTTTTACGCGGGTGATAATGGCTTAGCGGTTAATGAGATTAGCCGTCAGCTACAAAATGGTGAAACCTACATCTTTTTATGTGGGCCCAGCGGCAGTGGTCGCAGCCATTTATTGCAAGCGGCCTGTCACCATGCCGACCAACTGGGGCATGCCTCAGTGTATTTGCCCTTGGATGAATTAAGCCATTACCCCCCTGAAGAGTTGTTTGCCGGCTTAGCGGCGCTGCCCTTGGTGTGTTTGGATAATATCAGCCACGTGTTGGGTAACGCGCAGTGGGAAGAAGCCTTGTTCCATTTGTTTAATCAAATGCGTGAAGCGGACAACTGCCTGTTAATTGCGGCCGATAAAGCGGTGGCGGATTTAGCGATTACTATGCCGGATTTAGCCTCGCGTTTAGGTTGGGGAGCTTTTTACCAATTAAAGCCGCTCAGTGACGAGCAGCGCATAGCGGTGCTAAAGCTACGCGCCGTGAGCCGAGGCTTAGAGTTAAGCGATGAAGTGGCGCAATATATCTACAAGCGCTGCCAGCGCAACATGGAAGCACTGTTAACAACTTTGGCGCAGTTGGATAGAGCTTCCCTGCAAGAGCGGCGCAAGCTGACTATTCCTTTTGTAAAAGAGGTGCTGCATTGGTAGCGGGCATTTATCTAGCTGCATAAGCGGTAAAACGATAAACAAAAAGATTTATCCTATGAACGATAACAAAATAAAATTGCCCCAGCAGCGCGGCCCTTGGTTAAAACTAAGCAGCGCAGAAGTCTACGACAATCCTTGGGTTACGGTTACTCACGAAACTGTCACCACACCCGGCGGTACTGAGGGTATATACGGCAACATCCATTTTAAAAACCGCGCTATCGTCATCGTGCCCGTGGATGAGGCGGGTAATACTTGGCTGGTTGGTCAGCACCGTTACACCCTAGATAGTTTCAGTTGGGAGGTACCCATGGGCGGCGGCCCGCTGGAGGTAGATCCTTTATTGGCGGCCCAGCGTGAACTCAAAGAAGAAACCGGCTATAGCGCCAGCCACTGGCAGCAACTAATGACACTGCATACCTCTAACTCGATAACCGATGAAGAGGCGGTGGTTTTTTTAGCCACCGGTTTAATGGCCGGTGAACAGCAGCTAGAAGCTAGTGAGGGCGATTTAATTCGTAAAAAAATGCCGCTCAGTGCAGCGGTAGCTATGGCCTTAAACGGCGAGGTTACCGATGCCTTATCGGTGGCGGCGTTACTGGCGGTGGACCGGTTGCTGCTTGCCAAGTAGGGCTAGCTTAATAAATATTGCTGATTGCTAATGTAGCAATCATATAATCAGTATGTGAGATGGCGCGGGACTTTGCTACTATCGCTTGGTTGATTGCTGTATCCCCTGATGTAAACGCATTCAATTAATATTTTTATTGAATCATACTCTGTTCAGTGTCTCCTTAGGTGCAAGTGTTTTTATTGTTACATCCCCGCGCCTATTTTTGCCCTAGCGCTGCTAGGGCTTTTTATTCCTTTTTTAAGCAGATATGCCGGCCATGTTACTTAGTGCAGTGGTGTTAAAGAGGGATGTTGGCCTTGTTTAATATATCGATTAACGGCGCTAATTCATCCTCTACATGCTTCCACTTGCCTATAGAGCTGCTATAAATAGGTTGTCTAACTTGGCTGGCGCTGGCGGTAGCGACGCTAGTTTTTAAGGTGTGGAAATTCAAACATTGCTGTTGCCATGGCAGCTTACAAAATTGTAATAATTCTCTAGTAGTTGCTTCAGTGTTATGAACTAAATTTTCGTACTGTATGGTGATTAAATTGTCGGGGCGGCATTGCTGCCAGTGTGTCATTAGTTTATGCCAGGCGACATAATAGTTTCCCAAGTCTTGTAGGCAATAGGAGTAGGGGTAGACTTGCGCAAACAGTGTTTTATAAATGGCATAGCAGGCATCTAAAGGATGGCGTTGTAGCAGTATGATTTTTGCCTGCGGTAGGGCTTGAGCAATCAGGCCTAGGTACAAATAATTGATAGGCATTTTATCAATAAAGTGTTTGCTGTGACCTGTTCTCGGGCGGGTGCTGGCAAGGTAGGATTTCCCCAGTGCCTGCCAGTTTAGCTCGTTAGCTAACTGTACTGATTGTTGTTTGTTAAGCTTTATGCCAGGGTTTTGTTGGATTAATGCTTTTATTAAAACCCCCGAAAAGTTTTGTAATTCCCCTGCCGCAAAAACATCCGAGTGGCTGGCAATAATTCTTTCTAGCAGGGTGGTTCCCGTGCGTGGCAGGCCCATAATAAACAGAGGCTCTTCCGTCTTATGGCCAGTAGTAAAGCTGTTAAAATTATCGCGGCTAAAGGTTGCTTGTATTTGTGCCATCGTGGCTATATCACTATCCACAGTATAGTTAGAGTTGTTTTTCCGTATTTGACTGCCGCGCTTTAGATAGCTAAAGGCTTGTTGGTAATCCCCTATATCTTCCAGCTCTTTGGCCAGTGCATAACAGAGTTGCATTTGGTGCTGGCTGGCAGGTTGCTGGCTTAATGCCGTTTTGAGTGGTTCTATATGGTTATGGTCTTTACTCTGCTTGCGTATATGGCTGCGGTTATACAGCATGGTTGCATTACCAGGCGCTAGGGCCAGAGCTTTATTGACCGTTGTTTCAGCTTGAGAGTAATCGCCGGTATAGCGTAGGGCTTCAGATAAATTGGCCAGCATATTGGCATTGTTGGGTATGAGTGTAGTGAGTTTTTCACAGCAGTTAAGATAGCTGTCTAGCTCGCCGCTGGCATGAAAAAGCTCCGACAACATATGCCAGTAGATAGGGTCTGAGTGCTGCTCTTGCAGTAGCTTATTAGCCATTAACACTGCGCCAGTAAATTCCCCTAAGTGCAAAAGGCAGAGCGCTTTGCCTGCAAGCGCGGTTAAGTGTCTAGGCTTTTGTTGTAAAGTTTTTTGAAAGCCTTTTAGGGCTTGAGGATAAGCTTTAGCGAGTAAGGCAATATAGGCACCGGTGAAGAAGGTTTCTGACCATTGCGGTGCTATTTGTGATAGTTCGGCGAATAGTTTTTTAGCGGGGCCTTGCCGATTGGCGTGCAAGTGCTGCCATATAGTTAAATATAAATCATTCGCCGTTGCTTGCTGATCCATAGTCATCAACCTAGGTTTTTAAAGAATAAAAAAACGCCGGCTCACTGCCGGCGTTGTTAATACGTGCAATACCTTATGTTAGCGCTTAGAAGGAGTAAGACCCTGCTATGCCTAGCGTACGTGGGCGGCTGATATTAGCTCTGGCACCTTGTACGCCCCATTGCTTTTCTGTTAGCTCGCCGGTTATACCTATTTCGTCAGTAATGTTGTCGACAAACAAACGCACATTCCACTGATCGCTAGTTAATGACACATAGGTATCCCATAGGGTAAAGGCATCGACTGATACGTTTTGATCATCAATACGGCTTTCAGATTTGCCTCTATAGGTACCGCCTAGGTGATAAGCGACATCCATGCCGTTTTCCAGCGGTAGGGTGTAGGTTGCCCCCCAAGATGCCGACTGCTTAGGGCTTTGTGGTAATTGCGTGCCCTCATCGACGATAAAAGTCGTGTAATTATTAAGCGTGGGGTTAAGTGAAACTAACTCTGCTTTAGCGTAGGTGTAACTGGCGCTAATGGATAAGTTGTCGCTAACGTTACCTTCAATTTGCGCTTCTATACCTTGGCTTTCAGCGTCGCCGGCGTTAACCACGCAGATAAGTGCTAGTACGCCACAGGTAGAGTTTAACTGAATGTCTTTCCAGTCTACATAAAAGGCCGCTACGGTGTAGTTGTAGTAGCGATCAATATTACCCTTAATACCTAGTTCATAGTTGGTGGTGTGGTCGGAGTCATAACGTCTGGCTTCGTCCTCGGTGATTGCACCGCCTAAGGCGTTGGCACCACCGCGACGGAAACCTTCGGTAACCGTGAAGTAAGTCATAGTATCTTCATTTAGATCATAGGACGTATTGAATTTAAACAGAGCGTCTTTTTCTTCAAAAACTTCATTGCCGTCAAATACTAAGCCCGGTACATAGGCTAAACCTGATACCGCCTGAGAAACATATTTTTGATCAAACCAACGGCCACCTAAAGTTACCTGCCACTCGTCTGAAAAATGATAAGTCAACTCACCAAATATAGCTTTGTCCTTAAAGTTATTATCGGTTGAGGCTAAGAAAGCTAAATCTTTATTGGCTTCGGTAATTGCCAAAGGTCCATTGTTGGCATAGACACCAAATAGTGAGCCGTAACCACAAGGTACGCCACCAAAAGGGCCGCCATTATTAAAACAGGCATTGGCATAATCGGTATAACCAAAATAGCTATCTTCTATACCTATTTGCGAATCTTGGTCCATGTAGAAGGCGCCTACGGCCCAATCTAAATTAGTTTCGGATTCAGACACTAAGCGTATTTCAGCAATGTCAGCTTCTTCATTCCACGTAGATAATTCGCTAACAAAGGGGCGTGGGCCGCTGCCATAGTAGTCATTGTAAAAAGAAAAGTTTTCATACAATGCTGTTTGATCTGAAATGCCAGAGTTTTCTGAATCGTAAGTAGAAAGGCTGGTAGTTAACGTAGCGAAACCTAAATCATACTCAATGTCTAACGAAGTTAAATTACTTTCACCTTCATAGGTTTCCAGTAGTACTGCTGGGCTATCAAGTTTTCTGCTGGTGGCGCCAATCATTTGTGAACCGCCGGCGGTGGTTTTTTGATAGTGATGAGCCAGATTGATAGTTGCGTTATCGGTTTGCAGCATAAAGTGTATGCGCGCATTTTCTATGTCTGCATCATTGACATCATCTTTGCTGGTAAATAATCCTGGGCTGTTGACTAAGTCGCTGGGGTCGGCCAGTAAAGGCTCGCCATCGTTACCTACTTGGTACATACGAGTTTGATCAACATAGCCGGCTTGATCTTCTTTGCCTACATTGATTCTTACCGCGAAGTCTTCGGCTAGGGGGATGTTAAGCATCAAGTCGGTTTTCCAGCCTAAATCATCGCTGTGGTTGACTTGGTTTATTTCACTGCTGATTTTCGCTTCGAATTGATCGGGATTAGGTTCGCGTTGTATATAGCGTAGTGTGCCACCCAGTGAACCTGATCCGTACAACGTGCCCTGCGGTCCGCGTAAAACTTCTACCCGTTCTATATCCACCAAACGAATATTGGTAAAGATAGGCGTTTCATTAATATAGGTGGAGATAACGGGTACATTGGTGTTGGGTCGGTTAGCCCTAGCGTCTTCAGCGTTAATGCCGCGAATAACTAAGCCGCTGGAAATTAAGCCACCGCGAGCGCCTCTATCTGAAAATGTTAAACCAGGTACCGCTCGGGCTAACTTGGTTAAATCACCTACCCCTCTGGCCTCTAGATCATCGCCTGTCATGGCAGAGATGTTATAGGGTACATCCTGAACGGATTGGGTTTTCTTGGATGCGGTAACTAACAGCTCCTCTAATTGGGCTGCGTTGGCGCCGGTGGCTGTTATACCAGCACTCAATAAGGCAATGCTGACGCCAAGTATGTGTTTATTATAGGTCTTGTTCATGCATACTTCTCCTGAAGTTTTCTACTAGGTTGTGAAATATATTGGTTAACTGAAACCACCAGCTGGGTAAAACATATCACCCGCAAAATAAAGTCGCATACTGGGTTTTAAATCTATGTATTTAAAAGCTAGGGAGTATTGCTCAGCCGCTATTGCGTTTTATAGCTAAAGCCTACGATCGTTATTTTTTGTTAGTTTTTACTGATTTTATTCAGTTGTAGGGTTTAGTGCTGAGTATAGGATGATTTAACGGCATGACTTTCTTGTTTTGTAATGTATGCACAAGAAACCGAGTATGTATCCCGGCTTACCTTCTTGTTAGGCTGCTTTGCTTGAGAATTTGACTAAAAATTTTATAACAAGGGCTGGCAATGTATTACCAGAATAAATTTTATATCAATGGTGAATGGGTAAACCCTATTAGTTCAGCAACATTGGCAGTGATTAACCCTGCTACGGAACAAGAAATAGGTTCAATCGTGCTGGGTAGCACCGAAGATGTAGACATAGCCGTTGCGGCAGCCAAACAGGCTTTTCAGCTATATAGCCAAACCAGTGTTGGCGAAAGAGTGAGCTTGTTACAGCGTATTATAGAAGCTTATCAAGATCACTATGATGAAATTGCCCAAGCGATTAGCGATGAAATGGGCGCCCCTATCAGTTTTGCCAAACAGTTACAGGCTGATGCAGGTGCCGGCCACTTAGCCACGGCGCTGGAAGTGCTTAAACGCTACCGCTTTGAAGAAGTGGTAGGTGATAGTGTGGTGTATAAGGAACCCATCGGTGTTTGCGGCTTAATCACGCCCTGGAACTGGCCGTTAAATCAAATAGCCTGCAAGGTAGCCCCAGCGTTAGCCACAGGCTGTACCATGGTATTAAAACCCAGTGAAGTGGCACCGCTAAGTGCCGCTGTATTTGCCAAGGTAATGGATCAGGCGGGAGTGCCAGCGGGTGTATTTAACTTGGTGCATGGCGATGGCAAAACCGTGGGGACGCGCTTATCCAACCACCCTGATATTGATATGGTTTCTTTTACCGGCTCCACGGCGGCGGGTATAGAGGTAGCAAAAACGGCTGCGGATAGCGTTAAGCGTGTTGCCCAAGAGTTGGGCGGTAAGTCTGCGAACATCATCCTGGCCGATGCGGATTTAGCGCAGGCCGTTGAGGATGGCGTATTAGAATGTTTCTTAAATACCGGCCAGTCCTGCAATGCGCCTAGCCGTATGTTGGTGCCCGCCCATTTACATGATGAAGTTGTTGCCCTCGCGCAAAAGGTGGCCGCCAGTTTGGTGATAGGCGACCCTCGTGATGAGGCGACAACTATGGGCCCCTTAGCCAGCGGCATGCAGTTTAATAAAGTGCAGCAGATAATCGCTAACGCTATAGAACAGGGCAGCCAGTTAGCCTGTGGCGGCTTGGGTAAACCACAAGGTTGCGAGCAAGGTTATTTTGTTAAGCCCACCATTTTTTCTCACGTTAGTAATGAGATGTTAATCGCCCGCGAAGAAATTTTTGGCCCTGTGCTGGCTATTATTCCTTACCAGGATGAACAACAAGCGCTGCAAATTGCCAATGATTCACCCTATGGTTTATCGGGCTATATACACTCAGGTGATGTCGATAGAGCGCGGGCCATGGCGCGAAAATTACGCACGGGCATGGTCCATATCAATGGTGCGCTATCCGATTTTCAAGCGCCTTTTGGTGGCTATAAACAATCGGGTAATGGTCGTGAGTGGGGCGCTTATGGCTTTGAAGATTTTGTCGAAGTGAAGGCCGTTATGGGCTAATGCTAATCACAAGCAATAGGTGAAGTATGGAGAGTAAACAACTTACACGCAGACGTTTTATGCAGGCATCCAGCAATATGGTGGGTTGCGCCTGGTTAACGCTGAGCTTGCCGGCCATAGGCGCAGCCGGCCAAGAGGCTATGGCAGCAAAAAACAATAGCGCTGCTTATAGAGTGTTGTCGCCTGCGCAGGCTTTGGCGGTAGATGCCGTAGCCGCGCAAATTATCCCCACGGATGACAGCCCTGGTGCGCGAGAGGCCGGGGTTATTTATTTTATCGATAACGTACTGCAAAACGAGCAAGCCCATATTGCCGATATTATTAAAGATGGCGCGCAAGCTTTGGACGCTCACGCACAGTCACTACACGGTAAGGTGTTTATAGCCTTGGCCAGTGATCAGCAAATCCATTTATTACAAAGCATAGAAGAAACGCCTTTTTTTGAGTTGCTGCGCTTTCTGACTCTATGCGGCATGTTTGCCAACCCTTCCTACGGTGGCAATCAGAATAAAGTTGGCTGGGATTTACTAGGCTTTAAAGATCAGGGTTATTGGCAAGCCCCGTTTGGTTATTACGACGCACAAGTATTAAAAATCAAGGGATAAGTTTTATGGCCAATTCACATCACAGCCATCAAGGGGCAGCGGCAGCTGCCACTAGCGCTACTAAGTTTTCCACTACAGAAGACGTCGACTTTGTCATCGTAGGCTCCGGTGCCGCAGGTGGCATCATGGCTAAAGAATTATCGACTGCTGGTTTTAATGTGGTGGTGTTAGAACAAGGCAAGCGCTATGGCCTAGGGGACTTTTTACCTCACGATGAGTGGATGAACTCAGTTAATCAAAAAATGTTGGGCGGCAGCTTGGCTGACAATCCGCAAACCTATCGCGAAACCGAAGCTGAAGTGGCTAAAGAATTATCCTACCGACCCTTAATGTATGGGCATATGGTGGGGGGTGGCAGTGTATTGTACGGCGCTAATTTTTGGCGTTTCCACGAAGTGGATTTTAAAGAGCGCAGCTTGCTGGGGCCGATTAAAGGGAGTGGTTTTTCCGACTGGCCCATTGATTATCAAGAACTGGAGCCTTATTACACCAAAGTCGATTGGGAGATGGGTGTGTCGGGGGAAGTGGGGCCATATGATCCTCCGCGTTCTAAAGGCTACCCCATGCCGCCTTTGCCCATTAAATCTTCTGGCGTCTTACTTAAACAAGCGGCAGAAAAATTAGGTTTAAAACCTTTCGCCGCACCTATGGCGATTAATTCGGTAGCCTATAATAATCGCGCGCCTTGTATGCACTGCGGTTTTTGTTCTGGCCATCCTTGCGAAATGGGCGCTAAATCTTCATCGCTGGCCACTATGTTACCGCTGGCTGAGGCCACCGGCCGCTGTGAAATACGCTCAGAAAGTACTGTGTTTAATATAGTCACCAACGCGCAGGGGCGAGTGACCCAGGTGCAGTATTGGGATAAAGACGGTAACGAGCAGGCCCAGCGTTGCAAAGCCATGGTGCTCAGCGCCAACGGCGCAGAAACACCGCGTCTATTATTAATGTCGGGTGTAGCCAATAGCAGTGGCCTAGTGGGTAAATACCTGATGGTGAATGCAGAGGCGCTAAACTGGGGGGTGTTTAAAGAGCCGCTAAACGAATATAAAAGTGTATTAACTACTCAGGTGATACACGATTTTTATGATGCGGATTTATCTAAAGGTTATTACGGTGGTGGTGGTATTGATGCCAGAGCGCTGCCCAATACGCCCATAGGTTTTGCCTTAGAAGGTTTGTCGCCAGAGGCACCTAAATGGGGGGCGGGCTATAAAAAAATGGTGGCGCATAATTACACCCGCACCTTAACCTTGTTTAGCCATTTGACTTCACTGGCTATGGAACGCAACAGTATTTCACTGGACCCTACTGTGAAAGATCAATGGGGCCGCCCCGCAATACGCATGACCTATCAAGATCACCCCGATGATTTAAAAAACATGGCTTTCTTTTCTAATAAGGCCAAAGAGTTATTAACAGCTGCCGGCACTGTTAGCCAGTGGGCTACCCCTATAGAGCCCAGCCGTTTTGCAGCGCATTTAATGGGCACCTGTCGTATGGGGGATGATCCGGCCACCTCGGTGGTGGATCGTTACCATCGCTCACATGATGTGGAAAATTTATTTATTTGCGATGGCAGTAGCTTCGTTACCTCTGGCCGTGGCCAGCCTACTATGACCATTATGGCGCTGGCCTTTAGAGCCGCGGAACATATAGTACGTTTTGCAAAAAACGATCAAATTTAATGTTGGCTAAGAAGGTTACTGATATGAATATATATCGTTTATTGGGGGCTATTTTGTGCCTAGTTATGGGGCTTAGTTCGCTGTTATATGCCGCGGATAATAAGCCCGCTAAAGATCTGCAGCTTAGCTATGTCAAAGCGCAAGGCTTACCGTTTTCAGAGTTGGTGCGGGTAGGTAATATCCTTTATCTGTCGGGCCAAATTGGTTTTGATAATAAACTGGATGGCTTGGTGGATGGCGGTATTACGGCTGAAACCCAACAAACTATGGAAAACATCAAGAAATTACTAAGCGCACACGGTTCCTCCATGAATAAGCTAATTCGCTGCACGGTGATGATGGCAGATATGAACGAGTTTGCCGATATGAACCGTGTGTATATTGGTTATTTTAGCGACAACTTACCGGCTAGAAGTGCGTTTGGGGTAACTCGTTTAGCGCTGGGTGCCAGAGTTGAAATTGAATGTATGGGCTTGCTTGAGTGATTAGCACTTAATGCCGCAACGCTATCAAGTCATAGAAATGTTAACAATCAGTATCATTACTAAGGCAAGACCTTAGTAATGATTGAAAATTATTTTATAAAGTTTAATGGGAGTTGTAATGGAAAAAATGTCGGGTGGTGAAGCGATAGTTCGGTCTCTTATCGCAAATGATGTCGATACGGTATTTGGTATGCCAGGGGTACAAGCCTATGACATTTTTGATTCATTAGGACGTCATCAAGATAAAGTAAAAACCATCTCTGTACGCAATGAGCAGGGCGCGGGCTATATGGCCATGGGTTATGCCAAGTCCACCGGTAAAGTAGGCACTTACTGTGTAGTGCCGGGGCCGGGAGTGCTTAACACCGCAGCTGCCTTGAGTTCAGCTTACAGTGCTCACGCGCCGGTGCTGTGTTTAACCGGGCAAGTGCCCTCTGATGGTATAGGTTTGGGCTTGGGGCATTTGCATGAGCTGCCGGATCAGCTGGCCACGTTAAGATCCCTAACCAAATGGGCCGAGCGTATTAACCACCCATCGCAAGCGCCCGCCTTAATTGCAGAAGCCTTTGAAAAACTATCCACCGGCCGCATACGCCCGGTGGCCTTGGAAACGCCTTGGGATGTAATGGATAGCAGTGCCGCCGTTGATATAGCGGCGGCTACGCCCAGAGCGCGTTATCAGCCTGACGATATAGATTCGGATAGCATAGCAGACGCGGTTAAATTAATTAGCCAAGCTAAAAAACCTATGATTGCCGTGGGGTGTGGCGCCATTAATGCGGGCCCTGCAGTACTAGATTTAGCAGAACGTTTACAAGCGCCAGTGGTGTCGCACCGCAGTGGTCGTGGCATTGTGGCCGATGATAATGTGCATGGTTTTAATGGTGTGCAGGGTTATGAGCTATGGCCGGAAACCGATCTATTAATCGGTATAGGTAGTCGTTTGGAGTTGCAATACGATCGCTGGGTAGATTTTCCCGCGGGCATGAAAGTGATACGCATTGATATAGACCCCACGCAGTTTGTACACCGCAGGCCCGATGTAGGCATAGTAGGCGATGCCGTGTTAGCGCTGGCCGAATTAAACCGCAGCTTGGAGCACAAAGAGGTTTCAGTAAAGGCTAACCCCGAGCGCTTGTTAACGGCTAAGGCTAAGGCCAATAAAAAAATCCACGGCATACAGCCACAGGTGAGTTTTTTACAGGCGATACGGGAAGTGATGCCCAGAGATGGTTTTATTTCAGAAGAAAGTTCGCAGGTGGGCTTTAGCTCTATTTTTGGCTTTCCTATTTATGAGCCGCGTACCTTTGTCACCTGTAGTTACTCCGGTAATTTGGGTTATGGTTTTCCCACGGCTTTAGGTGTGAAGGTTGCTAACCCCGACAAAGCCGTAGTCGCTATTACTGGTGACGGCGGCTTTATGTTTTGTGTTAACGAGCTGGCGACCGCGGTGCAGTTTAAAATCAACCTAGTTACCTTGGTGTTTAATAACAACTGCTGGTACAACGTGCAGCGCGACCAAGAGGCTATTTTTGATGGCCGCAACCATGTTTCCGATCTGGTAAATCCCGACTTTGTAAAAATGGCTGAAAGCTTCGGAGCTATAGGCTATCGCGTAAGTACGCCCGATGCCCTGAAAAAAGTCTTGCTAAAGGCCTTTGCCGCGGACGGGCCGGTAGTGATAGAAATTCCCTGTGACAAGGGCAGTGAATCTAATCCTTGGCCGCTACTGCTACCGGGTGCTGACTTGTAAGCTAATGCTATAAGGTGGATATAATGGCGATTACACGATTAGAAAAAAGTGGCCGCATGAGTCAAGTGTCCATACAGGGCGATATGATTTACTTGGCGGGGCAGGTGGGCCAAGGAAGCTCTATTACCACACAAACTTTGGATGCGCTTAGTGAAGCTGAACGCCTACTAACCCTAGCCGGTAGTGATAAATCCCATATGCTGTCAGCAACTATTTGGCTGGCGTCTATGGATGATTTTGAGGCAATGAATGTTGTTTGGGATGCATGGATAGATCCCGCCAATCCGCCTGCCCGAGCCTGCGGTGAAGTGCGCTTAGCAACGCCGGAGTATCTGGTTGAGTTTATTTTTGTTGCTGTTAAAAAATGATCTAGCTATCTCGCCTTAGTGTCTTACTAGTGCTTTGTAAATCATGCAAAGCATTACTTTTTATTATATATAGCCCCTAACACTAAGTGCCTGCTTGATGATGTTCCGCCATAGCTTTCAGCAATGGTTTTTGCATGTTTATTATCGATTTCTAATAAAAGCCTATGTTGAAATGTGTAGATCTAAAGTCCGCTATGTAAGCACTGCTTCAACCTTGTTATGGTTTTGCTGACTCATACTTTTTATTAATGTTGTTGAGATTTTCAATGAAGATCCTATTAGTGGAGATTAGCCGTGAATGCTTCAGTGTCTAAAGCCAAGGAACAGGTACATCATATTTTCGACGAGGTGAGAGCTGATATCGAACATTATTTCACTCAAATATGGCAGTGTGCCGAATTACCTTGCTTAGAATTTGAGTCGGTGCGCTTATTGGGTGAGTGGTTGCAAAAAGAAGGTTTTACTCTGGAGCGTAATCTTAGTGGCGTACCTACAGCCTTTGCGGCAACTTGGGGCCAGGGTGGCTCTACAGTGGGTTTTTTTGCTGAATACGATGCCTTGCCAGGGGTAGATAACGCCGCCACACCTTATAGAAAACCGCTGGGTAATCGTGCTGGCCATGGCTGTGGCCATAATCATATAGGGGCTGCCAATATCGGTGCCGCGATAGTCGCAAAGCGTTATCTAGAGCGTAATAACCTGCCCGGCTCTATACGGGTGATAGGTTGCCCGGCAGAAGAAATTGTTTGGGGTAAGGTGGCGGTATTAGAGCGTGGCGGTATAGGCAAGCCCGACGTACTGCTCACCTCCCATGGCGATTATCAAAACGGTGCTATGTCACGCCCATGCCAATCAGTGTTCAGCGGCGAGGTACGTTTTTATGGTGATTCAGGTCATGCGGGTATTTCTAGCCAGTGCAGTGCGATGGAGGCATTGCAAACCGCCATGCAAAGTATTACCCGGGCGCAGCATGAGCACTTTCCCGACGCCACCATACGTTCGATTATACGCCGCGGCGGTGATTGCCCTACGGTGGTGCCTAGCGAGGCGGGGATTTGGTTTTCTACCCGCTCTGATGTGTATAGCCGAGCACAGGATGCCTACGACTTTGTCATGGAGGTATGTGGCCGTGTTGCGGAAGAAAATAATTTGGGCTTAAAGCGAGAGTATATTTCGGCATCACATGGCTACCTGCCCAATGATACTTTAGGTGAATTACTGTATCGCAATATGGAAATCGTAGGTCCGCCGCAATGGAGTGCTGAGGATGTCGCCTGGCAGCAGGAGCTGGTAAAAGCCGTGCGCCCCAATGGCGAATTTTCACTGGATAGAAGCATTGCCTACTACCAAGAGGGGGTAGACTACTACGGCCAAGATGATGGCGAAGTGAGTTGGCATATACCGTTGGGCCGCGTCAATTGGGCGGTGCCGGAAGAAGTGCCCATACACCATTGGTCATATACCGCCTTATCGGGCCATAAGGCCGGTTTTGCCGGTCCATTAATGGCCTCCGAGTCATTGGCGCTGGCAGCGGTAGAGCTGTTTCACGATAGCAACCTGATAGATTTGGCGAAGGCGGAATTACAGCAGCGCAATAAAGGCCAGATCCCTGCACCACCGAAAGTGGGGGCCTTTGACGCGCTAGCCCAAACTCCCGAATTATTCTGGGATGGCAGCTGGATGGATGAAATGTGAGCAAGGCCTTAACTGACATAGCCCAATCTATAGCGCTATACCGCGACGAGCCTATACCAATTATTTTGGTGACCGGTTTTTTAGGGGCAGGCAAAACCAGCTTTATCAAACACTATCTCAGCCTAGGGGATGCGCAAGACAGCGCGGTAGTCGTGAATGAGTTTGGTGAGATAGGGTTGGATCACCTTATCTTAGAAACCGTCAGCGACGATATTGTATTAATGCAAAACGGTTGCCTGTGCTGTAGCAGCGCCGATGATTTAGAGCTGACGCTAATGTCGCTGTATGAGCGTAGAGAGCGGGCGTCACTGCCGCGCTATTCGCGGGTAATTATTGAAACCAGCGGCATAGCCTCGCCTGAACCCATACTGGCGCAGCTTAACTCTGATGCCTTGAAGCTTTCGCCTTATCGCTATCAGGGCATGATTACCATCATCGATGCGCAAACGTTTTTAAATGCTCACCAAGAGAGTTTGGAAGCTAGAATGCAATTGCTGTATGCCGACAGAGTGCTAATCAATAAAATCGAAGGTGTCGCCGCCAACGACATCGCCGATATTCAGGCGCTGCTAACGGTGGTTAAGGGTGAGCCCGGCGAGCTGTTAGCACAGGCGGATAACAACATTAGCCATCATGTAGAGCTGCTGCAGCCCTGCTTACAGGCCCAGCCCTCAGCGCCCGCGGTGGATGGCCATAATCACCCCGAGCAGGTTTTTTCCACCTCCTATAAAACCGATAAACCGATAGCGGTACAGACATTGCTGGATTTTATTAATCAGCGCCTACTCAGTGTCGACCATGAAGTGTTGCGTATTAAACTGTTAACCCCCAACCCTAATGGTAGCGGCCAGCTGTTTTTACAAACCGTAAGAGAGCGCTGGTTTCCTCAACAATTGATAAACGCCGCGCCAGATGAAACTAGGCTCAGCAGTCTGGTGGTTATAGCCAAACAGTCAGCCAAAGCACGTGTAGAGGCTGAACTGGCCGACTTTTTTCATTCTATGGCAGAGTAAACTCACAGGTTTTAGCCTATGCTAAGGGATAAACTGGCGCTCAGCTGATTGAGTGATGGCTTAAGCGCGGCAGTATTGATGGCAATTCATAAGGTATAAACATGCTTGGCAATATTCATGACGTTGATCTAAAGCTACTCAGAATTTTTCATTCTATCTATGAATGTGGCGGTTTTACCCAGGCGCAGCTAAAGCTAGGTATGAGCCAGTCCAATATCAGTGCCAAAATGTCGCAATTGGAAGGGCGTATGGGCGCGCGTTTATGTGAGCGTGGTAAGTCAGGCTTTATGCTCACGCCCGATGGTGAAATGGTTATACGGGCTATAGAAAAATTATTTCTCGCGTTGAATGAATTTAAAGAAGAGTTGGCAACAACCGGTAGTGAGCTAAAAGGCAAGCTGGATCTAGGGGTGATGGACAATGTGATTACTAATCCGCATTCACATATAGATGTGGCACTGGGTAATTTTCTAGAAAGTGCACCGGCGGTGCGTTTAAATGTTTTTATCGGTGACCCTGTAGATTTAGAGGTACAGGTGCTGGATGGCCGCTTGGATCTAGTTATTGGTTTATTTAATAAAAAACATGAAACGCTGGAATACACTCCGCTATATTCAACTCGTCACGCCTTATTCTGTGGTGATAGGCATAAATTTTTTGACATGAACGATGAAGATATCACCGATGAGGATTTAATCGACGCTAAATATATCGATAGAGGGTATCTTGAATCTATTGATGAGTTCCAGTTAAAAATCGAATTGTTAACCAGTAACTCACGCTCCCAATATATAGAAGGCCAGGCCTTGCTAGTGCTCTCGGGTAAACATATTGCCAGCCTGCCTATACATTATGCTCAGCACTGGGTGGATAGCGGCCAGATGCGTATGCTAAAACCCGAGCAAACTCTGGTTAAGGCTGATGTTTTGGCAGTGACCAGAAATAGAAAATCACTACCGGTGGTGGCTGAGCGCTTTTTGGTTGAGCTGGAGTTTTGCCACTCGCCCTGTGACTTTCTCGATTGATCATAGTGGATAGCTGCCAGTGTTAAGGGCCGTTACCTAATTTATTTCATATATATACATCACTTTTCTGATATTCAGTCTGCTGCTGGCATCACTCATAATACTCAATCGTTAGTGCGCTAAAGTCGTGGTCGATTTAGCGCAGTCTTACTGAAGAGAGAGTAAATGAGCAGTTTTCTTACGCGTGTGCGTGGCTACATCCCGGCGTTGCAAGTTACCCTTGCAGGCTTTATCGGTTTTATTCCCCTAATGACCCTGCCGTTAATGATAGGGGTGTTGGTGGATTACCAGCACTATTCACAAAAAGTGGCCGGCACGGTTAGCGCAGCGCAGTTATTTGGCGTGTCTATAGGTATATTGTTACTGAGTCGCTATACCCTGCGTTACGGTTTAAAAAACAATGTTAGCTGTGCGGCTTTGTTTGTTTTGGTGATAGAGATAGTCTCGTTATTATTTGAAGCCTTGCCGGCATTGTATGTATTTCGTTTTTTATCGGGCCTAGGTGGCGGGGTAGTAGCTGGCTGTACCTATACCTGGCTGGGCAATAGCCGTGACCCCGATAGAGGGTTTGGCTTGTTTTTACTGATTCAGTTTTTGTTGGGGGCGTTGTTGTTGTATATCCTCCCCCTAGGCTTTAGCCGTTTTGGCGCTGAGGTTATTAAGCTACCCTTTCTATTTTTCGCTGTGTTGGCCATAGTGTTTTCCGCTGCATTTAAGGGCACCGATGAACGCAGCGATGAGCGTATTTCGTTTAGAGAAATTTTAGCGGCTAAGGGGGCCGTGCCAGCGCTGTTGGCCGTGGGCTTGTTTGAATTGGCCATGTCGCTGGTATGGGCTCAGGTTGAAAGGTTGGGTAGTACCTGGCAGCTCAGTGCGGCGGTAATCTCGCAGGCCTTAGCCTTGGCCACCTTGGCTGGCCTGTTAGGCGCGCTATTAGTGGTGTTAGTTGGCGTGAAGCTGGGCAGGGCGCTATCGATAATCATAGGTATAAGTATTATTGTGGCGGTGCTGTTGGCGCTGATTACTTATCAGTCATCATTAATCATCTTTATTGTTAGCATGGTGTTATTCAATATTGCCTGGTCTTTTACTGTGCCTTATTTGCAAGGTGTGCAGGCTAGCTTGGGGGCCGGTGCCGGTGTGGTTTGCTTGGGTGCTTTTGTGATTACGGTGTCGCTAGCCTTGGGGCCTGCTTTATCCGGATTCTTAGTGGCTAGTTATGGTTTCTTGGGTGCGGTTATTGGGGCGATGATATTGCTGGTGTTTTGTTTGTATTTTGTGTGTAGCGCCATTTTTTCTCAGAAAAAAATACGTAGTCAAGGTGCGAAAAATTCTGACGTAATAACAGCGCAAAAATAAATAATAAATGTAATGACCTGATAGCCAGGTTGTATAAGCGAGAGACAACTATGAAAGATAAGAAAACCTCTACCTGGCGCGACCCAAATAGTATATTTGCCTATTTTGCTTTGGGCTTTATCTCTATGGCGGGTATTTACTATGTCAATATATTGCCTGTTTTAGTCGGCACCTTAATCGACGGCTTAGGTTTTAGTGAAAGCCAGGCCGGTTATATTTCTTCTGCCAATGTCTACGGTGCTTCACTGGGGGCCGTGATGGCGGTGCTTGTGGTTAAGTCCTGCCCTTGGAAGAAGTTAGTCACCTTAGGGCTTGGTGCCTTGGTGGTGATGGACTTTGCTTCTATATGGTTATCCTCTTTTGAATTTTTAGTCGCCAGCCGTTTTATTTCGGGTATATTTGGTGGCATGGCAGCAGGCTGTGTGATTGGCGTGATGGCGAGGTTGAGTAATCCTACTCGCGCTTATGGCATTATGTTGATATGCCATTTTAGTTTAGGCGGCTTGGGTATGTATTTACTGCCTATGTTGGTGCCGTATTTGGGCGCTAAGGGTATGTTCTTATCACTAATGACCTTGGGTGCTCTGGCTTTAATCATCACGCAATTTTGCGCAGCTTACCCTATACCCACTAGCCCAGTAGATAAGCAGTCGGAGGCGGGCAGCGCGTCTGGCCGCTATGCATTAGTGGCGTTGGCTTTGCTTGCGCTGTTTCTTTGCCAGGGCGCCAACATGGAGTTTTTTGTTTACTTGCAAAGGTTGGGGCTGTCTATAGGTTTAGATATGAATTGGGTTAACCTGTCCTTAGCCATAGGTTTGTGGGTGGGTATAGCCGGTGCGGTATTAGCTGCAATGTTAAGCACTCGCTATGGTAGAGCCTGGTTGATTACAGCTGCGGCATTGGTGTTGGCCTCAAGTATAATTTCGTTTCTCTATGTAAGCAGTTCGCAATGGTATTTGATTTTAAATATTACCTTGCAGATAGCCTGGGCATTTTTGTTGTCGTATTTATTTGGCATCTGTGCCGATTTGGATGTCAGCGGCCGCTTGGCCGCTTCGGGTGGGGTAATGTCTAAATTAGGTATGTCTACCGGGCCTTTTGTGGCTGCTTCCATCGTCAATGGTGAAAACTATGACCTGATAGTAAAAATTGGTTTTATAGGCATCATACTATGCTTTTTGTGCGCTATTTTACCGGCTATTTATTTGGATAGACGTAAACCTGTAGTGGCTTAAGTTTTTTAACAAAAAATAATTTATTTAACGGTGAAGGTTTATGGCTAAGGTTTGTTTATATCATTACCCCGGTGCTTGTTCGCAGGTGACTATGGTTGCCTTGGAAGCTATAGGCCTAGCGTATGAGGATTGCGTGGTAGATATTTTTTCCGGCGCTCAAAAAAAGGCCGAGTATCTTACACTCAATCCCAGAGCGAAAGTGCCGGCGTTGTTAGTGGATGAACAGTTGCTAACAGAAAATAGCGCCATGATTATTTATCTACATAGCGTTCACCCCGAGGCTAAGCTGCTACCCGCAACGGATAGTGAGTTTGAGCGCGCCCGTATTTATGCCGATTTGGTGTGGTGCTCAGGCACCGTGCATCCGGCGGTACGTATGCTACGTGCGCCTCAACGTTTTAGCCTGTCCGAAACTTCTGGGGTTTACGACAAGGGCGTGGAGTATGTGCGCTTAATATTGGCTGAGCTGAATACGCGCTTAGTTGCAAATCCGTGGTGGTACGGTGGCGATTGGTCCATGATGGATGTGTATTTGCACTGGTGTTATGGCATGGCCCTAGAAGCCGGCTTTTCACTGGCGGATTACCCTGCTATTCTCCGCCACGCCGAGCGGGTAGAGCTATTGCCTAGTTATCAGCGCGCACTGGCGCGTGAGCAGCAAGCGGCTCGCAAGGCTGGGCTGGAGCTGGTCGATTAATGCTATGGCTGCTGCCACGGGGCTAGTATTCTCTTTGTTTTTTCCTTTTATGACGATTTTTAAGCTCGCAGCCTGTAGGCAGCGTTAAGGCTGCTATCACTTTATGATACAACGCACTGTTTTATTACCGGCCAAGCTGGGTTCTGGTTATGGGATTTATTTTGCCGGTTTGGCGATAGTTGCCAATGTCGCTTTTGATACGGTGATTAAATATGTGTTGGCATATTTGCCTGTGTTAGAGGTGAACTTTTTACGTTGGTTTATCGGTGCGGTAATTTTACTACCCTTGGCCTATAGGTATGACTGGTGGCGTGGTTTTAGTTTAACAGGCATACATGGCATTCGTATGCTGCTAAACCTTATAGGGGCGGGCAGCTTTTTCTTTACCCTCTCTCAGCTATCGCTATCCTTAACAGTGGCTATCTTTTTTCTAGAGCCACTGTTTTCTATTTTGTTTGCCCGCTTACTTTTTCAAGAGCGCAACCCTATGCGTCGCTATGTGGCGGTGGTGGCGGGTTTCATAGGCGTAGTCTTAATGCTGGATATAAATACCGATATTATAGCCACAGAAGCAGAACCTATAGCGTGGCTGCCGGTGTTATTGGGCTTATTCGGTGCGGCTAGCTGGGGGCTGATGAATGTACTGACACGTCATTATGGCCGTGATATTTCCTCGGGTGCATTGATGTTTTGGTTGGCGGTATTAACAGCTATAGGCTTGGCGCCCTTAGCGCTAATGGTATGGCAGGCACCTTCGTTACCGTCTATAGCCTTAATTACATTGGCGGCAGTATTTGGCTCGCTGTATAACTTTAGTTGGGCTCAAGCGTTTAAAACAGTTGCGGTGACAACTTTAGCCGGTGTTTTCAATTTGTATTTACCTTTGGCAGCATTAGCGGGCTGGCTATTTTTTGCTGAGTTAATGAGCCTGCAGATGATGACCGGCGCAGTCATGGTGGTTATGGCAATGGTCGTCGCCTGTTACTAGCGGTGGCTGTTAAGCTGGCATTATCTTTAGGAGCTAGGCGGCGTATAACTGACGGCGACTATATACAACTCTTTGTCACCTTCTGGTGTTGTTAAAATAATATCGTCATCAATACGTTTGCCTAATAAGGCTCTAGCCAACGGCGAATCCATGCTGAGTTTTTTTTGGCTTAGGTCAAATTCGTCGGGGCCGACGATGCGGTAGGTGGTTTCTTTACCTTCTTCGTCTTCCACGGTTACCCAAGCGCCAAAAAAAACTTTCTCTTGATCGCTGGGTTTGTCGTGTATCACTTTTACGCTTTCTAAACGCTGGGTTAAAAAACGTACGCGGCTATCAATTTCGCGCAGGCGTTTTTTGCCGTATATATAATCACCGTTTTCAGAGCGGTCGCCATTTTTTGCCGCCTCATGCACTACCGAGGTCACTTGCGGGCGCTCTACCTTCCACAGTTGAAATACCTCATCGCGTATGGCTTTTTCGCCTTCGGGGGTGATGTAAAACGAGCCTTTGGGGCGGGGTGGGCGGTAACGTGACATAACAGTGATTAACTTAGAGTGTTTGTAGTTGGGGCGGGTTGGGTTGGGCTCATTATCAAAAAGCGGTGAGTGCTTGTAAAGCTTTAAGTGTGGAGGGGGTGTTATGGGGTTGGGTGGGAAGCAAGGTAGCTGCCTGCAAGACACGCTGCAAGTACATCCGTGCACCCAAAGCACTCGCTACGCTCATGGGGCAGGCCCTAGGCTAGGCGCTGGCATCCATGCCAGCGACTGTCTTGCAAACAGCTACCTTACTTCCCTGAATATCGCGCTTCGTAGGGGGTTAAAAAAATAAGATTAAATAAGAAGGCAGTGTTAAATTGTTGGTGCTTAGATTTGATCTGATATAGCCTGAACCTCTGGTCGTATCAAAATGCTCCGAGGCGGAAGTTCACCTATTGCGTATATGGAACTATAGATATGAAGTGAGGTGACAGCCTATAGGATGTTACTTCTTAATTAATGATAAAAAAGTTAGATAATCGAGCCTTTGCCTAATAATTCTGGTGTTAATCAGCAAAGTTGGATATTTTCGTGTAAAAACAATATATTAGCAGCAATAATAAAACGGTAATCAGGGAACGTTATACCGACTTATCCGCATAACCCCCCTTATTCCACAACTTAAACCGACTTGGCCTTGATTTTCAAATTAGACTGACTAGTCGGCATACTAAGCGTTAAGCAAATCGAGTATGGACGAAGAAACCAAAAAAGCAGTCGCTGAATCAATGAGAAAAGCTCGTGCTCTTCCTCGAAAGCATGCGAATTTCTTTAATTGGCACGACAAGGAGGCCAAGGAATTAGCTATCTGCTCAGAGCTAATTCAGTACTTGGTCGATGAATATGGCGAGCGGTTTGATTCGATTGTTCTTGGTGGCGATCCACCTGATTGCATTGTAGTATCAGATGGGCAGGAAGTGGCCATTGAAATTGTTGAGCTAGTGGATCAAGCGGCAATTGAAAAGCAAATTCGAAGCAAACACACTTATCCTGATCAGGCGCCCTGGACGTCACAAAGGCTAACGGATCATTTAAATGATTTAATTCAGCAAAAAGACAACCCTTCCGAGAAAGAGAGTCTTAAGAAGTCGTATCCTAGATATATTACACTTATACATACTGACGAACCTGAATTGATGGCGGCAGACTTTGACCGATTATTTATAAAGAAGTCTATAAAAGCTACCGATTTAGTAAGTGAAGTGTATCTAATATTTTCTTACGATCCTGGCATTGAAGGTTATCCAGTAAGAAGGTTAGTCTAAGTGCTTAACAAACGCAGGCAGAGGACAAATTTTACGCTGCGCTTCAAATTTGCTCGCTGCTGCGGGCGTTATGCCCTCGCAACGGAAACTTAAGAGTTATATATGGACAAATCGTATTCTTTAAAATTGCCACAATTAGATGGTTCGTATCAAGAAATAGAAACCAATCAAAGCCTTATTTTTATTGGGGCAAACGGGTCAGGGAAAACCCGTCTTGGTACATGGGTTGAAATGGAGTCGCCACAAAAGAATAAGGTCCATAGGATTTCAGCCCAGAAATCTCTGGCGATGCCTGATACCACAACACCGACTTCACTAGATAAAGCAGAGAAGGATCTTTTGTACGGTTATGCTGATGCTCCTGAAGAGAACAAGTGGGACCATAAGCAAGGCTACAAATGGAAGTCAAAGCCTGCAATATCACTTTTAAATGACTATCAAAAATTAATGGTATACCTTTTTTCAGATCATACTGAAGAGGGTGCAAAATATCTTGCGGCTTCCAAGTTGACAGATGAGAAAGTCACTCCACCTACTACAAAGCTTGATTTAGTTAAACAGCTTTGGGAGAAGATACTCCCTCACAGGGAGTTAGTAGTGGGAGGGTTAAGAATACAAACAAGGGTTAAAAATAGCATTGAAAATGTTTATAGCTCATCAGAAATGAGTGATGGAGAAAGAGTTGTTTTTTACCTAGTTGGACAATGTTTAGCTGCACAAATAGATGGAATTATAGTCATTGATGAGCCTGAAATTCACCTGCATAAATCTATACAGGCTCCATTATGGCGAGAAATAGAAAAATTAAGACCTGATTGCCTATTTGTTTATATGACCCATGACGTTGACTTTGCAGTATCACTTCACGAATCTAAAAAGATTTGGCTAAAGTCTTATGATGGTCAGAAATGGGAATGGGAGCCGGTTGAAGAGATTGACGGACTACCAGAAACATTATTAGTTGAAGTGCTGGGTAGTCGAAAGCCAATAGTTTTTGTTGAGGGTGAAAATGGCAGTTATGACACTTCTCTCTATCGTGCAGTGTTGCCAAATCATTTAGTCATACCAAGCGGTTCCTGTACCCAAGTTATACAGGCAGTAAAGGCGCTTCGGACTAGCAATCAGCTTCATCACTTATCTGTTCATGGCATAATAGATAGAGACCGTAGAGTTGAAAGTGAACTTCAATCATTAGAACAGTCTGGTATATTTTCTCTAGAGGTAGCAGAAGTTGAAAACCTTTTTTGTGTTCCTGAAGTCCTATCGATAATCAGCGCGCAATTAGAAAGAGATCCCATCGAAGATTTTAATAAAATTTCTGGAATGATTTTTTCTAAGATGCAATCTGAAATTGAAACTCAAATTTCATTAAGAGCTGCTGCAGAAATAAAGTACAAGCTAAATCTATTCGATGAAAAAGCAAAAGGATTGCAAGGCTTAACAGTTGCTTTATCCACATTGATATCAAACATTGATACAAATAATCTTTACGAGGATTCAAAGAGCGTGTTTGAGACTGTCGTGGAGAGCAATGATTATTTAGGGCTGCTGAAGGTATATAATAGAAAGTCAATGCCAAGCCAAATTGGTAAGCATTTAGGGCTTTCTGGTGGAGGTTTGGCTGAGATGGTGGTCAGGCTCGCTTGTGGCAGTAAAACGGAAGAAATTACATTGGCACTAAAGCCATATTTTGGGAATTTCCAAAATAATATTAAGAGCTAAAGGGGTCGTAACGATTATTTTTCATACAGCCATGTTATTTCCGTCCCAGATTCTCGACTAAATCCGTTTTTTTACTTTTGCTGAGCGTCCGCTTCATGCACGAAGCCAATTGTACGACTTGAGTTGGCCTCAATATCAATTTATCTCAGATTAAGTTTGAGCTGCTACAACCAACATGCTGCGGCCTGTGCTAGAGACCGCTCGTTAAAAAACCACAACAACAAAGATTAAAGGCTACGCTTAGGCGGCGTAATCACGTTGGCAAAAATTATCCCCGCCACTAGCGACATAAAAACCAAAAAAGCCTGCTGCCCTAATTGATCGCTGGCAAATTGCTCTTGCCCAGAAATGGCGCGGTTTAGCAAAATGAAAATCTTAGAGCCAGGCACTAACACCACCAGCCCCGGTAGGGAGGGGATAAGTGCGGGTGACTTCATCATGCGGGCATAAAGGTTGCTAAAAATACCCACCGCAAAAGCGCCGATAAACGCACCTAGGGCGATGCCAAACACGGCGCCACCCCACAAGCTGGCGCCGTAGGCTATGCATCCCGAGGCTAGCATCCAAGGTATGTCTTTGCTGCGCGCTTTTAAAATAATGGTGAGGGTAATGCTTAGGGTGGCTACGGCTACCCAGGCGCTCCAGCTAGTGTTAAACGTCACCGCTTGAAATTGTAGCGGCCCTAAAAAGGCTGAGGCCAAGGCTATGCCCAGCCATGAGCCAAAATAAAGTTTAAACATTTGCATCAGTGCATCCATCACCCTAGCGCTGCCGGAAACCAAGTGCCTGGCGGATAGCTCGGCCAAACCTTGCAATAAGGCTAAGCCGGGGATCAATACGATAATGCTAGACAAAATTACCAGTGGCACATTGATGGCGGGGTCTATGCGGTTGAGGCAGCAGATTAAAAAGGCAGCTGTCACTGCCGCTAAGGGCTCCAGCATATAGGCGACCCGCTCATAGCTTTGGGCTAGAGTAACCAAGGCAAACACCACCGTGCCTATTAAGGCTGAAGAGTAAATGTCGTGCCAGCTGCCGTGGCTGAGTAGGGCAAAGGCAGCGCTGCCGCCAGCAAAGGCTAGTAGGGTAACCAGTGGCGAATAGCGACTGGGCTTCTGGGCAATCTCGTCTAACTGTTGATCGGCTTCTGCCAGTGACAGGCTGCCGTTTTCCAGCTTATCAACCACGGCATCGGTGCGGGACAAGGCGCCTAGGTCTAACTCGCCGGGTTTGACGCGCACGATGTGGTTGTCATCGTGGTGCTCATCGGGGTGTTGAAATAAAAAAGTAATAGAGGTGGGGGCCACCATAAAGCCCGCGTTAATGTTCAGTAGTTTGGCGGTGTTGTCTAAGTGGGTTTCTAGCCTATCGGTGGGGGTGCCGTATTTATGTAAGTTTTTGCCCAGTTTAATGATAAAACGGCGCTTCTCTTTATAGGTGGCGTTGTGCACGGTGGCTCTCCGGCGTCTAGGCGGTTTATAGGTATAGTGAGCCTCATCTTAGTGTGCAGCCATGGTGCTGTCACGGTACTAATCGCTATAGCTGTGGATGGCTATTAAATAACAGGCTTTAAGCTTGCTCTTATGTTTTCGCCTGTGTTGAAATGAGCGGTAATGAGAACTGCAGTGAGAACCGCTTTGAAAGCGTTGTTAAGTTTTTGGCTAACGGGGAGTTAACCTTGTATAAAGTTTTTTTATGGTTGTGGCTATTTTCGCCATGGCTATGTGCCGATGAGTTGGTGGTAGCGGAGATAAGCCTCAAGGGCCCTTTCACCCAGGGCGGCCTAGTGATAGGCCACGGCCAGCCGGGCACGGCGGTTAGTTTGGATGGGCAAAAGGTGGCGGTCAGTGAGCAGGGCCTGTTTAGCTTGGGGTTTGATAGAGATGCTCCCGCTACCATGCAGTTATCACTCAACTTGCCCGATGGCAGCCAGCGTAGCCACACGCTCAGCATTGCTAGGCGCGATTATCAGATGCAGCGCATAGAGGGCATAGCCAAAAAAATCATGAGCCCCTCACCGCAAGCTTTACAGCGTATTAGTGCTGATAGTTTGCAGGTGCGGCAGGCGCGAGCGGCAATCAAACCGCGCACGGATTTTGCCGGCCCCTTTGTTTGGCCGTTAACGGGGCCTATTACAGGTGTGTTTGGCAGCCAGCGTGTTTATAATGGCGAGCCTAAACGGCCCCACTACGGGGTGGATGTGGCGGCCCCTACCGGCACACCATTGAGCACACCGGCCCCTGGGGTTGTTACCCTGGCCCATGCGGATATGTTTTATTCTGGCGGCACCTTGATTATTGATCACGGTTACGGGGTTTCTTCCACACTTATGCATTTAAGCAAAGTGTTGGTAAAAGTGGGGGATGAGGTAAAGCCCGGTGATATCGTAGCCGAAGTAGGGTCCAGCGGCCGCGCTACCGGCCCGCATTTAGATTGGCGCATGAACTGGTATCAATCTCGTATAGACCCGCAGTTGTTAGTCGCGCCCATGGCTGCTAACCCATAGCCACCACATTGAGAGTAAGAAATGATCGATAAAAAATTATTAAGTATCTTAGTTTGCCCTGTTAGCAAGGCGCCGGTGGAATACGATAAAGAGAAAAATGAATTGATTTGCCGTGCCAGCGGTTTGGCCTACCCCGTGCGTGATGGCATACCGGTGATGTTAGAGAACGAAGCCCGCGAGCTTAGCGTTGACGAAAAGCTAAAATAGCCCATCGGCATTTTTCTGTGAGATAAACCCTTTGGTCTATATTGGGGGTATGTATTGGTACGCTACCATTAGCCCTATTTAGGTTTATCCCATGACTCAAAATTTGCTAGATAATGCATTGCTGGTGGATAGCTTTTGCAGCTTAATGCAGTGTGATAGCCCCGAGCAGCCAGTCAATATTATTGATTTTATCAAGCGCTTTGTTGATTTCGATTTAAGTGCGGTGTTTCTTTATTCAAAGTCATATAGGCCACAGCTGCTTTTTGATTCTTTAGCCGCGCAGCGCGATGTAGAAAGTGACTTAAAGGTTTATATGGCCGGGGCCTATTTGTTAGATCCACTTTATTATGTGGCGGTAGAGCAAGAGGGGAAATGGGGGGTCAATGTTTTAGCCGATGTGGCGCCTGATAATTTTTACGAAACGGAAATCTATAAAACCTATTATCGTGAAACCGATATTATCGATATGGTAGACATTACCTATCGCTGTGATGAAGACAGAGTTATTGACCTTTCTTTCTCGCGCTGTAAGCCTTCTCAGCGATTTTCCCCAAAAGACTTTAACGCGCTGAAGTTATTAGAACCGCTGCTGGAAGTGCTGCTCACCAAGCTGTCAAATCAGTTAACGATAGATGAAACCCCGCCTTTGCATAAAGCCTTGCATTCAGCCATGGAGAATTTTGGCAGTTCACTACTAACCGCTAGAGAGCGAGAAGTGGTGCGTTTAATTTTGGGCGGCCATTCCTTAAGGTCGGCGGCAGAGCGTTTATCGCTATCTGAATCTACCCTCAAGCAACACCGCTGGCATATATATAATAAGTTGGATGTTAGTTCCCAGTCTGAATTGTTTTTTTTGTTTATTGATGCGCTATCAAACTATAAAGACAATACTGAAGACCCTTTAGCCTCGTATCATAAAGTACCTAGTACCTAGTACCTGAGTTTTTTTTGTTATGCAGAGGTAAGCCAGTAGCTGAGCCTTTATGGCTAAATAGATAGCTAGACAGCTTAGTTCAATTGATAGTGCAGCGTGTGCTATCAATCCCCTATATAAACCCTTTGTTCTATTCATCTACTAAGCTCTATAGTCATAGAATGGCCTTATAGTAATTAGGAGTGAATATGAGTAGCCGTAAAATATTCTTGTTGTTAGCTTTGGCGTTAAGCCTGAGTGCACAAGCCGCACAGCGTGTTGCCTTGATCAATGGTGAAATTTATACCGCCAATGATAAGCAGCCATGGGCTGAAGCCTTGGTGTACGAAAGCGATACAATTCTTTACCTAGGCGATGAGCAGTCAGCGCAGGCTTTTATCACGCCCGCAACACAAGTGCATGACTTAAAAGGTAAGTTAGTCACCCCCGGTATGCATGATATGCATATGCACGCCGAGACTGCTTCTGTATTCGTACACTCCTGTAATTTGTATGCTTTGCGCAGTAAGCAAGCCATTATTGCCAAGCTGAAAGAATGTGTGCAGCAATACCCCGATACCCCTTGGCTGCGCGGTGAGGGCTGGGTTTCTTATGATGAAAATCAAGTTGTTTACAAAGAAGACTTAGATAAGGTGCTGCCCGACAGGCCTATGTGGCTAATGGCTATGGATGGGCACAGTGCCTTGGTTAACAGCAAGGCCTTAGCTTTAAGTGGTATTAGCGCCAGCACGCCAGACCCTGTGGCGGGCACTATTCATAAAAATGGCAAAGGTGAGCCTTCAGGCTTGTTAGTTGAGTCGGCGATGTGGATACCCGAAAAATTAATGCCTAGGGTGAGCCTAGTAGATCAAGTAAAAAGCTTAGCAAAGGCTATGCAGTTAGCGAATCAATATGGCATTACCAGTATTGTTGAAGCTTGGGAGACGCCCAGCCTCGATACCGCTTGGCTGCAATTAAAGGATGAGGGTAGGTTAACTACCCGCGTCAATTTAGCGCTGTTAGTCGAAGAAGATTGGGATGAAAATATTGAGTTGTTAAAGCAGCGCCGTGCGGCTTTGGATTTCTATCCCCTGTTAAAAGCCAACCAAATTAAATTATTAACTGATGGTATCGTTGAAATTAAAACTGCGGCAGTGAAAGAGCCTTACTTAGGCACTAATGATGACAAGGGCATGTTTTACTTCACCCAAGAGCAGCTTAATAAATGGATACCTCTGTTGGAGGGTGAGGGCTTTCAGATTCACGCCCATACCATAGGCGATCGCGCTATGGCGAATGTGTTAACTGCATTAGAGCGCTCACGGGCAGTGAATAAACGCGGTAATAACCAGCCTATGTTTATTCATAATTATCTAGTCGATAAAGCCGATGTTCCTCGCTTAAAAGAGGCCAGCGCCAGCGCCAATTTCAGTATGCTGTGGCGTCAGTACGATATTTCTGCTCAGTCGTATAAGCCGTTTATCAGCCAACAAAATTTCGAACGTATTATGCCTATGGCAGAGCTGCATGAGGCAGGGGTTTTAGTGACTGGAGGCAGTGATTTTTATGTCAGTCAAATTGACCCCTTAGCTGCAATTACCGCAGCGGTTACTGGCAAGGCTGTACCTTATTACCGTAGCTGGCCCTATCAGCCTGATAGCCAGCCAGTTATGCCGGGTAAAAAGCCGGACCTAGATACCATGATGAAGGCTTACACTATTTTTGCAGCTCAAGCGCAAGGTATGGAAGATATTACTGGGTCGTTAGAAAAAGGTAAGCGAGCAGACTTGGTGGTATTTGATAAAAACTTTTTTAAGGACGTGCCAGAGTATATTTACGGCACGCAAGTACTCACCACGGTGTTTGATGGCAATATTGTTTATGGCAGTTTTTGAGTGTGTTGCAAGCATGTGAATGTGAGCATGTAATAAAAAGGAGAGCGGATTTTAAAATGTAGTAACCGGCCAGTGAGATCAACTTATTGGCCATCTAACAATAACGAAAAGTTTAGGGGACATTATGAAAATTAAATTATTAACGCGGTGTATAGCCACTGCGGGGATTTCTTCGGCCTTAATTTTACCTGCCGTGCATGCGGCGGTACTTGAAGAGGTGATGGTGACGGCACAAAAACGCTCGCAATCAGTTAACGATGTCGGCGTTTCTGCTAATGCTTTCGCCGGTGACACCTTAAAAGAATTAGGGGTAGACCAAGCCTCAGACTTAGGCGCATTTACCCCAGGTTTGGTAACGGTAAATGCCACCTCTGGCAGTACGCCTATTTTTGCCATACGCGGTATAGGCCTAGATGACTTTAACTCTAACAACTCCAGCGGTGTGGGCGTATACACCGACGAAGTGTTTGCTAGTAGCCCGGTGTATTTATCAGGTCAGATTTTTGATATAGAACGTGTGGAGGTTTTAAAAGGTCCTCAGGGTACTTTATACGGTAAAAATACCACCGGTGGCGCTATTAACTTTATTACCAATAAACCAACGGATGAGTTGGAGGGCGATATTGAAATAGGTTACGGCAGCCATGACACTGTTGAAATTACCGGTGTTATATCGGGGCCATTAAGCGATACCGTGAGGGGGCGTATAGCCGCTAACTATGTTAAAGGTGATGGTTGGCAGGAAGATAAAGCAACTGGCGAAGAATTTGGCGAGCAAGATCGTAAAGCGATACGCGGCCAGTTGGCATTTGATATAGGCGATCGTGGCGATGCTTTATTGCGCGCTTATTACAGCGAAGATCAATCCAAACCTAGCTCGCCTCATGCCGAAAAAACCGGTGAAATATTAGGCCTGTCTGGTTTTGATTCCTTAGACTCGCCGACTAAGGCCAAGTATGTTTCCGTAGGCACGCGTGATGTACAGCGTGATGAAGAAGGCTCAGGTGTAGCGTTTACCTTTAATTACAGCTTTGACGCCTTTGATTTTGTTTCTATCAGCTCATTCGATCAATACCAGCGCTTATTGGTGGATAACTATGACGGTACCGCAGCGGCCTCTATGGACACTTTGTTTGATGGTGATTTTGAGCAGTGGTCGCAAGAGTTTCGTTTAGTAGGCAATAGTGATGGCGGTTTTAGCTGGATTACCGGGGTGAATGTTTCTGCTGAAAAAGTTGAAGATAACAATCAGTTTGATACCTCCATTTTTGTCACTGATGCGGTTTACTACGGCAGCTTTGATGCCACGGTATATGATAGAGATTTGGATATTCTGGACTCCCAATATAAGCAAGAAACAGATTCATGGGGTGTTTATGTACACACCGAAACGGAGCTAACCGATAGCTTAAGCTTGATAGCGGGTGCCCGATACTCCTACGATGATAGATCGTTTGAAGGTAATGCTACCGAGATATTTTTTGGCACTGTTTATCCCGTTATTGATAATTTTAAAGCCTCTGAAGACGAAAGTGCCGTGACCGGTAAATTGGGTTTAGATTGGCAGGCCAGTGATGACCTTTTAGTATTTACCAATGTGGCGACTAGCTATAAAGGTGGGGTTTACTACAGTGCCGGTGTGCTCGATAGCGATGCATGGGGTTATGTAGGCCCTGAAGAAATTCTTTCCTATGAACTGGGCTTTAAGTGGTCGTTACTGGACGGTAGCATGCAATTAAATGGCTCAGTTTTTAAGATGGAATACCAAGATAGGCAATCGCTAGTAACGTATATAGCCGATGATTTCAGCAACTATGTGGCGGCCTTTGGCACCATTGATGCGACGCTGGTGAATGTGCCTGAATCGGAAACGCAAGGCTTTGAATTGGATGTAAACTGGTTGCCCACCGATGAACTCAGTGTGCAGCTGGGCGTTGCTTACCTAGATACTAAAATTACCAAAGCCCCAACGACAACTGATTTACGCGGTATTAATGCCGACCCTACCGTTAATGCCAATGCTACCGGTGATGCCGATTTTAGTGGCGATATTGATGGCAGTGAAGTGGCTTTTGTTGATGCTTTGGCAGGACCCATAAAAACCGGTACTGCGTTAGCTCAAGCGCCAGAGTGGAGTTATAACGCGACGGTAGCCTATGAAAAGCCTGTTGCCAGCGACCTAGTGATGCGTTTGCAAACCAGCTACAGCTGGGTTGATAGCCAGTTCTCGCAGCTGAGTGACCCCAATGCTGAATACGATGACACCAAGTCACTTAATGCGCAGCTGTCCTTAGGCCATGTAGATGGTGATTGGTTGGTAACCCTATGGGGTCGCAATATCACTAATGAGCAGTCCGAAACCTACGCGTTTACTGGCACCGCCGCGCGCTCAGTGTATAAACAACAACCCGCTACCTACGGTGTTAGCGTTAACTACCGCTTTTGGTAAATGGCTTATAGGCAAATATAGTGGCCTATAAACAGGGAGTTGTTTCCTCGCTCATCATGGGTTTGGCCTGAAGTTTCAACATCAGGCCGTGCCATGGTGACCTTTAGCGGTAGGCTTTGTGCTGTACTGCAATGGCCGCAAGCAATTGCGGCCTTTTTTGTTAGCGTTTGTCGATAACCCGCTTAGCTTTGCCCTCAGAGCGAGGCAGAGTTTCTGGCAAAAATATTTTAACCTTGGTTGAAATTCCGACCATCGTTTTTATTCGGCCTTGCAGTTTTTTGGCAATCACTGCGCTTGCTTGCTCATCGAGTGGCTCGCAGGATTCCACATCGACTTGCAGTGTGTCTAAATTACCTACACGGCTAAGTTCCAATAGATAGTGAGGGGAGAGCGTAGCTAGGGCGAGTATCTGTTCTTCGATTTGGCTGGGGAACACATTGACACCGCGAATAATCAACATATCGTCGCTGCGGCCGGTAATTTTATCCATGCGGCGCATGGGGCGGGCAGTGCCAGGTAATAACCGCGTTAGGTCGCGGGTGCGGTAGCGGATGATGGGTAGTGCCTCTTTGGTGAGGCTGGTAAATACTAGCTCGCCTTCTTCGCCGTCGGGTAGCACTTCGCCGGTTTCTGGGTCTATGATTTCCGGGTAAAAATGATCTTCCCAAATGGTGGGGCCGTCTTTGGTCTCTAAACACTCCATAGCCACACCGGGGCCCATCACCTCAGAGAGGCCGTAAATATCTAAGGCATCTATACCTAGGCGCTGCTCTAGGTTTTTACGCATGGCGTCGGTCCAAGGCTCTGCGCCGAAAATACCCACGCGTAAATTCAGTTGATGTGGGTCTATACCCTGACGCTCCATTTCGTCGGCTAGGTTTAGCATATAAGAAGGGGTAACCATAATAATGTTGGGGTTAAAGTCTTTGATAAGCTGTACTTGTTTTTCAGTCTGCCCGCCTGACATAGGTATTACGGTGCAGCCTAAGCGCTCAGCGCCATAGTGTGCTCCTAGGCCACCGGTAAACAGCCCATAGCCATAGGCGACGTGGAGCATGTCTTTGCGGCTACCACCGGCTGCACGTATAGAGCGCGCGACCACGTCGGCCCAAGTATCAATATCATTTTGGGTGTAACCGACTACAGTAGGTTTACCGGTGGTGCCGCTGGAGGCGTGTATTCTGACTACCTCATCCATGGGGCTGGCAAACATGCCAAAGGGGTAGTTATCGCGTAGATCGCTTTTGGTGGTAAAGGGAAACTTAGCGAGGTCGCTAAGCTCCTTGAGATCAGAGGGGTGTATACCCGCCTCGTCAAACTGTGCTTTATAGAAAGGCGAGTTGTTATAAGCATGCTCTAGGGTTTTGCGCATGCGTTGTAGTTGCAAGCTGCGCAATTCATCTATGCTGGCTTTTTCTATGGGCTCTAACTGGCTGTAATCTTTATTGTTGTTGCTGGCTTCGGTATGGCTCATAAGTTGCCTCTTTATAGTTAACTATATGCTAGTGCGCAGTATAGGCAATGAGGGAGCGGTGTCGCTGCTCACTTTTGCTATTACCGATACGGCACGGGCAGTGATTTTTATCTGTGCGGATACTATTATGATTCATGTCTAGTAGTATTTTATACCTATAGTGAATCTATATTTTTATTCAGCATTCAGATTACTGGTGTTGTTTTTTTGATGAATTGTCACTAACTAACTGATATTTAAAGAATAAATTACATTGATTGAGTGTTTGTTTGTGTTAATGGATATCAGTGCGCAAAAATATAACACAAGAAATGGCTTTTAAGTAATAATTTTGTGTCATATACTTTTGCGCATTATACAGAGATGCAAGCGTGTCGTTGAGCGAGGTTATTCCCGAATGAAATTACAGAGTTATATATCCGGCCAGTGGGTTGAAGGTCAGAGCCAGGGCGTTGAGGTTTTTAATGCGATCAATGGTGAGGCGGTGGCTGAGGTCTCTAGCTCAGGCATAGATTTTAAAGCTGCCTTGGAATATGGCCGCAGCCAAGGGGGTGTTGCCCTGCGTGCGATGACCTTCCATGAGCGTGCCAACAGGCTCAAGGCCTTGGCCCAGCACTTAATGGCAAAGAAAGAAGATTTTTATCGAGTGTCGGCCTGGACCGGTGCTACCCGCACCGATAGCTGGGTGGACATAGAGGGGGGCATAGGCACAGTTTTCACCTATGCCAGCTTAGCGAGACGTGAATTTGCCAATGAAACCTTTTTAGTTGAAGGCCCGGCCGAGCGCTTATCAAAAAATGGCAGCTTCATAGGGCGGCATATACTGGTACCCAAAGAAGGGGTGTCGGTGCATATCAACGCCTTTAACTTTCCCTGCTGGGGCATGCTAGAGAAAATCGCCCCCAGCTTGATTGCCGGTGTACCGGTTATTGTAAAACCGGCTACGGTGTCCAGTTATTTAACCCAAGTGATGGTAAAAGAAATCATCGATTCTGGCATCTTACCCGACGGCGCTATTCAGTTAATCTGTGGCAACACTGGCGATTTACTGGATCATCTTAATGAGCAAGACGTCGTTACGTTTACCGGTTCTGCGACCACCGGACAAATGTTAAAAACGCACCCGAATATTATTGCCAACTCCATCCCCTTTACCATGGAGTCGGACTCATTAAATTGCAGCATACTCGGAGCTAATGTAGAGCCCGGCACACCAGAGTTTGATTTATATATTAAAGCTGTTGCGGCCGAAATGACGATAAAGGCCGGGCAAAAATGTACCGCTATACGCCGCGCGATTATTCCGCAAAACCGGGTTGAGGCTGTATCAGAAGCTTTACAGGCGCGATTACAGAAAACCACCTTAGGTGATCCTGCCGTAGAAGGTGTACGCATGGGGCCGTTAGTGGGCCGCTCACAAATGAAAGATGTGTGGGAAAAAGTTGAGCAATTAAAACAGTCTTGCGAATTAATCTACGGTGGCACTCAGGATTTTGCCGTAGTAGGTGCCGATAAAGAAAAAGGGGCCTTCTTCCCGGCAACCCTATTGTATTGTGATAAGCCTTTAACGGCGGAAACAGCTCATGCGGTAGAAGCTTTTGGGCCAGTATCAACGCTTATGCCCTACGACAGCATTGAAGATGCGATTACTTTGGCTAAGTTAGGGCGCGGTAGTTTAGTGGCCTCTATAGCTACTAAGGATGATGCCGAGGCCGCTAAGTTGGTGTTAGGCACGGCCGCCTATCACGGCCGTATTTTGGTGCTCAATCAGGATTGCGCCAAAGAGTCTACCGGCCATGGTTCACCCTTGCCGCAGTTAGTACACGGCGGCCCCGGCCGCGCCGGTGGTGGTGAAGAGTTGGGCGGCTCTAGGGCGGTAAAACACTATATGCAGCGCACCGCCATACAGGGTAGCCCCACGACTTTAACGGCGATTACTAAAGAATTTAATCCTGGCTCCGAGCAGATCACCAGCAATGTACACCCTTTTCGCCATTACTTTGAAGAGCTACAAATTGGTGAAACCTTAATTACCCATAGACGCACGCTGACGGAAGCGGATGTGGTTAATTTTGGTTGTGTGTCCGGCGATCACTTTTATGCGCACTTTGATGAAGTGGCCGCTAAAGACTCGTTCTTTGGTAAGCGTGTGGCGCATGGCTATTTAGTTATTTCGGCGGCGGCAGGTATGTTTGTAGACCCAGCGCCCGGCCCTGTTATCGCTAACTATGGTTTAGAAAACCTACGGTTTATAGAGCCGGTAGCGATAGGCGACACCATACAAGCGCGGTTAACCTGTAAGCAAAAAATTAAAAAAGACCGACGCCCCGACGAAGACAGGGCAACCGGTGTGGTTGAGTGGGATATAGAAGTCCGCAATCAACGTGATGAGCCTGTAGCGGTGTATAGCATTATGACACTGGTAGAGCGCCGCGAAGAGTAATTTTATCGTATGTATCCCCATACGATTTTTCCGCGAGCTTGCTCGCGGTTTTTTATTGTTTAGCCTGTGTTATTTTAATAACTACTGTTTAATAAATACTGTTTAATTAATATTGTTTAATAAATATTTTCTGATAAGTATCGTTCGATGAAATTTTATATAAGAGTAAGAGGCTTAGTATGTATTGCTTAACGGTTAGTTACCCCAAGTCAGAGCAGGCACGGTTTGATTTTGACTATTATCAAAATTCTCACCTAGCCTTGGTGAAAGAAAAATTTGGCCCTTTAGGTCTACAGGATATTCTTTTAAAGCAAAATATAGGTGTTAAACCTGGCGATGATAGTCAGTGTTTTGCTAGCGTCGATTTAGTGTTTGATAGCCAAGAAAGTATGAAGGCGGCACTAGCCGCTGCTGGTAAAGCTATAAATGCTGATATCGTTAATTACACTGATGTGCAGGCGCAATACAGCTTTGGCGATTTTTCACGTTTTTAGGCTGCATCGCTGCTAGATAGCGCCGCGGATTTTCGTTTTGTTATTTGCTTTTATGCAGCGGCTGTACAGATTCGATATTAATACGAGGCCTATCCGGCTCAACTTTGCTTAGCGGCTGCACTTTTTTCATGCTTTGCTGGCTGCGTAGGCTGAGTTGTTGGTACTCGAGGGTGCCTTGTGTTTTCCAGGCTATTTCCTTATCGCTAACTTGGCGCAGGATTTTTGCCGGGCTGCCTATCAGCATGCTGCGTGGCGGGCATTGAAACTGTGCCTTAACCAGCGAGCCGGCGGCGACTATAGATTCTTCGCCTATCTCAGCGTTATCCATAACCACTGCGTTCATGCCCACTAAGCTGTTGCGGCCTATGCGGCAGCCGTGTAACACCGCGCCGTGGCCTATATGGCCATTCTGTTCGACGATGGTGTCAGTGCCGGGGAACCCATGCATCACGCAGGTGTCTTGCAAATTGGCACCCGCCTCTAAAATCAACCGCCCGAAGTCGCCGCGCAGCACGGCATTGGGGCCTACGTAGCAGTGCGGCCCCACAATCACGTCGCCTATTAACACGGCGGTGGGGTGTACGTAGGCGCTGGGGTCTACGACTGGGGTGATGTCGTCAATACTGTATACCTGCATATCGTTCTCTTTTTCACTTTGTTGCTATGGGCATGAGTTAGTTGTTTAGCTAAAGCCTAGCTGAGGGGCTATAAGATAGTGAAAGCTGTTGTTCTAGTGTTGTTTTGGTGTTGCTCCGGTGTTGTTTCAGTATAGGCCTAGACTAGGGTATATTTTATGATACGTAAAATATATATATTTGTTAATATGCGTATCTTGTTGTGTTAGTCTGCTGATCTGAGTTTTGCCCATTAGCGGGCTGAACTGTAGCGGCAACCATAAACTATTGAAGTGAAAGTTATGACTCAATCTTATCAAACGATTATTTTAGAGCCGCCCGTTGCGGCGGTGCAGCTTATCCGCCTCAACCGGCCACAGGCTCATAATGCGCTGACTTCATTATTGTTAACGGAGTTGGCGACGGCCTTAGAGGCTATCGCTAGCAATGATGATATTGCCGCCGTGGTGCTTACCGGTGGCGATAAGGTGTTCGCCGCCGGTGCTGATTTAAAAGAGATGGCAGCGCTGGATATGGTGGGGGTGCTCAATGATACTCGCCCGGCCATTTGGCGTCGTATTTATCAATTCCCCAAACCCTTAATTGCGGCGGTTAATGGCTATGCCTTGGGTGGCGGTTGCGAGCTGGCCATGCATGCCGACATTATTATTGCCGGTGATAGCGCGCAGTTTGGCCAGCCCGAGATTAACCTAGGCATGATACCCGGTGCGGGCGGCACCCAACGTTTGATTCGTGCGGTGGGCAAGTCCTTGGCGATGAAGATGGTGTTGTCTGGCGAGTTTATCTCTGCACTTGAGGCGAAGCAGTCGGGTTTAGTGGCTGAGGTTACCGTGCCTGAAATGACCATAGAGCGCGCGATGAAACTGGCGCAAACTATTGCCCAAAAGCCAGCCTTGGCGGTTAGGCAGGCCAAAGACGTTTTACTTAAAGCCTTTGAAACCGATCTGGAGGCGGGCCTGCAATATGAGCGTAAAGCGTTCACGGTATTAGCGGGCAGTGATGATCGCAATGAAGGCATTAATGCTTTTCTTGAAAAGCGCAAACCTAAATACACAGGACGCTAGAGCATGATTTTTAATACCATTGAATTCAATATTGATGCTGGAGTGGCGCAGCTAACGCTTAACCGCCCCGAAAAATTTAATAGCTTTAATACCGAGATGCATCAAGAGCTGCGCACAGTATTAAAAGAAGTGCGCAGTAATGATGACATACGCTGCTTATTAATTACCGGTAAGGGCCGTGCCTTTTGTGCCGGCCAAGACTTAGGCGACCGCAGTGTTACCGTGGGTGATGAAGCACCTGATTTGGGCGAGTCGGTAGAAAAAAATTATAACCCGCTAATACGCGCTATTACGGCCTTAGAGTTGCCGGTGATCTGTGCGGTGAATGGTGTGGCTGCCGGTGCCGGTTCCAGCTTTGCGTTGGCTGCCGATATTGTTTTGGCGGCGCGTTCGGCCAGTTTTATTCAGTCTTTTTGTAAAATAGGCGTAATTCCTGATTCCGGTAGCACCTGGGCTTTGCCGCGTTTAGTCGGCATGGCGAGAGCCAAGGGCTTGGCTTTATTGGGCGATAAATTAGCCGCCGAGCAAGCTGAAGCCTGGGGCCTTATTTGGCAATGTGTGGATGATGATAAATTAGCGGAAACCAGTATGGCATTGGCTAAGCAGTTGGCAACACAGCCCACTAAAGGTTTGTCGTTAATTAAGCGCGCGTTAAAAGCGTCTACTGCTAACTCACTCGATGAGCAACTAGAGTTAGAGAAAGAGTTGATGCGCATAGCCGGTCGCACAGAAGATTACCGTGAAGGCGTTGCTGCCTTTATGGAAAAGCGCCCTGCGGTGTTTAAAGGTAAATAAGCGTACGGTTGCAAGCGATAAATAATCAGCACATTTTTTTAAGAGGTGAAGCTAATGGGCATACTGCCTATAGAGACAATCGTTGGCGTTATAGGTGCTGGCACCATGGGCGCAGGTATTGCACAAGTGGCCGCCAAAGCCGGGCATCAGGTGTTGTTGTATGACGCTGCCGCCGGCGCGGCCAAGCAGGGCATAGCGCGCACCGCCGCTGGCCTGCAAAAGCTGGTGCAGCGCAACAAAATCTCTGCTGCTGAGTGCGAGGCTTTACTGAGTCGCTTAACCCCCTGCGATAACATTGCCGACTTAGCGCCCGCTACCTTGGTGGTGGAAGCCATAGTGGAAAAGCTTGAGATTAAGCAGCAGGTATTTTCGCAGTTAGAAAGCATTTGCAGCGCTAGCACTATTTTTGCCAGTAATACCTCCTCCATTTCAGTAACGTCTATAGCGGCGGCTTTGTCGCGGCCGCAAAACTTTTTGGGCATGCACTTTTTTAACCCCGCACCTATTATGAAATTGGTAGAGGTTATTAGTGGTGTGGCTACCGACCCTGCAGTGGCGCAGTGTATTTTTGATACTGCGGCCAGTTGGGGTAAAAAACCGGTACTGGCTAGATCGACTCCCGGCTTTATTGTTAATCGCGTGGCGCGGCCTTTTTATGCCGAGGCTTTACGGGTGTTAGAAGAGGGTGGCGCAGACGTTGCTACCATCGATGCCATCGTGCGCGAAAGCGGTGGCTTTCGCATGGGGCCTTTCGAGTTGATGGATTTAATCGGCCACGATGTTAATTACGCGGTAACCCATTCCGTGTTCGATGCTTATTTTCAAGATCCACGCTTTAAGCCTTCGTTGCTGCAGCAAGAATTAGTTAACGCCGGTTACTTGGGGCGCAAAAGCGGTCGTGGTTTTTATCACTATGGCGACACTGCCGAACAGTCAGCATCTCAACCCCAGCCGCAAACCGCCAGTGCACAGCCTGCCCCCACAGCCATTCGTTATCGCGGTGATTTAGGCGTTGCTAAAACACTATTGGCGCAAGCTGAAAAGGTGGGTGTCACGGTTGCTAGTGCTGGCCATTATCACTCGCCAGGTATAGAAATTGATGGCCTGCGATTGGCTTTAACCGATGGTCGCACAGCTACCCAGTGCAGCGCTGAAGATAATCACGCCGATGTCGTGCTATTTGATTTGGCTTTAGATTATGACAAGGCCCAACGCATAGCACTGACTAAATCTGATCAATGTAGTGAGCAGGCTTTGAATAAAGCGGTGGGGTTTTTTCAGGCCTTAGGTAAATCAGTTTCTGTTATCGATGATGTGCCCGGCATGGTATTGATGCGTACCGTTTGCATGCTTGCCAATGAAGGCGCTGATGCAGTGAATCAGCAAGTTTGCGACGCTGCCGCAGTGGACTTAGCCATGCGCAACGGGGTGAACTATCCCTGTGGGCCACTGGCTTGGGCAGAGGCTATTGGTTTAGCTTGGGTGGTTGATAGCTTGGATAATATAGCCGGTATTTACGGCGAAGATCGCTACCGAGTATCTCCTTTGTTGTGCCGAAAAGTGTATAGCGGTGGTCGTTTTTTTAACGATGAGTTAGTCGATAGCGAGTGAGCTATAAAACGAACGGTAAAGTGAACTATAAAAGTGAGTAGCTTATGAATAGCAGTCATTTATCGCCGCAGGATTTAGCCCAGGCCTGCGCCGACAGCATGTATAAAGTTGATAATGCCAGCCAAGCTTTGGGTATGAAAATACTTAGTGTAGCGCCTGGTCGCGCGGAGCTAAGCATGACAGTACGCGACGACATGCTTAATGGTCACGGTAGTTGTCACGGCGGTTTTATTTTTGCCTTGGCAGATTCCACTTTTGCTTTTGCCTGTAATAGTAGAAACATCAGCACAGTTGCACAGGCCGTGAACATAGATTATGTGCGCCCGGGCATGGCTGGCGAGTTGTTAACCGCGGTAGCCGTAGAGAAAAATTTAGCAGGCCGTACCGGCTTATATGATGTGACGGTGAGTAATGAGCAGGGTGAGGATGTGGCGTATTTTCGCGGCAAATCTTATCGCATTAGAGGCACGGTGCTGCCAGAACCGGAACAATAGTTAACGCAATAGTTAACTCAATAGATATAGCAATAGTTAGAACAATAGTTAGAACAATAGTTAGAACAATAGTTAAAGCAATAGTCAGAGTAACGGTTGGAGCAAGAGTCAATGAGTAAAAATACCATTAAAGATGCGTTTATCTGTGATGCCATACGCACGCCTATAGGCCGCTATGGTGGCGCGCTGTCATCGGTACGCGCCGATGATTTAGGTGCCGTGCCTCTTAAAGCCTTACAAGTACGTAACCCCGGCGTAGCCTGGGATGCTGTAGACGATATTATTTATGGCTGTGCCAATCAGGCCGGTGAAGATAATCGCAACGTGGCTAGAATGAGTGCTTTGTTGGCGGGCTTACCTATAGAGGTACCGGGCACTACGGTCAATAGATTGTGTGGTAGTGGTATGGATGCGGTAGGTCTTGCGGCGCGTTCGATTAAGTCTGGCGAAACCGAATTGATGATAGCCGGTGGTGTTGAATCCATGTCGCGTGCGCCTATGGTTATGCCCAAGGCGGATGCCGCGTTTAGTCGCAAGGCCGAGATTTTTGATACCACTATAGGCTGGCGCTTTGTGAATGCATTATTAAAAGCCCAGTACGGCGTAGATTCCATGCCCGAGACGGCTGAAAATGTGGCGGCAGAATTTTCTATCTCCCGTGAAGACCAAGATACCTTTGCCTTAAGTAGTCAGCAGAAAGCGGCAGCAGCGCAGGCTAAAGGGATTTTTGCGCAGGAAATTGTGCCGGTGATGATACCGCAACGTAAAGGTGAGCCACTACAGGTGGATACCGATGAGCATCCCCGTGCCGATACTACACTGGCGACCTTGAGTAAATTGCGCGCCCCTTTTCGTGAAAACGGTTCAGTGACGGCGGGTAATGCCTCGGGTGTTAATGACGGTGCTTGTGCTTTATTACTGGCCTCTGAACAAGCTGCCAGCCGCTATGGCCTAACGCCCAAGGCGCGAGTTGTGGCTATGGCCACAGCGGGGGTGGCGCCGCGTATTATGGGTATGGGGCCAGCGCCGGCGGCGCGCAAAGTGTTAGAAAAGGCTGGCCTGCGTTTGGCCGATATGGATGTGATAGAGCTAAACGAAGCATTCGCCGCGCAGGGTTTGGCAGTGATGCGGGAGCTGGGCTTGCCGGATGATGCTGCGCAGGTAAACCCTAATGGTGGTGCTATAGCGCTAGGCCATCCCTTGGGTATGAGTGGTGCACGTTTGGTGACTACGGCTATGTACCAGTTGCATCGTATACAGGGTCGTTACGCGCTATGCACCATGTGTATAGGTGTAGGGCAGGGTATAGCGATTATTATTGAGCGCGTGTAATGCGGCTTGGCTATTATTTTGTAGTGTAGCTTTTAACGTTTTTCTAATGTTACGGACTAAACCAGTCCTTAAGCCGTGCCTTATATGGGTATGGCTTAATGGCCTAACTTTTTTAGCAGTAACTCTTCTATCTCGGCTGCTAATTTCATTAACAAGTCCGCAAATTATTTTTCTACGCCAAGGCTGGGGTGCTGCCGCTAGCTGAGGTAGTAATAAATTAATATTACGTGATACATTATTGTTGATTAAGATTGAAATTTGCGTATCATAAAGATATTGCAAATGCCGCAGTGCGGCAAGGCTGTTTGCCAAGCTCTGAGTTAATGGCGTTAGGCTTGAATAACACGGTGTTGAAATGCACACGATGAGAGTACTGAGACATGAATACTAAAGACCAAAGCGAAGAGATGAGTGCACAGGAGCAGAAGTTTCAGGCCCGTGTAGATGCCGAACAAAAAATCGAACCCAAAGATTGGATGCCTGAAGCCTACCGTAAAAACCTAATACGGCAGATCTCTCAGCACGCCCACTCCGAAGTGATAGGTATGCAGCCAGAAGGTAATTGGATAACCCGTGCCCCTTCACTGCGCCGCAAGGCGGTGTTATTAGCCAAGGTGCAGGATGAGGCCGGCCATGGTTTGTACTTGTACAGTGCAACGGAAACCTTGGGCATCTCTAGGGCCGAGTTAATCGCCGCGCTGCAAGAGGGCTCGGCCAAGTACGCCTCTATTTTTAATTACCCTACCCAAACTTGGGGTGACGTGGGAGCGATAGGCTGGTTGGTTGATGGCGCGGCTATTTGTAATCAGGTGTCATTACAGCGCACCTCTTACGGCCCCTATGCCCGCGGCATGATACGCATTTGTAAGGAAGAAAGTTTCCACCAGCGTCAGGGTTATCAGATTATGATTTCCTTGGCCCACGGCACGCCCGCGCAAAAGCAGATGGCGCAGGATTCACTCAATCGCTTTTATTGGCCATCGTTGATGATGTTTGGCCCCCACGACTCTGACTCAGCGCATTCTGCCCGCTCTATGAAGTGGAAGATTAAGCGTGAAACCAATGATGATTTACGTCAGAAGTTTATTGATCAAACGGTGCCGCAGATTGAGTACTTAGGCTTACAGCATCCCGATAAAGACCTGAAGTGGAATGAGCAACGTGGCCACTACGACGGCGGTGAAATTGATTGGGAGGAATTTCAGAGCGTTATTAATGGCAATGGCCACTGTAATCGTCAGCGCATACAGCATCATGTGCAAGCGCACGAAGAGGGTGCATGGGTACGCGATGCGCAAAACGCCTACGAACAAAAGGTCAGAGCGCGTAAGACGAGTAGTGCAGCCTAGGTCCTTACCCTGCCAGCATATTGGAGAAAGAGTATGTCATTAGAACATTTAGAATTATTTGAAGTTTTTGTGCGCCCTGCGCGTGGTTTAGACCATAAACATGCGGGCAGCTTACATGCCGCCGATCATGAGCAGGCATTAGAATATGCCCGCGATTGTTACACCCGCCGCAGCGAAGGTGTCAGTATTTGGGTGGTGAAGTCCTGTGATATTAGTGCTTCACAAGAGGATGATAGCGACAGCTTTTTTGATCCCTCCGATGACAAACCCTATCGCCACGCCACCTATTATCCGCTTCCTAAAGAAGTGGACAATATGTAATCGGGATAAAACCATGAGTACTAAAGACGTGATCAACAGTGACATAAAACAAGATATTATCAGCTATACCGTGCGCTTAGGCGATGACGCCCTAGTGCTGGGGCATAGAGTGTCCGAATGGGTAAGCAAGGGCCCTTTTTTAGAAGAGGATATCGCCCTAGGTAATGTGGCCTTGGATTATATAGGCCGCTCGCGCATGCTCTACAGCTATGCTGCTGAATTGGCAGGTAATAATAAAACAGAAGATGATTACGCGTATTTACGCGACGAGCGACAGTTTCAAAACTTTTTAATTAATGAGCTGCCGCGCGGCGATTTTGCCTACACCATTGCCCGCCAGTTATTCGTTGATGTGTTTAATCACTATTACTTAACGGCTTTGTTAGCGTCTAAAGACCAAACCTTGGCTGCCATTGCTGCCAAGGGCATAAAAGAAACCCAGTATCATTTGCGCCGCAGCAGGGAATGGACTTTACGCTTAGGTGATGGCACCGCAGAAAGCCATGAACGTATGCAGCGCGCCATAGATGAACTCTGGGGTTATACCCATGAAATTTTTGAGCACGATGCTTTAGAACAACGCTTAATTGATGCCGGTATCGCGGTGGATGCCGCTAGCTTCAAGGCGCAATGGTTGGCGGATGTTAAAGCCATTTTAACGGCGGCAACGTTGGCGGTGCCCGATGCGGAATGGGCAGTACGTGGTGGCCGTGAAGGTTATCACACTGAATACCTCAGCCATCTGCTAATGGAAATGCAGTTTGTGTATCGTACCTACCCCAATGCTAAGTGGTAACGCTATGCAGCACATACCGCTAATGACCCACGAGCAGTATCAGCGGCAGCAGTTGCGACGCAACTCGCCCTATACTGAGCTTTGGGATTTGCTGGATGAAGTGAAAGATCCAGAAATCCCCGTGCTTTCGCTATGGGACTTGGGCGTGTTGCGCGATGTCAGCCGCGAGGGTGAAACGGTACAGGTAACGATTACTCCGACCTATTCGGGCTGCCCCGCCATGGATGTTATGCGCGAGGATATAGAAATTTTATTGCGCAGCCATGGCATAGAAAAAATAGCGATAAGCACGGTGTTGGCACCGGCTTGGACTACCGACTGGATGACCGATAAAGGGCGTGCACAGTTGCGAGACTATGGCATTGCGCCCCCCGACGATGCCTTGGATCAGCAGGGGCGTGAGACGCCGGCGGCCAATGTACGCTGCCCGCATTGCGGCTCTACGCACACGCAAAGAATCAGTGAGTTTGCATCTACCGCCTGCAAGGCATTATTTCAGTGCAATGATTGCAGCGAGCCCTTTGATTATTTTAAAAATATTTAAGCCTATAGCTAGAATAAGTTAGCCAAAACACAGGTGGCACGATGTCAAATACAGAGTTAGATAAGAAGCCAGATACAAATTTTTATCCATTAACCCTTGCTAACGTACAGGCGGAAACCGATACCGCGGTGCGGATTAGTTTTGCTGTGCCAGAGCAGCTGCAAGACACTTTTCGTTTTGTGCAGGGGCAATTTTTAACCCTAAGAGCGGTTATTGATGGCGTAGAAATGCGCCGCTCTTACTCTATATGCTCAGGGGTTAATGATGGCCACCTGCGGGTAGCCATTAAGCGGGTAAAGGATGGAGTTTTTTCTAATTACGCCAATGATAATTTTAAGGCTGGCGATAGCGTTGAGGTTATGCCGCCCCAAGGTAGTTTTGGCACGGCGCTGAATAAAAACCAGAAAAAGAACTATATGTGCCTAGCTGTAGGTAGCGGTATTACCCCCATGCTTTCTATTATCAAGTCTGTTTTGGATATAGAGCCAGAGAGCCGGGTGACCTTAATTTATGGCAATCAACGTAGTAATACGGTGATGTTTAAAGAAGAACTAAGCTTTGTTAAAAATTATTATTTAGAGCGATTTCAGTGGATTAATATCATGAGCCAAGAGGATCAAGGCTCCGATCTACTGAAAGGCAGAATCGATAATAAAAAAGGTTATCTGTTACAAAAGCACAAGCTCATCGATATTCATAATACCGATGACGCGTTTATTTGTGGCCCTGAGTCTATGATGTCTGAAGTTTCCCATGGCTTTAGATTAGAAGGGTTAAAAGATACCCAGATACATTATGAGTTGTTTGCCAGTTCCTCGGAAGATTCCGAAGCGCGCCTAGCAAAAGCGCATCAGCGGGTGCAGGACTACGGTGAAGAGAAAACCAGCAAGGTAACCGTGAAAGCCGATGGCCGTGCTATAGAGTTTAATTTGGCGGCGGTGGGCGAAAATATATTAGACGCCGGCATGGCGAACGGCATGGAGCTGCCTTATTCCTGCAAGGCGGGGGTTTGTTCTACCTGCAAGTGTAAATTGGTAGAAGGGCAGGTGGATATGGATATTGCTCATGGCTTAGAGCCTCATGAAATTGAAGCCGGTTATATATTGAGCTGTCAGGCTCATCCTATTTCTGATGTGGTGGTGGTTGATTTTGATCAGCGCTAAGCGCAGGGGCCAAAACCTACTGGGCTAGTTATCGCTATGCCGCCATCAGGATTATGCTGATGGCGGCTTTTTTATAATGTTTGCCCTCATTACGGCGGCCCAGTAGAATCCTGCCTATCAAAATAATGATACGGGAAGTACCTTTAGCATGGCCAAATTGAAGTGTATTGAAAGCCTACTGGCGGAGTTTCAGCAGCAGCGACCTATGCGTGGCGGCTCCTTGATAGTCAGTATTTTTGGTGACTCTATTTCCCAGCATGGTGGCTCGGTATGGTTGGGCAGCTTAATAGATGCTTTGCAGCCTTTTGGGCTAAACCAGCGGTTGGTGCGCACGTCGGTTTACCGTCTTATTCAAGAAAACTGGTTGGTCTCCACCCAAATAGGCCGCCGTAGCTATTACAGCTTTACCGAATTTGGTTCGCGCCAGTATCAAAAAACCTCTCGCCGCATTTACTCTGCTAGCCGCCCGCAATGGGATGGGCAGTGGACCTTGGTGCTGCCGGCCTATGTGGAAGAGGAGCGCGACGAGCTGCGTAAAGAATTGCGCTGGTTGGGTTACGGCACCTTAGCCTCTGGCCTATTGGCGCGTCCCGGTGCGGATAGGCGCTCGTTGGATGAAACCTTACAAGAGCTAGATGCCGTAGATAAGGTGGTGGTGATGAATGCCCATACCGAAGAGTTGGCCTCGCAAGGGGTGCTGAAGCAGCTCTCTAAGGCGTGTTGGAACTTGGATGAATTAGAGGCGCGTTACAATGGCTTTTTGAATCGCTTTCGGCCGGTGCTGGCGGCTATCACTAAAGCTAAATCCTTGGATGCGGAGCAGTGCTTTCAGTTGCGCACCCTGCTGATACACGAATACAGGCGCATCTTACTCAAAGATAGCGACCTACCCGATGAGCTACTGCATGCCGATTGGGCGGGTAAGTCGGCATTAAACTTAACCGCGAATATCTACAGGGCCACCTATCAAGGGGCAGAAAACTACTTGCTGGGCCATATGGAGACCGCTGAAGGTAAGCTGCCAAAGGCTGATGCCGGTTTTTATCAGCGCTTCGGGGGCCTTTAGCAAGGCTCGCTTGTGCTGCCTAGGTACTTGTTGATGTGTGGGGCTTAGCGTCGAAAGCCGCATGTGGCCATAGTGGTCAATCAATAGTGGCCAATGAATAGCAGCCAATTAATTTCTCTAAAACGCCGCTAAGCTATCGGTCTTTGCTGTGCTTTTATATATACTGCCAATTCATTACAACCCGCTATTTGGCGGGTTTTCGTTCTTTTTAGGGCTCACCAGCCAAACACGATATAGAGCGTGGCATAGAACACGACATAAATAGGTATATAGGTAGATATGAAAAGCTCAGCTATACGGGAAGCATTTTTAAGTTACTTTGAGAACAAGGGCCATGCCCGCGTAGCCAGCAGCTCCTTGGTGCCCGGTAACGATCCCACCCTGCTTTTCACCAATGCCGGTATGGTGCAGTTTAAAGATTTGTTTTTAGGGCAAGAGCAGCGCGCCTACACCCGCGCCACCAGCTCACAGCGCTGTGTACGCGCCGGTGGTAAGCACAACGACTTAGAAAACGTCGGTTATACCGCCCGCCACCACACCTTTTTTGAAATGCTGGGCAACTTCAGCTTTGGCGATTACTTTAAAAAAGAAGCGATTAGTTTTGCCTGGGAATTTTTAACCGCCGAGCAATACCTCAATCTGCCCGCCGAAAAACTTTTGGTTACTGTGTATGCCGACGATGAAGAGGCCTATAACATTTGGCTAAACGATATGGGCCTGCCCGCCGAAAAAATTATACGCATAGGTGATAACAAGGGTGCCAAATACGCGTCCGATAATTTCTGGGCTATGGGTGACACTGGCCCCTGCGGCCCCTGTACTGAAATTTTTTACGATCACGGCGAACACATCTTTGGTGGCCCACCGGGCAGCCCCGATGAAGACGGCGATCGCTTTATAGAAATTTGGAACAATGTATTTATGCAATACAACCGTTCTGAAGATGGCAGCATGCAGCCCTTACCCAAGCCTTCCGTGGATACCGGCATGGGCTTGGAGCGTATCGCTGCCATTATGCAGGGCGTGCACAGCAATTATGAAATAGACCTGTTTCAAAGCTTATTAAACGCAGCAGCCAAGATTATTGGTTTTAAAGACACCACAGAGTCATCGCTGCGTGTGATTGCCGACCATATACGCTCATGCTCTTTCTTGATTAGTGATGGCGTGCTGCCCTCTAACGAAGGCCGCGGCTATGTGTTGCGCCGCATTATTCGTCGCGCTGTACGCCACGGTAATAAGCTGGGAGCGAAAGATAACTTCTTCCATAAGCTGGTAGCGCCGTTAGCGCAAGAGATGGGTGAGGCTTACCCAGAGCTGGTAAAATTACAGGCGCAAATCGAAAAAGTGTTATTAGCAGAAGAAGAGCAGTTTGCTAAAACGCTGGATCAGGGTATACGCATTTTAGAGCAGGACTTGGCCAATTTATCGGGTAAGCAAATCCCCGGTGCAACCATTTTTAAACTCTACGACACTTACGGCTTCCCCGTAGACCTCACCGGCGATATCGCCCGTGAGCGCGGCCTAGAGTTAGATGTGGCCGGCTTTGAAGCCGCCATGGAAAACCAAAGGCAAATGGCCAGAGCCTCCAGTAATTTTAAAATGACTCTGGCCGAGGGTGTGGCTATAGATAGTGAGACGGCTTTCACGGGCTACCAATCCTTGGCGGGCGACTGTGTGGTGACCGCGTTATTAAAAGACGGCGAGCTAGTCACTAGCTTGGACCAAGGCGAGAGCGGTGCGGTGGTGTTAGCTAGCACGCCTTTTTACGGCGAGTCTGGCGGCCAAGCCGGTGATAGCGGCCTATTAACCGCTAGTGGTGTGCGTTTTGAAGTGGCTGATACTAGCAAGAGCGGTGATAACCATTTACATCAGGGCGTGCTAGCCCAAGGCGCTATCAAAGTAGGCGACAGCTTGGCGGCCACGGTAGATGCCGACATACGCCATGCGACCGCACTCAATCATTCGGCCACCCACTTATTGCATGCCGCCTTAAGAGATGTGTTAGGCGATCACGTGCAGCAAAAAGGCTCTTTGGTAGATGCGCAAAAACTGCGTTTCGACTTTTCACATTTTGAGGCGGTAACCGCCGAGCAGCTCAAAGCCATAGAGCAGCAAGTAAACACCCAAATACGGCTAAACAGCGCGGTAGAAACCACCGAAACCGATATGGCCCATGCTGAAAAGCTGGGTGCCATGATGTTGTTTGGCGAGAAATACGGCGATAACGTGCGCGTGCTAAGCATGGGTGAGGGCTACTCGGTAGAGTTGTGCGGCGGTACTCATGTTAACCGCACTGGCGATATAGGTTTGATGCGGGTAGTGTCTGAGTCGGGCATTGCTGCTGGCGTGCGCCGCATAGAGGCGGTAACCGGCGCTAAGGCGCTGGCTTTATTTGATGATGCCGAACGCTGTGTCGCCGAAGTAGCTGGGGCGGTTAAAGGCAATCGCGACAATGTGCTTGATAAGGTACAGCAGCTATTAGAGAAGCAGCGCAAGCTAGAAAAAGAGCTGACCTCGCTCAAGGCTAAAATGGCCTCGGCAGCGGGCAGCGACCTAGCTTCGCAGGCGCAGGATGTGAAAGGTATTAAGGTTATCGCCAGTCTGCTAGACGGTGCCGATATGACGGCCTTAGATAGTACCGTATCGCAACTTACTGATAAGCTGGGCACCGCGGTGGTGTTATTGGCCAGTGTGGATGGTGATAGGATTAACCTAGCCTGCGGTGTTAGCAAAGACTTACTCAAGCAATATCGCGCCGGAGATTTGATGAAGCACTTTGCCCCCTTAGTGGGTGGCAAGGGCGGCGGCAAGCCCGAAAAAGCGAAAGGTGCGGGTAGTGATGTAGCGGCTTTGGCTGGTGCTTTACCGGCGGTAATTGCTTGGGTAGAAGCGGGAGCTTAAATCCCCTGTAATAATCAGCCTATAGCGGCTTTTTATTGTTTTATTTATGCGCAGTTTAGTGTTTAATTGCGTCCCTTTTTTCCAGGATGTGGCTGTTTACCATGAGCTTAATTGTTCAAAAATACGGTGGTACTTCGGTAGGTACTATCGAACGTATAGAAGGCGTAGCCGATAAAATCGCGGCGTTTCGTGCTGAGGGTCATGACATCGTTGTGGCTGTATCGGCGATGAGTGGCGAAACCAATCGCCTAATCGCCATGGCTAATGCTATTCAAGAGCAGCCCACCCCGCGTGAGCTGGATGTGCTGGTGTCTACCGGTGAGCAAGTTACTATCGCCTTATTAAGCATGGCCTTAAATAAGCGCGGAGTGCCGGCCCGTTCATACACCGGCGGCCAGGTAAAAATTCTTACCGACAGCGCTCATAATAAAGCGCGCATCAAAGCTATTGATGAAAAGCACATACGCACTGATCTTGAAGAAGGTCGGGTAGTGGTCGTAGCTGGTTTTCAGGGCGCTGATGAGCATGGCAATATCACCACCCTAGGGCGTGGCGGTTCAGATACCACCGCTGTGGCTTTAGCGGCAGCGTTAAAGGCTGATGAGTGCCAGATTTATACCGATGTGGATGGGGTGTATACCACCGACCCGCGGGTAGTCGAGCGCGCCAGACGCATGGATAAAATTACCTTCGAAGAGATGTTAGAGATGGCGAGCCTAGGCTCAAAGGTTCTGCAAATTCGAGCGGTAGAATTCGCCGGTAAATACAACGTACCCTTGCGTGTGCTGCACAGCTCACAAGATGGCCCCGGCACATTGATATGTACAGATGAAGAGGTTGAAATGGAAAATCCTGCAATTTCAGGCATTGCCTTTACTCGCGACGAAGCCAAGATCATGGTTAAGGGCGTACCCGATTCACCCGGTATCGCCTATAAGATCTTAGGCCCGGTGAGCGATGCCAATATAGAAGTGGATGTTATCGTACAAAACTTTGGCGATGACCACTCTACCGACCTGACCTTTACCGTGCATCGCAACGATTTTATTAAGGCTAGGGCCATCGTTGAGGCCACCGCTAAAGAGTTGGGTGCCCGTGCCGTGCAAACCGATGACGCCATAGCCAAAATCTCCTTGGTAGGTGTAGGCATGCGCAGCCATGCCGGTATCGCCAGCCGTATGTTTAAAGCCTTGGCGGACGTGAACATCAATATAGAGATGATCACCACCTCTGAAATTAAAATCTCAGTCATCGTGGATGAGAAGTTTTTAGAGCTAGGTGTACGTGCTTTGCACACTGCATTTGATTTGGATGCGCCAATAGAGGCCTAATTACGGTTTAAACCTAGATTAGGCTTTGAATATGCGGCAAGTATGGTATTATGCCGCCCTCAATTGATAAGGGCTGTATCCAGCACCTATGAGATTGATTTTTAGACAGTTTTTCTTTGATGAATTGTTTAAAGTTTATGCGGAGAAGTGGCCGAGTGGCTGAAGGCGTGCCCCTGCTAAGGGTATATATGGGAAACTGTATCGAGGGTTCGAATCCCTCCTTCTCCGCCATTATTTAAAAACATCCGCCAGAGGCGGGTACTTTTAAATAGTTGGTGAGTAAGAGTTTTACCTCTTTTGGTTGCTAGTTAATCGTTATCACCAAGCCCTTGAAAAAATGTGTTTTTTTCACAATTCAAGGTTGACTAAAGTCGCACAGATCCATATAGTGCGCACCCTACGCGCCCGTAGCTCAGCTGGATAGAGTACTCGGCTACGAACCGAGCGGTCGATGGTTCGAATCCATCCGGGCGCACCATATTAAAAAAGCCCATACCGAAAGGTATGGGCTTTTTTAATATGTGCTTTTTGGGAAGGGTTGGTTCGTAAACGGTTTGACAAATTTCGCCTAAGGCGTAATTTGAACGCCCGCTTTCTAAGGGCGCCCGCAGGGCTCAAATGGCCTCAAGCTATTTGAGTTACAATTTATGCTTATAACATAAATTGATACCCAAGGCACTCGCTCTGCTCGCGAGGCATGCCAACGCCCGTTTTTAAAGGGCGCCCGTAGGGTCAAAATACCCTCAAGGTATTTTGATTAATCCATCCGGGCGCACCATATTATTAAAAAGGCTCATCCCGTAAGGGATGGGCCTTTTTAATATCTGCATTTTGATAATAGCTCGATGCTATACAATATAGCCTTAGTATGATGTCTGGCTGCGTCGATGCATCAGGTCATAGTGGTTGTTCCTATATAAGCGATAGAGATTGACGCTAACCTCAGGTCTTTAACGATGCGTTTAATGATTGTAGGCTTGCATGTAGCAGGCTATTACCGACATTGAGTTAATTGAGCATATTAAAGGGGGGGTTAACTCAGAGAGGCCTGCTGTTGTCCTACGATGATTTTGGGGTAGGTCAGTCGCGGTTACTGGAGTTAGTGGAGGCTGCGCCTGATGTGTTGAAGTTCGATATGATGCTGGTTCATGATATTCATAAAGCGCCACCGGGTAAAATAGAGTTTGTTCAGCAGTTGCATCAACTGTCGCAGTCATTGGGTATTCAAGCTTTAGCGGAATGTATTAGTCAGCAGCAAGATTATGAAGCCTGCCAAACCATAGGTTTTGATTTTTATCAGGGCTTTTTATTGGCTAGGCCTAGGTTTATTAATGCGCTAATGTAATTATGTCGCTTGGGTTTTTATAGGTATATTTACATATATTTAGGTATACTGGCCGTTTAAAAATAAATTGTCGCTTTATGTGGCTCTAATAATAACCAATAACACAACGATGGAGCGATGATGTATGCCTGTTATTTATCAGGTGGCAGTAATAGGTTCTGGCCCTGCAGGCTTAAGCGCTGCGGGCCGTGCTGCTTTTTACGATAGGCAGCAGCGCGAGCAAAATCCTCAGCACGACTATACCCATATATTATTAGAGTCTTTTGATAAGCCCTCCAAAACCATACAGCGCTACCAAAAAGGTAAGCATGTTATGGCTGAGCCTGGCTTTTTGGCGCTGCGTAGTGATTTTGAGTTTGCCGCGGGTAGTCGTGAAACCATCTTAGGCGGCTGGGAAAAACGGGTAGTAGAGCAAGACGTTAATATTCGTTATGGCAGTGAAGTGGTTAAAGTTACCGGCGCTAAAGGTGATTTTTGCGTAGTGTTAAAAGATGGCACTGAAATACATGCTGAGCATGTGGTGTTAGCGATAGGCTTAGAGGGCAACCCGCGTAAGCTGGGGGTGCCAGGCGAAGATTACCCCTTAGTGCAATATACCCTCGATGACCCTATGGCTCACCACAATGAAACAGTGGTAGTAGTGGGTGCGGGTGACTCGGCGATAGAGAATGCTCTGGGCTTAGTCAAGCAAAATAAAGTTGCCATTCTTAATCGCCGAGATGAATTTTCTAGAGCTAAAGAGGGTAATCTAAGTGCCATATTAGCTGCTAATAGTGATCCATCGATAGCGTTAACCTGCTATTACAGCACTGGCGTAAAAGAGATTGTTAAGGCGGAAGATGGTAGCTATTTAATTACCTTAAATACCGCCGAAGGTGAGGAGAGCTTCCCCTGTGATAGAGTTATTGCCAGGTTGGGTGGTGTGCCGCCACGTGGTTTTGTAGAGTCTATAGGCGTTGAGTTTCCCAATGATAAACCTGGTGCTATTCCTGCATTAACAGGCCAGTATGAATCGAATGTGCCTGGCCTTTATATTATTGGTTCCTTGGCGGGCTACCCCTTAATAAAGCAAGCGATGAACCAAGGCTACGATGTTATTGAATACATCTTAGGCCACGATATTAAACCCGCCGATCATCCTCTGTTAGAGCTACAATTTAAATTACTGCCTTATATTAAAGAGGTGGATGATTTAGTTAAGCTGTTTCAGCAGCGCATACCCATGTTTAGGGAAATGAATGCGCTACAGTTTCGTGAGTTAGTGATTGAAAGCGACATACTGGTGAGTTATGAACCTGGCGCTATGTTTGATGAGGTGGAGGCTGAATCTGCCAAAATAAAACAGCAATTAGCTAAACAAAACCCCAGCCCGCGTTATACCAAAATTATACGGGCGGGTGATTATATTTATAAGGATGGCGATTTTAGCAACTCCTTCTTTACGATTATTGAAGGGGTGGTTGAGGTTAGCCTGCCCAATACCAAGCAAACCGTTAGCCATGGCCGTGGCCAATTTTTTGGTGAAGCTAGTTTGTTGTCGGGGCGGCCGCGAGAGGGTAACGCCATTGCCGGTAAAGACTGTATTTTAGTTGAAACGCCGCGCCGCACCATGATTAAGTTAATGAACTCCAACGATGAGGTGAGAGAGGGTATAGACCTCATCTTTGTGGTTCGCACCTTGCAAAAACATGTCGCGCCAAAACTTAGCATTGCCCAGCTCAGTGAATTTGCTGCCAGAATACAGCAAAAAACCTTTGATGCCGGTAGCAAGCTTTTTGTAGAAGGCGAACAAGGTTCTTCGCTGCACATAATTCGCAGTGGTTCCGTTACCTTAACGAGAAATAAAGACCAGCCCGTTGTGGTTGCCCAACTGCACTCCGGCAAAATGGTCGGTGAAATGGCGCTAATGGGTGACCCTGTTAGGCGCGAAACCGCCGTGGCCACCGTAGCTACCGAAACCATAGAGTTGGATAGAAAATCCTTTGTTAAAATGGTGCAGGCCGATACCTCCTGCATAGAAACGCTGCAAGAAAATGCCAGTGAGCGTGCACTGAATCACAGCACTATGGAATCTAGGCCTGAAGTAGGCTCGGTGATGCAGTTTTTAATGGACGAAGGCTTGGGTGAGGCAACCAACTGTTTAATTATTGATGAAAACCTCTGCGTGGGTTGCGACAATTGCGAAACCGCCTGTGCCGAAACTCACGACGGCATCTCACGTTTAGATAGAAAGTCGGGCGGTTCTTATGCTGAGTTACATGTGCCTATTTCTTGTAGGCACTGTGAACTGCCCCATTGCATGAAAGATTGCCCGCCCAATGCCATACACCGTGCGCCATCGGGCGAAGTGTTTATCGACTCTAGCTGTATCGGTTGCGGCAACTGCGAATCAAACTGCCCCTACGATGTTATCAAGCTTGCCTACGATGCTCCCAAAAAACCCAGCCTCTGGAGTTGGATGTTATTAGGTAAGGGCAATGGCCCCGGTGAAGAGTCTGGCTACACGCCCGATGACGCCGCTAAAGCGAAGGGTAAAAAAGCGGTTAAATGTGATGCCTGCATGAATCTACCCTCAGGCCCGGCCTGTGTAAACGCTTGCCCAACCGGTGCTGCGGTTAGAATGAACCCCGATCAATTTATCGAGCTGGTGGAGGTACGCTAAGTGATACATGAAAACATTTTAAATTATAAAAAAGCGCGCTACTTCACCGTGACGATCGTGTTGCTGGTGGCTTGCGTTGCGCTCTATGTTTCACAGGGCGGTAGCCAGCCTGCTAATGGCGGCACTTGGCAGGGCTATATATTAGGCACTATCGCTGCGTTACTCATCGTGTGGTTGGCCGCGCTAGGCAAGCGCAAAAGAAATTACAAAACGGGTACTGCTACGGTTAGAGCTTGGGTGTCTGCTCATGTGTATTTGGGTAGTGGTTTATTAGTGGTGGCAACGCTGCACTGCGCCGCCCAGTTTGGTTACAACATTCATACCCTGGCTTACCTGCTAATGTGCTTAGTTATCGCCAGCGGTTTTTTTGGTATTTATAGCTATTTAGTGTATCCCCGCTTGCAGGCTAAAAATCGAACCAATAGCTCTAGGGAGGTACTTTTTGTAGAGCTTAATGGTTTGAATGATAGCGTTAGAAAATTAAGCAAGCTTTGTGAGCCCGATATACGGGCGGTAATAGAAAGCGCTATAGACCGCACCAATATAGGTGGCGGTGTGGTAACGCAGCTATTGGCTAGAGATGATTCGAAAATGTTATCTATTGCTGATGGCGTCAATGTATCTACAGCTAGTGTGATGGTGAGCAACTCTAATCAGCAGGCGGTTATCGAGTATGTTGCCGATCGCATTCCCCGCTGCAGAAAGCCACAAGAGGCTGCCAGGCTGCAGGATTTATTATCCATGCTGTGCCGGCGACAAAATTTATTAAGAACCATACGCAGAGATATTCAGTTACAGGGCTGGATGAAGATTTGGCTGTACATTCATGTGCCGCTCACTATTGCTTTGTTGTTCGCCCTAACTGCGCATATTGTTGCAGTTTTCTTTTATTGGTAATGATTAAGAATAATAAATATGGAATTTTTGCTACGTGAGATAACTTCTGAACAGGGAGTTGTTGTTTATCAAGATACCGAACTCGCTGCAGAGTTAATTACTATAGGTAGTGCTGCCGCACAATTAATCCAGCTGCGCGGTAGCGCTATCAAACATAGCCACGCAGTGCTTAAGTTAGTTGCTGGCCAGCTTACTATTCAGGCGGTAGGTAAACATACCCTGGTCGTTAATGGTTCCGAATACCAGAGCCGGGCGTTAAGTGTTGGCGATGAAATTGTTATTAGCAGCCATAAGCTAAAAATAATAGAGCCGCCTGCAGGTTTCGATGCAGCCTGCGAACTGTATATCGATGATGAGTTGCAAAAACAGGCGCTAGAGTCGGCCTATGTAACCGATTTAGCCAGCACGGTATTAGCGAAACGGGCACCTGCCTATTTATTAAGTTTAATCGTTGTACTATTGGCTTTGGCTTGGCCTATCAGTGCGTATTTGTTGCGCGATAACGGAGCCGACGCCACCGCCGAGCAAACATTTATCAAATCAGGTTCGGGTGATCACTTATGGTCTACCGGGCCCTTATTGCCGGCTCATCAATTAGAAATAGGTAATGATTGTTCGGCCTGCCATAAAAAAGCATTTCAAACCGTACAAAACGAAAGCTGTGTTACTTGTCATCAAGATACTGCTGATCATATCAATAGTGATGCTTTAACCGTGCATGGCGATGCGGCTACCCAGAGTATGGCCGCTAGTCATAAAGGCTACGGTGTGAGCGAGTGCCAAAGTTGCCATAAAGAGCATAATGAACCTGCCGCCCTGGTGGTAAAAGCCGATGCGCTCTGTGTGGATTGCCACCGGCAAGCACAACAGTTTAGTGAAAATAACAAGGGCACGCCCGCCATTAGCGGTTTTGATACGGGCAGCCATCCCGCGTTTAAACTGAATTATGTATTGCCGGAAGTCCTTAAAAAAGGCACCGGCATATCGATAACTTGGGATAGCCATTTGTTAGAAAAAGCGGCTGGCCAAGCCGATATTTCTAATTTGAAGTTTCCCCACGACATACATTTGGATGCTGGCAAGGTGCAGCTGTCGGATACCGGCGAGGCCATGTCTTGTAACTCTTGCCATGCGTTAAAGGCCGATAAAGAGCATTTTGCCGCTATCACCATGGAAAAACATTGCTCCTCTTGCCACGACCTCAGCTTTGATGCCAATGAGCCTGATCGACAATTGCCCCATGGTGAACCCAGTTTAGTGGTGCAAACCATAGAAGAGCATTTTGTACGTGTGTATACCGACCCTAACTACAAGGCTCCAGGCAGCGATCGCCGCCGTCGCCCCGGCAAAAGTGCTAGCCAATCTGCTTGCAGTGATAAGCCATTTAATTGCGGTATGCAACGGGCCACCACTGAAGCGGCTATTCAGTTTACCCAGCGGGGCTGCGTCACTTGCCATGAAGTATCCGATAACCAATCGGATGATATGTATGCACGTTGGTTGGTGATGCCGGTCAATATTAATGACAACTGGCATGCGCGTGCCTTATTTGATCACGCCAGCCATTTAACTAAGCAGGGTCAAAGCAAAGATCAGACCTGTTTAAGTTGCCATGAGGCGGACCAATCAGCCAGCAGCGCGGATGTTTTAATTCCCGGCATCGATAATTGCCTCAGTTGTCACGGCGATGTTTCGATTGCTGAAAAAGTACCGGTTAATTGTATTTCTTGCCACGCTTATCATCCCAAGGACGTCTTTACGCAATGAGCCCTAAATCAAAAAATACCATAATGCCGGAGTTTAAAAGCATGCATTATTCTGCTGTTTTTATGTTGTTGTCATTACTGTTGCTGGGTGCTTGCTCAGGGGGTAGTTCAACCGGTGAAGACGCGGGTACGTCAACCGTTGAGTGTGATGGCAGTTGTGCGGATACGCCGACACGATTAACTGTTGCCGATGTAGAGACCATATTGGCACAAGCCATTGCCGAGGCGCAGGCGCAAGGCGAGCAAGCCACTATCGCAGTAGCCGATAGAGTGGGTAATGTCTTGGCGGTGTATCGCATGGGCGCTGCCGCCGATAGAGGCGTGCTCATTGCCAGCGCCACCAATGGCGCAGGTAATGCCGTTATTGATAGTGGCTTAGAAGGTATTTCCTTACCGGCCACGGGCCTAGCATTAAATATTGATGATCAGGCGGCCATTAGCAAAGCGATAACAGGGGCGTATTTATCCTCTGAAGGTAATGCCTTTTCTAGCCGCACTGCCAGCCAAATTGTGCAGGAAAATTTTAACCCCGGTGAAATGAATCAACCGGCCGGCCCGTTATTTGGTGTGCAGTTTAGTCAGTTATCGTGCTCAGATTTTACGGTAGATAATGTCAATATCAGCCATGGCCCTAAGCGGGCACCCTTAGGTTTATCGGCTGACCCGGGCGGCTTGCCGCTTTACAAAAATGGTACACCGGTAGGTGGCATAGGGGTGATTGCCGATGGTTTATATTCCATCGATAAAGTGATATCTGACAGCGACCGCAGTGTCGATGAAATGATCGCCTATGCGGGCACTTATCAATACGCCGCGCCTGTTGATAGACGCGGTGATCGTATTACTGCCGATGGTAAAACCTTTCGCTTTAGCGATGTTGATTTTTCTGATTTAAATACCGACCCGGCAGCAGCCAATAGCTACGCGTCTATCGCTGGCTCAGTGGGCTCATTAATTTCGGTAACCGGTTATAGCAATGGCACAATAAGAGCAGGCTTGGCTTTTGGCCAACGAGAGTCGGGTATACGTCGTGACAGCAATGGCTTTCCCGCTGCCACCGATGCTTTTATCTTTGTTGACCCCGGCACCAATGTTAATCGCTACCCGGCTATTAATGCCCCCGATGGTTTATTAACCGCGGCGCAGGTGCAGGTGATATTGGAAGAAGCCTTAACGGTTGCCAACCGAGCGCGCGCCCAAATTCGCCGCCCCTTAGGTAGCCAAGCTAGAGTAACTATTACCGTGGTTGATACCCAGGGTGAAATTTTAGGCATGGTAAGAACTCGTGATGCGCCGGTATTTGGTTCTGATGTGTCGGTGCAAAAAGCACGTACGGCTGCGTTTTTTTCGTCGGCTGATGCCGCTAACTTTCTAACTACGCAACCTAATGCCAGTTACTTTGATGTGTCCTCTACTGGCTTGCCCTTAGTATTACGCGAGTCTGTTGCGTTAGGGGATTATGTTACTGCGGTGCAAAATTTTATTCCTGATGCCTTGGCTTTAACCGATGGCGCGGTGGCATTTTCTGATAGGGCGGGGGGTAATTTATCGCGCCCTACTTACCCCGATGGTTTGCAAGGTCGGCCCCATGGTCCTTTCAGTAAAGCGCCGGGCTCTTGGAGCGTGTTCTCTACCGGTTTACAATTAGATATGGTTTATAACGCTATTATCCAGCATGTGTTAAGTGTCGCTACCGGCGGTGGCGTTGCCGATATTACCAGTCGTTGTTCGGGTATAGATTTTGATCCCGCTACCTTGTCGTTTACGGCTACGGGAACCACCAATCAAATGGCTAATGGCAGCCAAATATTCCCCGGTAGTGTGCCCATTTATAGCGGCAGCACCTTAGTCGGTGGCATAGGTGTGTCCGGTGATGGTGTTGATCAAGATGACATGATTAGTTTTTTAGGTGTGCATAATGCCGGCCAGCGTTTAAGTGGTGCCATTAATAATGCGCCACGGGCCATGCGGGCCGATAACTTAACACCGCAGGGTGTGCGCTTACGCTTTGTGCAGTGCCCGCAAGCGCCGTTTTTAGATAGTGATGCCGATAATGTTTGTGCAGGGAAATAACCGATGATAAAAACGCTATCGCCTATTGTTGCACCGGCTTGGTTGATGTTATCGCTAACCGCCAGCCCCTTGCTGCATGCACAAACCGATTGCATCAGCCAAGAGCAGATGCAGCAACAGCAAAACAGCGAGCGCGCCGCCAAGCGGCGTCGCCCGGGTAAACAACAGGCGGTGCTGTGTGAATCTGAGAAGGGCGAACCGGAGCAAGTCACCCAGCAGCAAGAATATGTGCGCTCCAAGCGTGCGCCGGTGGCAGCCGACCCTAGGCAAACGCGGCGTAAAAATCCAGTATCGCCTATACCTAGGCCAGGTATTAAAGATTACACCGCATCGGTACCGCTACCCGATCGCTGGCGCATAGTGGATGCCTTGGGTTATGAAGATAATTGGTTTGACCCCTATCATCGCAATACCTTAAAAGGCGATAAGCCGGTCTATGGCGACGATTGGTTTTTTAACCTAGGTATTATTTCTGACTCAGTGTATGAAATTAGGCAACTACCCACGCCGGTAGGTGCTAGCTCCAGTAATAACAGCGGCGATATTGATGTATACGGTTCCGCCGATCAGTGGTTACTCAATCAGAACCTAGCCTTGGAATTTGTTTGGTATAAAGGCGATACCGTTTTTAGACCCCCAGATTACGAATTTCGTATTATCCCCGTGATCAATTATAACGAAGTGCATCTCGATGAGGTGCAGGGCATTAACGTAGACCCTGCGGATGGTGATACCCGTTACGATGGCCACATAGGTTTGCAAGCTGCCTTTGCTGATGTGCATTTGCGCAACGTATCCGATAAGTTTGATTTCGATAGTATACGGGTGGGTATCCAGCCATTCAGTTCTGATTTTAGAGGCTTTTTGTTTCAAGATAATCAGCTAGGCATACGCTTATTTGGTAATCGCGATAATAATATTTTTCAATACAACCTCGCTGTTTTTCAGCGCATGGAAAAAGATACCAACAGTGGTTTAAACGACCACGGCAAATCACTACGTGATGATTATGTGTTTGCCGCCAACCTTTACTGGCAGGATTTATTGGTAAAAGGTTTTATGTCGCAATTCACTATTGTGCATAACAAGAATGGCGAAGAGGGCGAGTTCTTTTTTGATAATAATGAGTTTATCGCCAGGCCTGCATCATTAGGCCGAGAAGTACCGCGCGGCTACGATGTCACCTACCTAGGCTATAACGGTGATGGCCATATAGGCCGATTAAATTTAACCACCTCGGCCTATTATGCCTTTGGTAGCAACGACCCCGGTGTATTTGTTGATCAAAAAGTCGATATAGAATCGGTGTTTTTTGCCGCCGAAGCGTCTATGGATTTTGATTGGTTTAGGCCGCGCTTATCGTTTCTTTATGGTAGCGGTGATGACGACCCGTATGATGATAAGGCTACTGGTTTCGATGCTATTTTTGAAAACCCTCAATTTTCCGGTAGTGACACCAGTTATTGGATACGCCAGCCCGTACCGTTAATTGGCGGCGGTAGGGTTTCACTGTCGTCTCGCAATGGCGTGTTAAATTCCATGCGCTCGTCTAAAGAGTTGGGGCAATCGAATTTTACCAATCCCGGTATTATTTTAATCGGCGCCGGTTTCGATATGGATTTGTTACCGGAGTTACGCTTGAGTGGCAACGTCAATCAATTGTATTTTGACGATACCGCGGTGTTAGAAGTGGCTAGAAACCAAAGTGATATCGCGGACGACATAGGCTTAGATGTATCACTGTCGTTAACCTATAGGCCTTTTATGACCCAAAACATTGTGTTTAGAGGCTCTTACGCACGGTTAATTCCCGGCGAAGGCTATGACGACTTGTATGAAGATGATGGCCAAGATTATTTTTTGTTTAACCTAGTGCTAGCGTATTAATCAGTAACTAGGTTTGTATTTATTTTTTTAACATCACGGCTGCCGTGATAACTGGATAGCGAAAGCAATGCTCGTATCAAAAACTGCAACGGTAAAAACATTTAGCGCCAAGGCCTTATCGCCATTGCTGAAGGCAGCGTGGGCAAGCGGTTTGTTGCTGCTGTCAGCGGCAGCCTATAGCTCGGGCATGTACCATGCGGTTGATCGCGATTATAGCACCGCCCCTAATTCGCCAGCCAGCCAGTCACAGCTTGAGGTTGATGCCAAAAATGAAAGCTGCACCAGCTGCCATACCGACTCCGACAGCAAAACCATGCACGCTAATCCCGGTGTTAAATTAGCCTGTGCCGATTGCCATGGTGGTAACATCTCGGTGTTTAAGCCTGAACAGAATGAACAGCACAGTGAGCAAGGTAGTGAGGCCTATTTAGCAGCGATGAGCGAGGCGCATGTGCTGCCGCGCATACCGGATAAATGGCCCACGCCTAGCAGCCGCAACCCCGAACGTACCTACGCTTTGCTCAACCACGAAAGCCCGGAATTTATTCGTTTTATTAACCCCTCCGATTACCGCATAGTCAATGAAGCCTGTGGCAGCTGCCACCAGGAAACCATCGAGGCATCAATGCGCAGCTTGCACAGCACAGGTGCGATGTTATTAGGTGGCGCTTCTTACAATAACGGCATATTGCCCTATAAAAATTATATCTTAGGTGAGACTTATGACCGCGCCGGTAAGGGCACCGTTTTAAAAGGTCCGGTTATTCCTGATCACTTAAAACAAGCGGCGGCCGACAAGGGTGTTATCGAGGCCTTATATCCGCTGCCGGCATGGGAAACGGTAAAACCCGGTGATGTTTTTCGCGTGTTTGAACGCGGTGGCCGCAATATCAGTAATTTATTTCCAGAAACTGGCCTGCCCAGTAACTTAGGCCAAATACAGCGTTTGGAAGAACCGGGTCGCCCCGACTTCAAACAATCAAACCGCGGTGAAGGCACTGGCGGTCGTATCTCCGTGCCGATAATTAATATTACTAAAACACGATTAAATGACCCGCTCACCTGGTTTATAGGCACCAATGATCAACCCGGCGATTACCGCAACTCCGGTTGCGCCTCCTGCCATGTGGTTTATGCCAATGATCGCGACCCACGTCACTCTGGGCCCTATGCCAAATTTGGCCACGACGGCAAAACAATCACCAAAGATACGACTATTAACAAAGAGGAGAGTGGCCACCCGCTAGAGCATACCTTTACCCGCGCCATCCCCACCAGTCAGTGCATGATTTGCCATATGCACCAGCCCAATATGTTTATGAATACCTTCTTGGGTTACACCATGTGGGATTATGAATCGGATGCGCCACAGATGTGGCCCGAAGAACAACAATACCCTTCTCATGCCGAAACGCGCAAAGTCTTAGACAGAAACCCCGAAGGTGCAGCGCCCCGAGGTAAATGGGCAGATCTCGATTTCCTGAAAAATGTGTGGGATAACAACGATAAAATGAACGACACCCAGTTTGCTGACTACCATGGTCACGGCTGGAACTTCCGCGCTGTTTTTAAACGCGATCGCAAAGGTAATTTGTTAGATGCCGAAGGTGAACAGGTCGCTGACGATGATCCAGAAAAATTCGACAAAGCAGTGCACATGTCCTCCGTGCATGTTGATGTCGGCATGCACTGTGTGGATTGTCACTTTGGCCAAGATAACCACGGTAACGGTCACCTCTACGGCGAAGTCGCTTTAGCAGTTGAAGTCGATTGTAAAGATTGCCACGGTACCGCCAAAGAATATCCTAATCTTTATACTTCGGGGCCAGCGGCACTAGAGGGTGGTGCGGATTTATCAGTATTGCGCACACCGGACGGTCGCCGCCGTTTTGAATGGGTAGGGGATAAATTATTCCAGCGCTCGGCCTTGTACCCCGACAAAGAGTGGCAATTGAGTTTAGTGAAAGACAGTGTCACTAAAGGCAATGCTAACTACAACGAAAAAGCCGCCCGTGCCAAATTAATGAGCACCGATACGGAAAAACAAAACTGGGGCAATGATGTGCCCGCTAAAGATTTGGCTCACTCTAATGATGATATGGAATGCTATGCCTGCCATACCTCATGGACCACTAGCTGTGGTGGTTGCCACCTGCCTATAGAGGCCAATGCTAAAACCGAGCGCCATCACTACGAAGGTGGTGAGAGTCGTAACTATGCTACCTACAACCCGCAAGTGGCTAGAGATCAAGTGTTTATGCTGGGGCGTCGTGGCCCAGCCAAGGGCGGCAAAATTGCCCCCACCCGTTCCTCCTCGGCGCTAGTGTTGTCGTCGACTAACGCTAACCGAGAAAAAATATATGTGCAGCAGCCACCTATTGCGGCGAGCGGTTATAGCTCGCAAGCGTTTAACCCACATTTTGCTCACACCGTGCGTAAAACCGAAACTAAAACCTGTAGCGATTGCCATGTATCAAAACAAAACGATAACAACGCCATCATGGCGCAGTTATTAATGCAGGGCACTAACTTTATTAATTTTGCAGGCTACAACACGTGGTTAGGTGGTGCTGGTGAAATTAGTGCTGTGCAAGTTACCGAATGGCAGGAGCCACAGGCGGTAATAGGCAGTTATTTGCATCGCTACGCCTATCCCGACTTTTATCAGCAGCATCTAGACAAAGATAAAACTTTAGATAAGGTACATCAGCACTCAGCAGGTAATGCCAACTGCCTACAATTACGCGGTGAGTATTTGTTTGTCGCCGAAGGTAGTGACGGTGTGCAAGTGTACGATGTTGCCGGTATCGCCAATAAAGGTATATCGCAGCGTATTATTACCGCGCCTTATAGCCCCTTAGGCCACGATGCCCATATAGAGGCTAAAAACGCTACCTGTATAGCGCTGCCATCCAACCAACCTATTAACCCGCTAAAAAACCAAGGCGAGTTAATGCGAGTTGATAACCAAGAGCAGCCTTTTCATCCCATGTATAACTACGCTGTTATTACCGATGCCGAAGAGGGTTTGATACTGGTTGATATCAATACCTTTGCCGATGGCGAGCCTAGAAATAACTTTTTAAATCGTGCAGTCACTTGGAACGAGGGCAATGTATTAAAAGGTGCTAAGCATGTCACCATCGGTGGTCACTATCTTTATATTAGTGCCGATAAAGGTGTTGTGATTGTCGATATAGATAAACCATTACAACCCACGCTAGTTGCTGTAGTGCCTATGCAGGGCGCACAAGCAACGGCGATACAGTTTCGCTATTTACTGGTGACAGATGTAGAAGGTTTAAAAGCCATTGATATTACTAACGTTGCTAAACCTGTGTTGGTTGCCAACAATACCATCGCCATTAATAAAGCGTATAAAATGCACTTGGCCAGAACCTACGCCTATGTTGCTGCTGGTGATGAAGGTATAGTGATTGTGGATATTACCCAGCCCGATGCCATGGTTGAGTATCAACGCTTTAATGCCGAGGGTGCTCTGAAAGACAGTCGGGATGTTGTGGTGGCTACCACTAACGCTTCACTCATAGGCTATGTGGCTGATGGTAGTGGCGGTTTGAAAGTGTTGCAATTAACCTCGCCTGAGTCACAACCTAAGTTTTATGGCTTTAGTCCAGATCCTAAACCGCAATTGATTGCTCACTATCAAACCGGTAAGCCAGCGCTCAGTTTATCTAGGCCCTTGGAGCGTGATCGCGGTGTTGATGAAACCGGTGGTCAAATTGCGGTGTTTGGTCGTCGTGGTTCGCGGCCCTTGAATAAAATGGAAATGGAAAAAATGTATTTAAATAAAAATGGCGAGCTTTGGTTTGTGGAAGATTAGGCGCTAAGACATTAACAATAGTCGCTGTAATAGCAGTGATGTATAAAACAAAAATAAAGGAGTGAATGTGCAGTGGCTTTTTTCAACACCGTGGCATTATTAAACACAAGGGTCGCTGTTACCTTACTAGCCCTTATATCTGTGCAGGCTGTTGCCTTGCCGCAATATGATGAGGATCAGCATCTAGGGGTGGCTAGTTGTGCCAGTAGTGTTTGCCATGGTAAAAGCAAAGCGGTTGAAGATAAAAACGTGATGCTTAATGAGTATCGCATTTGGTCTACCGAAGATCGGCATGCTAGAGCCTACAAAACATTACTGTCATCAGAATCAAAACGGATAGCTAAAAATCTAGGTTTGCCTAGTGCTCATACAGCAAAGATATGCTTGGATTGCCATACCGATAATGTGGCGAAAGAGCAACGTGGTCCTAAGTTCCAAATTAACGACGGTGTAGCTTGTGAGGCCTGCCATGGCGGCTCGCAACAATGGATAGAAAGCCATACCGAAGAGGGCGTGACGCACCAGCAGAACTTAGCTAAAAATATGTATCCAACAGAAGATGGCGTGGCCAGAGCTAAGCTGTGTATCTCCTGCCATTATGGTACTAGCAATAAAATGGCTAGCCACGAAATCATGGGCGCTGGCCATCCACGATTAAGCTTTGAGTTAGAGACTTTTTCCGCCAATCAGCCCGCGCACTTTACCGTCGATGCCGATTATAAAACCCGTAAACCCTATATTAGCGGGTTTAAACTTTGGGTTGTTGGCCAAGTTGAAATGCTGAAATCTAGCTTAAATCTGATGCAAGAAAAGCTGGTGAATAGTGAGGCCATGGTGCCTGAGCTGTTTTTTTATGATTGTCATGCCTGCCACCACGCTATGAGTGATACGCGTTGGCAGCCAACCAGTGCTAAAAAGGGCATGCCTCCCGGGGCTGTGCGGCTGAATGATGCCAGTGCGATGATGCTGCTATCATTGCTCGACGTTATAGCGCCAGAGCAGCATAAAGCCTTGAAGGCCGCATTGATTGCCCTGCATAAAGCCTCATTAGTTAATAGGCCTGCACTTAACGCTGCCATTATTAAGTTGCAGGCGCTAGTGCTGGAGTTGGATGGCCAGTTAGTCGCTAAGCAATACACGGATCAACAATTAAAGGCAGTAAGAGACAACTTGTTAGCTCAGGCGTCGCTGGGTGAGTACCGTGACTTTGTCACTGCCGAGCAGGCTTTCTTAGCCGTTGAGAGTATTACTATCTCTTTGCAGCAAGGTGCCGCGTTAGAGACGCAGCTCAATTTACTATACGGTAGCTTAGAAGATGAGGCTCTGTTTAGTCCGCTGAAGTTTCAACGCTCAGCGAATAATATTAAGAAGGCTTTCAAATAAGAGGCACTATGACGCTGATAGAGTTTGATGCTAAAACCGATACCGGTGTTGTTAGGGATCACAACGAAGACGCCATCTTAGCGGATGCTAATGCTAAACTGTGGGTGGTGGCCGATGGTATGGGTGGTCATGCCTGCGGCGAGGTGGCGAGTGCTATAGTCCTCAAAACAATTAAAGCATCGTCAGCGATGGGCAGAGGCTTAGTTGAGGCTATACAAAACGCCCATGCGGATGTAAAAGCGGCAGCAGAAAGTAATGCTAATGCTAAGGGGATGGGGTCCACAGTCGTGGCTATGTCCTACACTGGCAATAGTTATAAGGTTGCGTGGGTGGGGGATAGCCGGGCCTATCGCTTGCGCAAGCAAAAGTTACAGCTGTTAACCCGCGATCATTCCTATCTTGAGTTGCTAAAAGATAATGGTTTAACAGAAGAGGCTGCCAGAGAGCACCCTAAGCGCAATATTATTGTTCAAGCTGTGGGGGTTGGTGAATTAAGCCCTGATATTGTTGAGGGTGAGTTTAAGTCTGGTGATCGCTACTTATTGTGTAGTGATGGTTTAAATGATGAGCTAGCTGACGATGAGATTGAGGCCATCTTGAATTCAGCGCAAAATACACCAGAGCTTATCGATACCTTAGTAGAGCGTGCTTTACATCATGGTGGCAGGGATAATGTTAGCGTGATTGTTATTGATATTGACCCCGAACAAAGACGGTGTGTGGATAACACTGCTTTAGGGGCTAAATTGGGTAAAGTGTGGGCGGCGAATAAGTCTGTTTTATTACCGCTGCTAGCCGGTATGTTGGCTGCAACAATAATGGCGTTGATTATGTTAGCGCTACGTTAGTTATTAGCAAAGTAAGATCGTAAATTATATATTTTAACTGCATAAAGATAGGTGAATTTTAATGACTTCAAGTGAGATTACTCCAACGATATTGTTGAAGCCTTTAAATGGGGCAGATCCCATTGAATTAACCGCTGTAGTCATCGTTGGTCGTGGAGCGGCTTGTGATGTGGTTATTGAGCAGGAGCGTTTGTCGAGAAAACACGCCCAGCTCACCGTTAACAATAATGAGGTGTTGGTTGAAGACTTGGGCTCAACCAATAGTACCTTTGTCAACGATGTTAAAACTGCAGGGGTTGTGACCGCTAAGCACGGCGATATTATAAAGTTTGATAGTTTTGCTTATAGAGTGACAGTGATGGGGCTTGATGAAGAGGATTCTACTGTTGCAGCATCGAGTGATGCTGAAGTGCTGGTAGAGTCTAATACGCAAGCTTATGCGGCGCCTAAGAGCTGGGCGTTAGATGATACGCCTTCAGCGGATGGCACATTAGTGATGTCTTTAGATGAGCTAAAGAAGCATGCGGAAGAAGATAAAGACGCTATTACTGCTGAGAATATAGTACATGACGAGCCTGTGCTGATCTGTCTAAACGGGGATATGAAGGGTAAAGTCTTTAAGTTTACTACCCGTGACAAAATCACTAAGTGGGAAATTGGTCGCTCAGCCGATTGTGATGTGTGTATTGATGATGGCAGCGTGTCGACTAACCATGCCCAATTAATACATGAAGCCAAGCGTTGGAAGCTAACAGACCTGATGTCATCCAATGGCACCTTTGTTAATGATAATAAAGGTTTGTCCAGTTACCTGAAATCAGGTGATATGGTTCGATTTGGGCAAGTGGAATTTCAATTTAGTCTCGGTGAGGCTGATAAAGCAGTCACCGCTGCTAGAGCGACTGTAACTGAAGCTGAGCCCGGTAAAAAATCAGCATTAATGACCTGGGTTTTCGCTGGGGCAGGATTTTTGATAGCTGCTGCTGTGCTGTATATGCTCATTTTATGATGGATTTTTTACAGATATGGGCAGCAAAAAAAACAGTATAATGGCGCCCTTCAAACAGCGCCTATATAATTAACCACATGATTTGGGACTGAGGTTGCGTACTAATGACAGATAAACCGACTACAAATACTAAAAAGGCTGGCTTAGATCAGCCTCGCCCTGAGTCGGATGATGATGCTACCGCTATATTAATAGATGATTCCCTGCCCACCGAAGTTATTCCAGAGGGCGTTGAGCCCACAGTAATAATCGAGGACTTTGACGCCACTGTAGTCACTAGCCACGATCCCTACGCAACGGTTATTAGCTCGCCGTCTTCCCCCTCCCCGCAGCCCGCTAAAGCTAGCGCTGTGGATGGCACTATTACGCGTAACCCATTAACCAATACCCTGCATAAACCCTTTACCATGGGTGGCGATGCGATAAAAGATCGTTTTATTGTGCAAAAGGTTCTTGGCCAGGGTGGTATGGGCATGGTCTGCCAGGCTTTAGATTTACGTAAGGTTGAAGCCGATGATGAACAACCGCACATAGCGATAAAATTGTTAACAGGGGCTTTTCAACAGCACGCCAGCGCTTTTAAATCCTTACAGCGCGAAGCGAAGAAAACTCAAGCCCTAGCGCATCCTAATATTATTACTGTTTACGATTTCGATCGTGATGGCGATACTATTTTTATGACCATGGAAGAATTAGATGGCTGCCCACTGGATGCGATTCTTAAGGGTAACACCGACGTTGTTTTAGATAGAAAAACAGCGTTGAAAATCATTCGCGAAATTGCTTTAGCCTTAGAGTACGCACATTCCAAAGGCATTATCCATTCAGATTTAAAACCAGGAAACATTTTTTATACTAATAACGGTCAAACTAAAGTTTTAGATTTTGGTATCGCGAGAGCGCTTAATAATGAACTGTATAAAGATAATTATGATGCCGGTGAGTTAAACGCGCTAACACCTAAATATGCTAGCTTGGAAATGTTTAAAGGGCAGCAGCCCGACCCTAGGGATGATATCTATGCCTTGGGCATTATTGCTGTCGAGCTACTGTGTGGCTTTCACCCCTATCAAGGTGAAACGGCCTTAGAGGTTAAGGAGCAAGCGCTTAAGCCACAGCTAGATAAGTCTCTAGGGCTGCTGTATAAAAAATTATTAGGTAAAACTTTGGCCGTTGAGCGTGAGAATCGCACGCAAACAGCTACGCGGTTTATTTCCAGCTTACAGTGGGCCGAAAAAGGTCCGCGCAGATTATTAATAACAGCTTTTTTTGTGCTGGCCGTATTAGTGGCAAATGCTTTTATTATTGATGCGGTAGATGACGATATTCCGCTTTCAGAGTTGTCTATAGCTGATCAAACCTTGGTTTTGAAGAATTTAGCAGAGGCCGATATTGCGCTGAAGTTTAAAGATTATAATGGCGCCTTAGTTTATTTGGATAGGGCTTATCAAGTTCATCCTAGTAATAATGATATTGAAGATAAAGTTGATGTTGTTTTAGATGCTTTTAAGGCCGGTTTGTTAGCGTCAGCAAGCGGTGAGCAGCATGACTTTTTCATCAAGCAATTGACTGAGATAGGTAATTATAAGTTCATTGCTAATAATGATAATTATAAAGATTTACTTAAAGAAGAAAAATAAAGGTTTTTGTGAGTGCTTATGCGGCAGCTTAACGCGTAATGAGTTAATGGACTAAATAATTAAAAGTAAGGTTGTTACTGTGTTGAATTTTATTTTCACTATACGAAAGTGTTTTTCTGTGGCGTTATTTTCTGTGCTGGTGCTTAGTTTGGTAAGCTGTATGGCTGCCGCGCCAACAGCCATGGTCGCAGATGCGGCTAAAAGTCGTGAGCAACGTATTGCTGAGCTGCAAGTGGTGGATTGCCTGCTGCCAGGGCAGATGAGAATGCTAGGCTCTCGCCCTTATATGACACCTAGACGCCCAGCCACACTGTCTGCAGCTGAATGTCAGACTCGCGGCGGTGAATATGTTGCTTACGATAGGGCTGATTATAAGACCTCGTTAAATGTATGGATGGAAACCGCGCAAGCCGGCGATGCAGCTGCGCAAGTCAACGTAGGCGAGATTTTTGAGAAAGGCACAGGCGCTGCACCTAATTATGAAGCGGCCATCATTTGGTACACCAAGGCGGCTGAACAAGGCAATAAGCGGGCACAATTTAATCTGGGTACGCTGTATGAGCAAGGCTTAGGGGTAGAGCAAGATAAAGTTACCGCTTTGGGCTGGTATAGACAGGCATGGGGTCTGCCTGAAGATGGTTTAGTCTTTCAGTCTGCTGTTGATAAACAAAATTCGGTTGTTTTAACTGAGCTAAATGCATCCATTCGTAAAAAAGATTTGCAAATCAATATTATGAATCAACAACTGTCTGCGCTAAATGCTAGTGCTGGCTTATCGAATGATAAAGCGTTACAAAGACAAGTTGAAGATCTTAAAAGTTTAGTTTACGAGCTTGAGCAGGAAAATAAAAAAGTAAAAGCTAAAAAGATCATTGTTCAGAAGCGAACTGATAATTTAAAACTTAGAACGCCTACGCAAATGGTGGCGCAAGCTAGCTTCGAGAGTAAGGGTGAGGACGTTAAAGCGTTAGATATTAATTTTGGTAAATATTATGCCTTGGTCATTGGCGTGCAAAACTATGACAAAATTAATAACCTCGATACCCCGATCAATGATATCAATGCTATTTCATCTGTCCTAGCCGATCAGTATGGCTTTCAAGTTCAAAAAGTTATTAATGCTGATGACGTGGCTGTGATGGAGGCTATTAATAATATTAATAGCCAGTTAACAGAGGATGATAATTTACTGATTTTTTATGCAGGCCATGGTGCACGTTTAAAAACAGGTGATATTGAATCGGGTTATTGGCTGCCAACTAATGCTGAAGCGCCACCTAGGGATACCTTTTGGGTAGCCAATGAATTTGTTACACGCCACTTGGCTAGGTTTAACGCTAAACGTGTGCTGGTTGTTTCTGACTCATGTTATTCGGGTTTGCTGTCTAGTTCGCCAGGTTTTTTGATGATGGGTGAAGATGCCAAATATACCAATGAGTATATTAAATATAAGGCGTCAAAACGCTCACGCCTGCTGTTAGCGTCGGGTGGTGATGAACCTGTGTTAGATAGCGTTGGCGGTAGTCATTCGGTATTTACCAAGGCTTTTTTAGCGGCCTTAAAAAGTAATAATGAAATCATGTCGGGGCCGCAATTGTTTTTGAAGGTTAGAGGCTCCGTTGAAGAGATGGCTAAAAAAGTTAATTTTAATCAAATGCCAGAGTATAAAACAATTAAAGGGGCTGGGCATGAGGTCGGTGACTTCTTCTTTGTGCCTAAATCTAAAATATAATTTTACTATGTTCATTGCAAGGGACGTGATAATGAAAAACAATACCGCTAATTATATTGGCTTGTCATTTGTGGCTGTATGTATATTAGGTTTGCATGAAAATGCAGAGGCTGATTTATTGACCTTTCAGGGCCAATACCAAAGCGAGCTGGAAGAGCGTTCGGCTGTTTCCAATCAAGCAGTTTATGATCAATTAAAAGCATCTGGTTGCGATGATGTGGAAAGAGCTGCTACGTCTAGCTGTAGTGGCGCAACCTTTGTGGTTTGGAATAATGTTAGAGAGTTGGTTCATACCGCCAACGAGTTAACCAATAGCGGCCCAACACTGTTTAGCTTAGATTCAAATCTAGAAGGTTTAGGTTTTGCACTACGTTGGACGGCTGGCGAAGAATTCGCCAGTGAAGAATCCCTAGTTGATAGCTTTGTGAGTGGTCAGCTGTCAGGCCTGGCTTCACGTATTACAGCGCTACGTAGTGGTGCTAGGGGGTTTAATATTGCCGGCGTGGACGTTGATGGCAACGGCGAATTGGCGCGAATATCAAAGTATAGCAGCGGGCTTAACGCCGGTGATCAAACATCTGACCTATGGTCTCGCTTAGGCGGCTTTATTAATGGCAGTTATACCTATGGCGATCAGGAAGGTAGCGAGCGAGAGGATGCTTTTGATTTTGATGGCGCAGAACTTAATGCCGGGCTCGATTATCGATTAGATGATCATTGGGTGGTGGGAGGGTTATTGGGTTACATTTCTGAAGAAGTCGATTTCGATGCTGAAAAAAGTATAGTCGATGGAGGTGTCACCATGGATGGCTTGTCTCTTTCTACCTTTGTTTTATATCAGTCAGATAGTTGGTTTTATAGTGCGTCTATAGGTTACCAGTATAGTGATTTCACCACGACCAGAAGTATTCGCTATCCATCATTTAATCCTAATACAACAAGTACTAACACTGAGGCAAGAAGTAGTAATGATGCTCATACCCTCACAACTAATATGTCGGCAGGTTATTCATTTTTTGTGACGGATACGATAACAATAGAGCCTTCTGTTAGTGTTAATTATCAAGATGTCAGTATTGATGAATACAGAGAAAAAGATATCAATAATGATGGCTTTGATTTTGTTGTTAGTAAGCAAAATATTGATTCGCTAGAAACGGTGGCGTCGTTAAAAACGCAATATACCTTAACGACACAGTATGGGGTGTTTATGCCCTTTGTTGATTTGCAATATTATTCCCAGCATAAAAGTGATCAGCGATTTATTGAGGCAGCCTATGTAGGTGCTATGGAAACACTAACATCAGATGCTTATTTTTTGCTACCCACTAATAGTGTTGAGGTAGATTACAAAATTTATAGCTTTGGGGTGGCGGCTGTGATTCGTGGCGCACAGCAAACGACTTTTGGCTCAGCGGCTAGTGGTGGTATTCAAGTGTATTTGAATTTTCGCGAGATTAAAGATATTGGCGATTATAGCCAGAAAATACTATCTGGCGGTTTACGTTATGAATTCTAGTTGTGTGTTTATCGTTAGATTGGCTATCGCCGATAGATAAATATTATATTAATATCAACGCTATTAGCGCTCTAAGAACCAATCATATTTGAGTGAATGATGATCGATTTTTTCAAAATAACAATAATTAAATGTCTTTCGCTAGCAAAACTACTGTTAGTTTTTTGTGCGTTAATTCTTAGTGCCTGCGGTAGTGGTAGTGGTAGTGGCGTTGGCTATCAAGACGATGACTTACCACCTAGGGCTAATGCTGAAGCTTTAGGTATTCCTAAAGTCTCAAGCGCACCTACCAAAAATTACCAAACACGCTCTAATAGTGAGGTGGTTTTAACAGGTAAAGATAGCGACAGTGATTACGCGCCTATACTTTCATTTAAGTGGGAGCAAACCGAAGGCCCTGCGGTTCAATTAATTGAACGTACAGCCAGTGCCGTTGCATTTAATGCGCCAGCTAGCGCTGATAATGACACCTTGGGTTTTAAATTAACGGTAACCGATGCCAATGGTACCACGGCGAGTGATGAGGTTTTTGTTAATGTAATTGCTGTTGATGATGCAGGTCAGCTGTTAGAAGACCCTATCACGCCTAAGAGTAAACTACTTTTGTTAGCCGCATTGCGTGAATCTGAAGATACCGGCGCTAATACACAGCCTTTCACTGTAACGGTCAAAACCATAGCCCATTGGCGCAACCGCTTAGGTAAGATGGATCAGATGATCGTTAACACACAGCGGATCGCGGGTTTGTTTCCTGCTAACTTTAATCCAGCGGCGAGTTATAACCCTTTAGCGGATCCCCGCAACCCTTTATTAACGGTTGATTTAGTGCGCTTTGATGCTGATGATATTAATCATAATTTTGAAAAAAATAATCGTGACCGTAGGGTGGAAGCTTATGAAATTCCTAATGCCTATTTAAAATTAAAAATTACTATTAGCTCGCCAGCGGCCGTCGATTTTGAATTACTGGCTATGGATAATAGCCCTGCTACGACTAACGTCGACACACGACAAATTATTGCTATTAATGCCATAGGTACAACTATAGGCGCGGTAGCTGCAGCCAATGGCGCCTTACTACAAACATGGACTAGTGCCAGTGCTGTTGAATTGTCAACCACGAATGTTCGCCGTCAGCTGGGTTTAGATACCGCTTTAACAGCCAATGCTTATTATAATTTGCTAGACCCCAGTGGCGACTTAGCCACCCTAGATGGTTGGTTAGAGCATGCCGGTTTCATTGATGCCCAAGGCAATAAGATTGATGACCCTAATATTGCTCATGCGTTATATGTTAATAATTATGACTTGGGTTTTGGCCGCGATATGTATTTGCGCAAAGCCAGTAACGGCAACGTATATAGCTATGTTGTTAATTACCCCACGATAGAGGATGGCATGCAGCAGAAAGGTGATTTTGCTGTGGTGGCGATGGAGTATAGTGAAAATCCTGATAGCGGCGGTGCCAATGCAAAAATCGTTAAGTTTTTTGCCTATGTGCCGGATGAGAGAACCGGTGAAAATATACGGGTAAGCAGTTTAAATTTTGACGGTAATGGCGAGCGTTTTATTCCTGGTGCCTGTACTATTTGTCACCAAAGCCACCCTGGTGATAGAGATTTTACCAATATCGCCGACGCTGATCTCAACGCTACCTTTATACCCTGGGATTTAGATTCATTTTTATATAGCCATGCCAATAATGCCCAACTTATTGAGCCTACGTTAAATAGCGATAACTTCACCGACAGTGAAATTAAAAAATACAGCCGTGAGTCACAAGAAAAAGCGTTTCGTAAACTTAACTTAGGTGCACTGGCTACCTATAAAGATGACCCTACCCGCCATGAGGCATCTATAGCCTTAGTTCATGGCTGGTATGGTGATAGTGTGATGAGTTACGCTGTCGACAAACTACCTAATAGCAACTTTGATGGTGAATATGTGCCAGTCGGTTGGCAGGGCCAGGAAGATTTATATCACAATGTATTCACTAGAACCTGCCGTATTTGTCATACCCAGTTAGCGGATAAAAATAATAACTACGATAGCTACGCCAAAGTTTTAGCCGATAAAGATCAAGTGATTGCTCGTATTTATGAGATGGGAAAAATGCCGGGCGCGCGTTTATCCATGGATAGATTTTGGGTGCCATTAAATGCTGGCGCTGATTCCTCAGCGACTTTATTGCGCGAGCATTTAATGGGTTTGGGTGATACCGTGCCCTTAAAACCGATGTTTCCGGTGCCAGCTTTTAGCGTTAATTTGTCGACACCGGATATTAATGAGCTGATTATTGTTGAGGCCAGCGATAGTGTGTTTTCTGAAAGCTATCAATGGTCTATGGTTTCTCCCAGTGACTCAAGTTCGCAATTAAATAACACTGGCGGCCTAATGAGTTCATTCATCGCCGATATGCCTGGTGGCAGTTACGATATTACGCTAACCACTACCAATGCCTATGGCGCACAAGCATCAATCACACAAAGCGTAGTTATAAACGATAAAGTTCCTGTGGCAGAATGTTTTACCGCGAATAGTTCGGGTTTATATTCGTCTATAGGCTTATCTAATATTTCCGTTGTGGCATTGCTTAGTGGTTTGGGTGACGGTGGTGTGAGCATAGACTCTGTTGTTGATGATACTTATGGCAGCGCCAGTATCGATGCGGGAGGCCAAGCCATTAGTTATCAGCTTAACGACCCATTTGTGCGTGGTGTTGATGTTATTGAATATCAGGTGGCTGATTTTGACGGCAGTTTATCAACCACGTCTAGCTCAGCCAATTGTCTCGCTAGTGCGCCCGCGGCAGGTTTTGGCTCTATTATTATAGACTCTACCTCATCGGGTACGCTGGCGGCGAGTAATGTCACAGCAACGGTGGATGCTACAGCAAACACCACGGAGATAGATATTGCTTGGTCGGCAGTAACCGGCATTAGTAATGTTGATGGCTATAACGTCTATCGTAATGCTACTGCGTCAGGGTCGCCGCTGAATGGAGGCTCATTAATTACTGGCACTAGCTTTAGTGACAATGATTCAGGGTCCGGCCTAACGGCAAATACGCCTTACGATTATAGTGTTGAAACTGTTGTAGGTGCTTTTAGCTCCAATCCCTCTACCGCATCAGCTACTACGGCGTCATTAACGCCTACCGCTTTAGTGGCAAGCAATGCGGGTACTAGTACCGCTGATGAAACCGTAATCAACTTAGCGTGGTCTGTGCCTGCAGCAGGCGCTGCTACCGTTGTTGATTACGACATCTACCGGGATTCATCTTACTTAGCCACTAGTGGCAGCAATAGCTATGTCGATAGCGGTCTTAGCTCCGGCACTAGTTATAGCTATGAAGTAACGGCCAATGATGGCTTGCAAGACTCTCCACCATCTAATACTGCTACGCAAAGTACCAGACCTTTAGCGCCTAGTGGTTTATCACTGGCGTCGGGTAATGATAGCCGCAGTGATATAAACCTGAGTTGGAGTGCAGCGGGGGGTAACTTTGATGTTTATGCAGTTTACCGTGATAATGTTGAGATTGTTCGGGTGGCAAAAGCGCAAACTAGTTACTCAGACACAGGGCTCGCGCCTAATACCAGCTATAGCTATTACGTCACCACAGTCAGTGATAATGGCGGCTCATTAGAAAAAGAATCGGCAGTCTCTGATGATCCGGGCGTTAGTTACACTACTGATGCTGCTACCGCTGCCGAAGCAACTAATTTAACGGCCACTAGGGATAGCACTAACGATGCCACTGAGGTTGATCTGAGTTGGGATGCCCCCGTTGCATTTACTGAAGAAGGTTACAATATTTACCGTAGTAAAAACGGTGGTACGTTAACTCTGATTGGTACGCAGCCTACAGTGGCAGCAGGCTCAACAAGTTATACTGATAATGATGTTGTGATAGTTACTAATGCTGCAACTTACCAATATCAAATAGCCGCTATTTATAACGGTGCTGAGCAACCATTAACCGCGCAGACAGGTTCGGCTACCGCCACCACATTATCGTTAGCGCCTAGCGCTTTAACGTTAGATGCGGCTACGATTAGCCAAGTAGATTTTCATTGGACTAGCCCTGCCGCCAATGAAGATAGTAATTTTGCTGTTGAGCGTAGTGTTAATGGTGGTGCCTTTGCGAGTTTAACCACCGTGACATGCTGCAGTGTTAGCGATAACACAGTTAGCCCTGCAACCGATTACAGATATAGTGTTACCGCAACACAGGGCAGTGATTCTGCTAGCAGTACGATTAGCATCACTACCCAGCCTAACGACCCTTCAGGGTTAAGTGCTACTACGGTAAGTAGTAGCCAGATCGATCTAAGTTGGTCGGCAGCTGCCGGTAATGTCGATAGTTATCATGTGTATCGTGATGGTGTAAATGTGGCGAATGTCAGCGCGCCCACCGTTAGCTATAGCAATACTGGCCTGTCTTCAGGCACTGACTACAGCTACACCGTGAGGGCGGTTTACAACAGCGTTGAATCAAACGATACCGTGGCGGCAACAGCAACCACTACCCCTGCAGCCCCCACCAGCTTCACCGCGTCTGACGGTACCAGCACTACACAAATATCCTTAAGCTGGACTTCGCCCGGTGGCGATATAGACAGCTATAAAGTTTATCGCGATGCTACTCTTGTAACCACTATTTCAGCACCCACGGTGGCTTACACAGATACCCGATCTAGTGGTAATCAATATAGCTATACGGTGACAGCTGTTGCCGGTGGGCATGAGTCGGCCGCCGCTGCGGATACTGGTGCCACACAACCGGCAGCGCCTACCATCAGTAGCGTCTCGGTAAATAATGCCAGCGCAATTTCAGTAGCTTATACCGTAAGCTGTGATGACACGCCTCGTTATATCGTGAAGCCTTCGGGTTTAGCTGCCAACGCTAGCACCACGGCGACTAGTGATGTTGTTACCGGTTTAACCGGCAATAAGGCTTATACCTTTACCGTTACCGCCAGTTGTAATGGTATTAGCTCTGCCGCATCTGCCACTTCAGCGTCAGTAACTACTGATGTGTCCTATGCCGATAATATCGCTGCCAGTAATGGTGATGGTGCCGGTGAGGGTTTAATTAATAGGGTGAGAGGCACGGTAGGCGATACCAATACTTGTGCTAGCTGCCACAGTGATGGCACTATAAAATCAAGAATCAGCTTAATAAATAGTAGCTACACATGTATAGAAACCAACATTCAAACGTGTAGCGCTTCTATGGGGCCTAGCGGCGGTGGAGGCGCTGAAGTGACGCCTTTAAGTGCCAGTGAAATCGATATCATTAAGGCGTGGATAAGAGATGGTCAGCAGTAGGCTGATCAGGCTATAGCCGTGTTTGCAGAAAGGTTGAGCGAGTTATTACAGCGTTTTTTTGCTAAGCAAAAAAACGCTGTAAATAGTTTGTTGTTATTAGCGCGTTGTTTGCTGTTAGTTTTTACTGCGCTGGTAATAACGGGTTGTAACGCTGTGCAAGCGCCTGAACTACGAGCTGATGCGGTTGTGCAATTGGCCTTAAAAAGCCATTGGCAGAAACAGCTAATTAATGGCGAGCAATTTGATTTAGTCGCTTTTTTACCACAGGCGTCAGCACCGCAGCGGCAACTTATTATTTATATAGAGGGTGATGGTTTAGCGTGGCGCAATCACTATACGCCGGCGTATAACCCCACGCCTATCAACCCTACCGCGTTAAAGCTTGCGTTACAGCATCCAACCAACAACGCTGTTTATTTGGCTAGGCCTTGCCAGTATGTGAGGGCGGCTAATAGCCACCATTGCCAGCAGCAAGTTTGGACCGCCGGCCGTTTTTCGGAAGCGGTAATTGCCAGCACGGCTAAGGCGATAGATGTGTTGAAAACGCAATACCAAGCTACATCCTTAGTCTTGGTGGGTTATTCCGGTGGTGGCACCTTAGCGGCATTGGTGGCGGTTAGACGTCAAGATGTTAAACAGTTGATAACCGTGGCGGCAAACTTAGATCACCGCGCCTGGACTGATTATCATCACATTTCACCCTTGGCAAAGTCCCTAAGCCTTACAGCGTACCGCGATAGGCTATCATCGATTCCGCAACATCACTTTGTCGGTGCCGATGACTTGATAGTACCCGCAGAGCTGAACAAAAAATTTCTAGCTACCATGCCGTCATCGCCATGGATTGTGCTAGATATTATTGAAGGGGTTGATCACGATTGTTGCTGGGTAGAGCAATGGCCTCGCTTGATTACTGGCTTAGAGCTTTAAAAAACTTAGAGCTGTTGTTTCTGTTTTGCTTAGCTTAACTCCTTCAGGTTTTTGTAAAGCGCTAATGCTTCTGGATTGGCAAGGGAATCAGTGTTTTTTACCGATTTTCCGTGCACCACATTACGTACAGCGAGTTCAACTATTTTTCCACTCAATGTTCGTGGTATGTCACTAACTTGAATAATTTTTTCTGGTACATGGCGTGGTGTTGTATTTTTTCGGATTCTAGTTTTAATCTGATTTTTTAAATCGTCATCAAGGGTTATTCCATCACGTAATACAACAAATAATACAACGCGAACGTCGCCATTCCACTCTTGGCCAATAGCAATACTTTCTATAACATCCTCCATATTTTCTACTTGACGATATATTTCAGCAGTGCCGATGCGAACCCCTCCAGGGTTAAGAACGGTGTCGGAACGGCCGTGAATTATTACCCCACCATTTTCGGTAAGCTCACCATAGTCACCTTGATGCCAAATATTAGAGTATTTCTCAAAGTAGGCGCTGTGGTATTTTTCACCATTGAGGTCATTCCAAAAACCGACGGGCATGCAGACAAAAGGCTTTACGCAAACTAATTCACCTTTGCCGGATTTAAGGGAATTGCCATCATCGTCCCAAAATTCAACAGCCATAGCCAAACCGCGACACTGAATTTCACCAACGTAAACCGGTAAGATAGGGCTTCCTAAAACAAAACAGGAAATAATGTCTGTGCCTCCTGAAATAGAGGATAGGCAGACATCGTCCTTGATGTCGCGATAAACATACTCGAAGCTTTCATGTGATAGTGGTGAGCCCGTTGAAAGAATAGTTCTTAAGCTGGATAGCTTGTGAGACTGCTTCGGTTTTATATCCGCGGCCTCAATTGCAGCAATATATTTTGCACTAGTGCCGAATATAGTAATGCCCTCAGAATCGATAGTGTCCAGCAACAACAAACCTTTTTTTGCAAATGGGGAACCATCATAGAGAACTAGGGTGGCGCCACTGGCTAGCCCAGAAACTAACCAGTTCCACATCATCCAGCCACAGGTAGTAAAATAAAAAAACACATCTGATTTTTTTAAATCTACCGCCAGACGGTGTTCTTTTAAGTGCTGCAATAACGTGCCACCGGCGCCATGAACAATACATTTGGGTTTTCCCGTTGTTCCCGAGGAATACATAATGTAAATGGGGTGGTCGAAGGGGAGTTGGGCAAAATCAATATGGATAGTCTCTGAAAGAAAGTCGCAATAGTGCTCAGCGCTGGGGATGTTAGCAATGTCCGGATTTTCACTCACCAGCGAAACAATAATTGTTTTTTCGATGGAATCAATTTTTTGAGTTATTTCGGCTAAGCGCTGTAAACAGTCGTGGCTTTTGCCATTATAAAAATAACCGTCAACGGCAATTAGTACTTTGGGTTTAATTTGATCAAATCGATCAATGGTCGCTTGGCTGCCAAAATCAGGGGAGCAGGAGGACCAGATAGCGCCAATACTGGTCGTAGCCAACATGGCAATAATGGTTTCTGGAATATTGGGCATAAATCCCGCGACCCTGTCGCCAGCGCTAATGCCTTGTAATCTAAGGCTTCCAGCCAATTGCGCTACACGACGATAAAGCTCCCTATAAGTTAGCGTAGTACGCTGGCCATTTTCTAATAAGGCGATAATGGCTAAGCTATCATCTTGTAGCTGTAGCAAGTTTTCAGCAAAATTAAGCCTCGCTTCGGGAAACCACTTTGCGCCAGGCATTTTATCGCCATCCACCAATACCTGTGTGCTTTTGCTCTGTGATTTTACGTCACAGAAATCCCATAGCTCTCGCCAAAAATCTTCAGGGTTGGCTACTGACCAATCGTATAGTGAGGAGTAATTGTTTAGCTCGAGTTCAGGCTGATGAGATTCCACAAGGCGTGCAAATTGAGTGACTTGCGCGCTTGTAATGTTTTGTTGTTTGGGGCGCCAAAGTGGTTTATTCATAGTTAAATTATAGCTCGTTAAAAATGATAAATAGATATTTGTTTACGTATTTAAAAGTAATATTATTTAAATGGTTTTAGCCTGTTAGCGGTGTCTATCATGCCAAGTGAAGAATAACCGCCATTACCAATACGAAACCCCGTCATTTTGTTAGGAAATAAGGCTACAAGAACACCACCAAAGCCATGCATTTCTGGAATGCTAGTGACTACACCGGAATCCGTCTTATAGGGGGTGTGCCAGAGGCTCATGTGATAAGACTTTTTACCATAGCGGTTTTCTCTTCCCGTTAATAATCCGCGTTTCTCGATTTTATAAAGCGCTTCTGCCAACTTTTCCTGACTTAATATTTGTTGACCTTTGTGTCGTCCTTCATTTTGTAATAGGGTAGATATTTTGGCAATGTGATCCATAGTCATATATAAACCCCAGCCCATAAAAGGAATAGGATTAGCACCATTAGCTTCCTTGGTCATATTTGATGTTAAATGGTGAATACCTATGGGTGTGAAAACTTCATTAACCATCATGGTCCAAATGTTAGCGTTAGGACCTTCTTTTTCTTTTAATAAGGCATCAAGTGCGACTGCCAGTGTGAAGGTGTCACGATCGCGATATCGAACATGTTGATTGGGCCCCCAAGGATAGTTGGGGTTTTTAAAGATATATTTCATTTTTTCTTCAGCAGTTTCGGAAAAATACCAAGCTAGATATTCTGTCTGGTTTTCTACAGCAAGATAGCCATCGCTAATGTCGTTAGCTTGAATATTATGGCTGCCGGCACCAATACCTGTTGCCATGTTTAAAGCGTCGCCAAAGGTTACCTGGTCCCAGCCATCATGTTCTGCGGTTACGGTAAGGTAATCTTTAATTTTTAAATCAAAGATACCGTCGCCGTACTTTTGAGCCATGCGTAGGGCGGTAGTCATGCCTAGCATTGATTTACTCGCTGACCAGACTCCGTGGCGCATCTCTTCCGGATAGGGATAATTTCCATAGGGAGTTAGATGGGGTTTGGCATAGATGGTGTTGTCGATAATTAGCCCGCTAGATACCGTTTTGTCTGAGGAAATGCCTGAGTCAAACTCAGCTAATAACTTGGCGGGGTATTTGTCAGTAAGCTCTGACCATGGGCGTACGCTGAATCTATCTTTTAACTCTTTTGAAAATTGACGTTTTAGTTGTTCGGCATTTGAGAATGTTTCTGGCTGGTAGCTGGCGGCTATTTTCCCCCAGGCAACGAACCGTGTTTGAATCATATAGGGGCTTAGCTGGTGAACAATTTGATAGTGTAATTGAGATATTTTTTTATCTGTATAAATGAAACTAGCGATGCCGTTGTAGGATTCGTTTTCAATATTACTAGTGAGAATAAATGGGAATGATGCTCTGGAATAACCGTTGTCACCAGGCTCTGACCAAATTTTCCCGGGAGAGGCCTGTAGTTGCCAAAAACTTTCACTTTTTTTAGCAACGAGTATGTCTCGATCAACAGGAATTAGGCGATCTTTATCGCTAAAAAGCGCTAAGTTTAAGCCTGGGAATAATTGAGTGTATTTGTTATTAACGATGGTTGGTAGTATTTTTTCAGGAATGGATAGCATCTCTGTTTCTGAAATGCTTATAGTTCCTGAAAAGTCATGTTTTGCTGCTTTTGAATAGGAATTAGGTAAGTAATTGTCATTATTAACAGGAGATGAATTATGGTTGGTATATTTTGTTGACGTATCAGTAAGGTTTTCAAAGCTTAGAGCTGTTCTTTGAGGTGGTTTCTGATTAACTGTCTCGGCAGTGATATTAAAACTGATTGCTGAAATTATTATAATTTTCAGTAATAGACGTCGGGCTTTATATTTATTTTTTAGAATCATTATATACTCCCTGTAGCCATGCCTTTTATCTATTGGCTGTAAAGTGATATGGATTTATGTATTCAGCTGTATAAATAAAACAAGCCCTAATACAGTTTATCCTGTACTAGGGCTAAATAAACATAGCGCCCTATATGGTTAATTACACAGCGGCTAATCCTAATTTTTCTCTAGCTTCTGCAGGGCCTACAACACGAGCCCCCAAGCGTTCTATGATTTCAACTGCACGCTGTACCAGTTGTTCATTACTGGCTAGTACACCTCGGTCTAGATAAATATTGTCTTCTAGGCCTACCCGAACATTGCCACCTAATAGTACAGCTTGAGCAACCATTGGCATTTCCATACGGCCAATACCAAAACCGGCCCAGTTAGTGTTGGCGGGTAGGGCGTTTTTCATTGCAATCATACTTTCAGAATCCGCACCGGCGCCCCAGGTTAGGCCTAGGCAAATTTGGAAAAGTGGCGTTCCGGTTATCAGCCCTTCATTTATCATTTGTTGAGCAAAGCGAATATGGCCTAAATCGAAAACTTCTAACTCGGGCTTCACTCCCCATTCCATGACTTGTTTTGCCATAGCGCGTAAACAGTCAGGTGTGCTGACGTATATTTCATTGTCTCCAAAATTCATAGTGCCACAATCGAGGGTGCAGATCTCTGGCATTACGGCTTTCACATGGGCGAGGCGTTCTGCAGCACTGATAACATCCGAGCCGGGGCCGGGTAAGCTAGGGTCTTCATCACTGGGAAACCAGGCGCCACCCATGCCTGCAGTGATATTGATAATGACATCGGTATCGCTTTCACGTATCAGGTTTACTGTTTCTTTAAATAACTCTACATCTCGAGATCCCGCTCCTGTTTTTGGGTCACGCACATGAATGTGAGCAACCGCGGCACCTGCTTTGGCCGCAGCGATGACAGAATCAGCAATTTGTGTAGGTGTGACGGGAATGTCCGGGTGCTTGGCTAAGGTATTGCCTGCTCCGGTGACCGCACAAGTAATAATGACATCGTTGTTCATGTTTTCCCCTTAGTACAAATAATCAAATAGAAAATATGTTCGTAGTAGTAGCCATTGTAGGATTCAACGAATAAGTAACTGTAATTTTTTAGTTATAGATTTGTGTATTTTCGACGTGTGAAATAACAAATACGGGCGCTTATAAAAAGCACAATAAGCTATTGTGAGCGTTTCGCTGTGTTGGCAGGATGTTTTAACAGTAGATGTGATATCCGTTATTACTTCAAGTATGCTCGCTGGCATCAGGTTTTGGTGAGGCTAATTAATGGGTTGGCCAGCTAAGCTTTGAAGTATTTACGGTTTAATTGCTAAGATCCGTTTGGCATGTTTTGGTCGTGCTGTAGTCATAGCCTTTGATACGCCAGGCCAGAAGGGCGTTGCGTCGTGTTCAGGCCAAGAGGTTCGGTGATCTCTGGGACGAACATCAAACATATCGGTATAGGATTTACTGAAATACGATGAACTAGAAAAACCACAAGCAACGCCAATATCCAACACAGACATATTGGTTTGAGTGAGCAGGGTGCGGGCATGTTGTAGCCGCAAAGCACGGTAGAAGGCTACAGCAGAACAATCATAATAACGATTAAATAAACGTTCTAGTTTACGTTGTGTAAGGTCAAGAAACCCGCATATTTCTGGAATAGATATGGGTTCTTCAATATTATTTTCCATAAATTCGATAACGCCCTGCAGCGCTGGCGGAGGTGCTGTGTTAGCTTGGCCTTGTACTTCTTTTTGGGGAAGCTCGCTATCTCTTATACTGTTGTAAACGAGTTGGTCGGCAACTTCTATGGCAAGAGATTTATTATGTCTTTTTTCAATGTCTCTTAGCATCATATCAAGGCAGGCCGTTCCGCCAGCGCAGGTCATGCGTTTGCGGTCGATGACAAAGAGTTGTTCTTTTACGATAAGTTCAGGGTAGCTTTCTTTAAAGGCAGAGTGGCAGTGCCAATGTATAGTCGATTGGTAGCCTTCCAATAAGCCTGCCCGGGCAAGTACGTAGGTACCAATTTCTGCTGCGCCAAGTATGGTTCCTTTTCGTCCCATCGAGCGTAACCAGCGCAGTAGATCGGGGTGGTCATATCTTTCAGAGTTCCAGCCACCGCAAACAATAATCGCGTCGAATTGCTGTGTTTCTTCGTTGATTGACTGGGTTTGGACAGGTATGCAGCTGGCTGAAGGGACGGCGTCTCCTGCTACGGAAAGAAACTTCCAGTCATAAATTTTATTACCGTCGCAATAATTAGCAATGCGTAGCGGTTCAACTAAACATGAGAGAGTAAAGGAGCTGAATTTGGGTAATATTACAAAAGCAAATGTAAACGTCGGTTTGGCAGCGCTGGTATCTAACACTTAATCCTCCAACTGGATTGAGAAGCACTAAGGCTCGAAGTGCATAACCTAGGTGCCACATTTAATTGTTATTGTCGATTAACCCTTTGTGTCAATCGATAGCTATAAAGCACTTTTTGCAAAAGAAACAAAATACCTAGCGGTATCTCCCCTAATTGGGGGTATACCTAGCAGTGTAAGGGCCGAGTTTTAGACATTTTATAAGGCTAATACCACTAAGTAGGTGGTTTGCTGTGCCACCATAGTCATCCTTCCAATAGCTTAGTTATAGAATATTTTCGACATAAATGAAAGATTTTCGTCATAAATTGAAAGTTTTAGTCGTTTTATATCAATTATTCCTTAGAGGGCTCTGAAAGCATTGGTTAAGCAATAGTCGTTTTTACACATCAAAGGCTGAGTACTTATTGGCATGACCGATTGGTTACGCGACTTGGGTGATTATTTGCCTTTACCCACTTAAGTGATTCGAATTAAATAAGCCTACAAAAACATCATCTTGGCTGGGCTTTAGCAAATACGAGTTTATAAAAAGTTCTCAAGCTGACTATGAGTATTAATAAAAGGGGAGATAGTTGTGGCTTTTGAATTAGATCATTGTGAAATTCGGGATGCGGTAGGAAAATTATGCAAGCAGTTCCCTGGAGAATACTGGCGCAAGCTAGATAAAGACCATGCCTACCCCAGTGAGTTTGTTCAAGCCCTTAGTGATGCAGGCTACCTCTCAGTACTGATCCCTGAAGAATATGGTGGTAGTGGTTTACCCCTAAGTGCAGCCTGCGCCATTTTAGAAGAAGTACAGCGTAGCGGTGGCAATGGTGGCGCCTGCCATGCACAAATGTACACCATGGGTACATTGTTGCGTCATGGTTCAGTGGCTCAAAAAGAAAAGTACTTGCCCGATATTGCTGATGGCACATTACGGTTACAGGCTTTTGGTGTCACTGAGCCTGGTAGTGGTACCGATACTACCCGCATACGTACTATGGCCGTTCGCGATGGTGATGATTATGTGGTTAACGGTCAAAAGGTATTTATTTCACGCGCTGAACACTCCGATTTAATGATTTTATTGGTACGCACAACGCCTAGGGATGATTGTGAAAAGCGTACTGATGGCATGTCGGTATTGTTAGTTGATTTACGTGATGCGGTAGGTAATGGGCTCACCATTAGCCCCATAAAAACTATGATGAATCATGCTACTACCGAGTTATTTTTTGATAATTTACGGGTGCCTGTTGCAAACTTAATCGGTGAAGAGGGTAACGGTTTTAAATGTATTATCGACGGTATGAATGCTGAGCGCATTTTGATTGCCGCTGAATGTATTGGTGACGCCCGTTGGTTTACTGAAAAGTCATCGGCCTATGCGCGAGATCGTGAAGTGTTTGGTCGCCAGATAGGCGAAAATCAAGGCGTTCAATTTCCTATTGCGCGAGCGCATATTCAAACAGAAGCCGCTGCCTTAATGGTGCGCCAAGCTGCAGATTTGTATGATGAAGGTAAGCGTCCGGGGGCCGAAGCCAATATGGCTAAAATGCTAGCTTCGGAAGCGTCATGGGCGGCTGCAGACACCTGTATTCAAACTCATGGAGGTTTTGGTTTTGCTGAAGAATATGATGTGGAACGAAAATTCCGTGAAACACGACTTTATCAAGTAGCGCCGATATCAACGAATTTAATTCTGTCGTTTATAGCCACCAGTGAATTAGGTTTACCGAGGTCGTTTTAATGAGTTTACCTTTGGAAGGATTGTTAGTCGTTGCGCTAGAGCAGGCCGTCGCTGCGCCTTATTGTTCATCGCGCCTGGCCGATGCGGGTGCGCGGGTGATAAAAGTAGAGCGTGCTGAAGGGGATTTTGCTCGTGGTTACGATCATGTAGCTCACGGTGAAAGTGCATATTTTGTCTGGGTTAATCGTGGCAAGGAATCTCTCTGTTTAAATATTAAACATGAAAAAGATAGGGGTTTACTGCAGGCGATTATTCTAGAGGCTGACGTGTTTATTCAAAACCTAGCGCCGGGTGCCGCTGCCCGTGCAGGCTTTGACTCTAAAGAACTTAGAGAAACTAATAAAAAATTAATCACTGTGGATATATCCGGCTATGGTGAATCTGGCCCTTATCAATATATGAAAGCCTATGATTTATTGGTGCAATGTGAATCGGGATTAGCATCTATTACCGGTGCCGCTGAGCAACCTGGCAGGGTCGGTGTTTCTATTTGTGATATTGCCTGTGGCATGTATGCGCATGCAGCTGTTTTGGAGGCGTTGGTAGAGCGACAACAAACTGGGCTTGGTAAGGGCTTGAGTGTTTCCTTGTTTGATGCCATTGCCGATTGGTTGGCTGTTCCTTTAATGCATCAGGATTATGCAGGCAAAGCACCCGAACGAGTCGGGCTTAATCATCCGTCAATTGCACCTTACGGGGCCTATCATTGCTTGAGTGAAGAGCGTGCTGTTGGTGGGGATAAAAAGGATGGGCCTCAGGTAGTTATTTCAATTCAAAGTAATCGTGAATGGAAAAATTTCTGTGAAATAGTATTGGAAAAACCTGGGCTGGTGGAAGATCCACTCTATCGAGACAATGTCGACCGCTGCCTGCATCGACCAGCACTAGATGAAGTCATTAATTCAGTATTTTCTAAATTAACAAAAAGTCAGTTAATCGAACGCCTTAATAAAGGAAAGATTGCTTTTGGCTCGCTTAATTCAATCGCCGACTTATCTGAACATCAACAATTGAGACGTACACAGGTTGATACCCCAACAGGCCCTGTGAGTTTTGTGGCGCCCCCCGTCATCGCTAGTAATCAGGCGTTCACATTGCGAGCAGTGCCCGCTCTGGGTGAGCATACCGATGCTATTAAGCAGGAATTCAACCAGTAAGCATTTACATTCTAAGAAAGATTTAGAGAAAACCATACAGAGAAACATTTATGACGCTAACACAGCAGTTAATAAGCTTAATTCGCAACAAACCTATAGGTAACAATGATTTAGAGCGCGCTGCTTTTTTTACCTTAGATGCCATTGCTAATGCGTTAGCGGGGAGAAATAGTGAACCGGGTAAAAAGTTATTACAGTGGGGGGCATGTCAGGGGAATGATGCCGGTCGCAAGGCCTTTGTGATTGGTGGTTTGACTCATATTTTAGAAACTGATGATTTACACCGTGCATCTGTGACTCACCCAGGCTGTGTAGTTGTGCCCGCTGTTTTTGCTTTAGCTGAACGAGAAAAAAGTAATAGCGTAGACATTCTTAAAGCGGTATTGCAAGGTTTTGAAGCGATGTGTCGTGTGGGGTCCGCAGTTGGTCCTGCACATTATCGAATATGGCATAATACCGCGACCTGTGGTCCGTTTGGTTCTGCAATGGCCGCAGCAAGCTTGTTAGCATTGAGCGATGAGCAAGCAATGTTTGCATTGGGTAATGCCGGCACGCAATCTTCAGGCTTGTGGCAGTTTCTTGAAACCGGAGCAATGAGTAAGCACCTACACGCGGGGCGAGCCGCTGAGGCGGGTGTTGTTGCGGCAGATTTAGCACTGTTAGATTTTACTGGTCCGCCTGCTATTCTCGAAGGGGAAAAGGGCTTCTTTGTGGCAACCTGTGCTGATGCCAAGCCAGAGAGCGTGACTGCAGCATCTGATGCTCCTTGGCAATTAACAACAACCTCAATAAAGCCCTGGCCCTCCTGTAGGCACACTCATCCAGCTATTGATGCAGCTTTAGAGTTACATAACGAATTGGCAGGGCGTGAAATAAAATCTGTGCATATAGATACATACCAAGCGGCGATGGATGTATGTGATCGACCCAATCCCGATAGTGAGTACGCAGCCAAATTTTCAATTTTTCACTGTGTGGCAGCCGCTCTGGATGCAGGTGAAGTGATTTTTGATTCCTTTTCAGAAGCTAATCGTTTGCGGTTGGGATCACTGCGTGATCGAATTACGTCTGTAGTGGCCAATCCTTATGCAGAAGATTATCCTGATTCTTGGGGGTCGGCGGTTAGCGTCACCTGCACAAATGGCGATCGATTAGTGGCCACTCGTACGGCTGCTAAAGGTGATCCGGAACTAGCCTTAAGCAATGATGAGATGATTGCTAAAGCGAAGATGCTCTTAGATCACGGCGGTTATAGTCAACAGCAAGCTGAAAAAATAATCGAGGGTGTATTAGGTTTAGCGAAAGAGCATGCCTCGGTTGAAATAGTGAATTATGTGTGCGGGCAATTAAATAATAATTGATAGGGCTAGGTATTTTGGAAAGTAAAAAAGTTGAAGTTAGTGCCGAGAACTTGGCGTCATCAATTGGTCGGCAAGAGATTTGTTTTGATGATATTACGCCTACGCAGGCGCGTGGCTTAGCCGCTATTCTTGACTGGGAAGATACGCAGCAGATTAGCGGGGATATTCTTCCTGCGCCTTGGCATTGGCTTTATTTTTTACCCACACCAAAATCATCCGAGATTGATATCGATGGCCACCCTAAAAGAGGTGGATTCTTACCCTCAATTTCGTTACCTAGGCGAATGTGGGCGGGTAGTCGTATTAACTTTATAGCGCCTTTATGTATTGGTGATAGTACGCGGCGTTTATCTACCATAAAAGATATTAAAATAAAAAATGGAAAGTCCGGCCAATTGGTTATTGTGACCGTTCTTCATGAGATTTATGTTATCAATAATAAAGATAACGTCGAAGCCAATTCAGAGTGTCTGGCTATTAGCGAAGAGCAAGATATTGTTTATCGTGATGCAGCCCCATCCGCAGCTGCGAATGCTTCACCGTCGCAAAAACCTGCCCCTGTACCTGCCAAGCCACAATGGTCAGATACTATTCACGTCGATGCGGTAATGTTATTTCGTTATTCGGCATTAACCTTCAATGGTCATCGTATTCACTACGATTATAAATATGCTGTTGAAGAGGAAGGGTATGACGGCTTAGTGGTGCATGGGCCATTAACAGCGACATTGTTATTGGACTTACTGCGCAAAAATTTACCCAACGAAAGCGTAAAAACCTTTTCCTTTCGCGGTATCCGTCCCATAACAGATACAGGTCCCTTGAAAATAGAGGGGCGCCAAGAGGGTAGAGTTGTTCTTCTTTGGGCTCTGGATTGTTCGGGCGCTCTTGCCATGGATGCTCAAGCCACCCTGATTTAATATTATCTATAGTTTGATAGGTAATTATTGTGATAGATAATTTAGGATGCCGCTATGAATAAACAATTGCCGCTATGGCGATCATCACTTTTTGTACCCGCTAATATTGAGCGTTTTATAGCCAAGGCGCATTTGCGTCAAGCTGATGCCATTATTCTCGACCTTGAGGATAGTGTTCCTCTGTCGCAAAAATCGAATGCTAGAGACAATGTAGGTGCAGCTGCAGTAAGAGTCGCTAGTAATGGTGCAGATGTAATTGTTCGAATTAATCAACCCTGGCGTTTAGCCGTTCGTGATTTAGAAGCAGTGATCGGCGAGCATGTGAAAGCGATCTGTGTTCCCAAGGTAAGTTGTGCGGCTCAGATGCAGTTTATTGCTGAAGTGATTACCGAGCTTGAAGTAGAGCAAAAGTTACCGATAGGTCACACAAAATTAATTGCATTGATCGAATCTGCGGCTGCTTTGAAACACTTGGATGCCATAGCAAGTAGTAGCCTGCGGATGCAGGGAATGATTCTTGGGCCAGAAGATTTCACCGCATCCGTCGGTATGGAAACGGATAGAGAAGGCTTGCTATTCCCCAATCAGCAAATTGTTTTTGCGGCCAGGCAGGCGGGAATATTGCCTTTGGGCTTTGTGGGGTCTATCGGTGATTTTCGAGATCCTGAGGCGTTTAGGGAAATGATTAAATTTTCTCGGCGTTTAGGGTTTAGGGGAGGGTTTTGTATTCATCCCGATCAAGTCACTATTATGAATGAAGAATTTGGCCCCAGTACAGAGGCGCTTGATAATGCCCGCGACTTACTCAAGGTGTTTGAGATAAGTTTACGTGAGGGCAGAGGCTCTGCCGAGTTTAAAGGCAAAATGATTGATGAGCCGGTAGTGGCTAGGGCTAGGGAGATCATTGCAATGGCAGAAGAGATAGTTGCTAGAGATAAGTCTCTAGTTTCAAGTGAATAGCCGCTAGCAGGGTGTTACTAGCTCCTAGTCGGTGGTGAAATCTACTGTCATACTGGCGACTAGTGACTGTTTTTATCTTGATCCAAGGCGGGACACGTGGCAGGATTGCACGCCTTATTGCCAGCGATACAGATCGTTTTGACTAGGCAGCCGTTTTACACCAGTCATTTTAGAACAAGGCATCGTATAATCAGTTTCAGAATCGAAACTGTAATCCCTAGGAGTTTGTAATGTTTGACTCGTTGTCCCCTTTGCCACAGGACCCTATTTTGGGGCTGTTGGCTGCTTTCCGTGAGGATACTAACCCCAGCAAGGTCGATTTGGGCGTTGGTGTCTATAAAAATGAAGCCGGACAAACGCCAATTATGGCAAGCGTTAAGCGCGCCGAAGCACTTTATATTGCTCAAGAAGATAGCAAAGCCTATGTCGGCCCAGCCGGTGACCCCGCATTTAATCAAGGGATGGAGCAGTTACTTTATGGTGCTGGCCATAAGGCGCTACTTGAAAATCGCGTACGCACGGTGCAAACCCCCGGTGGCTGTGGCGCATTGCGTTTAGCGGGCGAGTTTATTAACCGCTGTAACGACGCTGCCACTCTTTGGGTTAGTGACCCAACCTGGGCCAATCATATTCCCTTGTTTAGCAATGCCGGTTTAACGATCAAAACATACCCTTACTATGATGCAGAAACCAAAGGAATACGTTTTGATGCGATGATGGCATGTTTGCAAAAGCTTGGGCCTAATGATGTGGTCTTATTACACGGCTGTTGCCATAACCCCACCGGAGCTGATTTGAATAATGAGCAATGGTTAGCTATTGCCGACTTGGCTGAGGCTAAAGGTTTTTTACCGTTAGTGGATATTGCCTATCAAGGTTTTGGTAGCGGTTTAGATGATGATGCCTTTGGCGTGCGGTTATTGGCTGATCGATTGCCCGAACTTATTGTTGCGGCCTCATGTTCAAAAAACTTTGGTGTTTATCGTGAGAGAGTAGGGGCCTTAAGCCTTGTCTCTTCAACTCCTACGCAAGCCGATACCTCCCTATCACAAGTTCTTAATCTTTCTCGTGGTAATTATTCCATGCCACCTTCACATGGTGCTGCGGTTGTAGGTACTATTTTTCAAAATGAAGCATTAACCGCTGAATGGAAAAGTGAATTGACAGCAATGCGTGAGCGTATGAATAGCTTACGTGTATTATTAGTTGATCAACTTACCGCTAAAGGTGCTGGGTCACGTTTCGATCATATTGCTGCGCAAAATGGCATGTTCTCCTTCTTGGGTTTATCCGTTGAGCAGGTTCAGCGACTCGGTAAGGAATATTCTGTTTACTTAGTTAATTCTAGCCGAATTAATGTGGCGGGTATTAGCGAAGCGAATATAGCTTATTTGTCGGACTCTATAGTTTCGGTTTTATAAGCTAATTTTAAATACCTATATAACGAAAAAGCCTGGTCAGTGTTCTGACCGGGCTTTTTATTAATTATTGCTTTTGTAATGGATAGTCGTAGCGGGCCATGCCTTGTCCTTGGCATGCCCCGTGATACGTTTTAGATGCGTCAACTCTACAGTAGATCACCGTACAATTTTTTTGTGGCCGGCACAGGCCCGGCGCAATATCATTAAAAGGCACTAATGTGCATCTTTAACTAAAAGTTTGTCACTTGGCACTTATAACTGTCTACAGGAGCTTTACCGATTAAGCAGTAAATCTCAGCTACAACGCTTGCTCTAGTTCTGGTATCGCTTGAAATAAATCAGCAGCCAAACCGTAATCGGCAATTTGAAATATAGGGGCCTCGGGGTCTTTGTTGATAGCGACTATCACTTTTGAATCCTTCATGCCTGCCAAATGCTGAATGGCACCTGAGATACCTACAGCAATGTAAAGTTCGGGAGCGACTATTTTACCCGTTTGGCCAACCTGTTGGTCGTTGGACGCAAAACCTGCATCGACTGCGGCACGGGAGGCTCCTATTGCGGCGTCTAGTTTTGTTGCCACGCCATCAAGGATAGCAAAGTTTTCTGCGCTGCCAATGCCTCGACCACCAGATATGACCGTTTTAGCGGCGGTTAAATCCGGCCGCTCTGAAACCGTGAGATCCTCGCTGATATAGCGGGATATCCCCATATCATAGACTTCAGCAAGTTCAACCAGCTTAGCGTCACCGCCGGTAGCAACTGTAGCCTCAAAATTGGTGGCTCGTACGGTTATTACTTTAATGGGGTCTAGCGATTCAATCGTCGCAATGGCGTTGCCTGCATAAATAGGCCGTAAAAAAATGCTTGGGCTGTCAATTTGTATGATATCTGATATTTGTGCCACATCTAATAGGGCCGCTACCCTAGGCATAACGTTTTTTGAGTTACTGGTAGCTGCAGCCATAATATGGCTGTATGAAACAGCTAGCGCGCTGATTAAGGCAGCCATATTTTCTGCTAGTTGATGCTCATAGGCTGGGTTATCCGCCAATAATACTGAATGCAAGGCGGGTATTTTACTGGCAGCGTTAGCAATGTCCCGGCAGTTTTTTCCCGCCACTAATAAATGTAACTCAGTGTCAATTTGAGAGGCGGCGTTAATGGCCTGTAAGGTGGCATCATTTAATACATGTGAGTTGTGTTCTGCAATAATAAGAATAGCCATTATATTACTTTCGCCTCGTTTTTAAGTTGATTGACAAGTTCAGAAACGCTTTCTACCATAATCCCTGTTTGGCGTTTTGCGGGTGAATCGACACCTAATAATTTACAGTGTTGTTTAATAATAACGCCGTAGTCTTCTGGTGTTTTGATAAGTAAAGGCTTGCGTTTTGCTTTCATGATGTTGGGTAGAGATGCATAGCGAGGCTCGTTAAGTCGTAAATCAGTTGTCACTATCGCGGGTAAGTTGAGCTCAAGGGTTTGCATGCCGCCGTCTATTTCACGTGTTACTGATATTTTTGAGTTATTAATGCTAATGGCTGATGCAAATGTACCTTGGGGCATGCCGGTAAGAGCTGCGAGCATTTGACCGGTTTGATTGTTGTCGGTATCTATAGCTTGTTTGCCGAGAATAACTAGATCAGGTTGTTCATTTTCAACAACTTTAGATAAAATCTTTGCAACGTTCAGTGACTCAATATTACTTTCAGTTTCTATCAGTATTGCCCGGTCAACGCCTAGTGCAAGCGCTGTTCGCAATTCACTCTGTGAGAGGCTCGTGCCGACGGATACAGCGATAACCTCACTTGTAATACCTTCTTTTTCTGCTTTTTCTTTAATGCGTATAGCTTCTTCTATCGCTATTTCGCAAAATGGATTAATAGCCATTTTTGTGTTGCTAAGATCAACGTCACTTTTGTCTGTTTTTATTTTTATTTTTACGTTGTGATCAATAACCCGTTTAACAGTTACTAATATTTTCATGTGATATTCCCAATAAAATATATAATAGTTTTTCTAAAATAGTTTGTTAAATTTATTCAATAATTTACGTTTATCATCATTTCTGTTCAATTGTTATTTTAGGAGGCTTAATTGACACCGGATGCAATATTTTTGACATTAGTGGCTAGTTTTTCGACGAAGGTGGTTAGGGGAAGGTTATTAGCAAGTGCTGAGATATATCAATTATATGAGAAAGCAAGATGTGACGAATAATTCTGTTTATCGTCGAATTTTTATAACAACCTTAGGGGGAGATTTCTGATGATGGAGCTATAAATATTAGACAGCTAAATTAGGAGCGGTTATGAGTTTTCAGTTGACTGAAGAGCAGAGAATGTTTCAAGACTCTTTAAGAGTTTTTATTGAAAAAGAGATATTTCCTTATGAGGCTGAGGCCGACCGCACGGGGATAGTGCCTGTTGAGCTTTGTGAGCAAATTAAGCAGCGAGCAATTGAAATGGGCTTTTATGCGGTTAACTTACCGGAGTCTGTTGGTGGTGCCGGGCTGGATTACACGACTCTGGGGTTAATGGAGCGTGAACTGGGGAAGGCAAGTTATGGCTTGGGTGGTAATATTGCCAGGCCTACAGAGCTTCTGATGGCCTGTGAAGGTGAGCAGATAGAACAGTACCTAAAGCAGTGTGTGACGGGTGAGAAGCATGAGTGTTTCGCCTTAACAGAGCCAGGTGCTGGTTCAGATATTATGGCTATGACAACGAGAGCTGTAGCTGATGGTGATGATTATCTTATCACCGGTAATAAGCATTTTATCAGCAGCCCTTGTTTGCCAGATTTCGCCATTTTATTTGCGGTAACCGGCACGGATGAGACGCCGCGCGGTCCTCGTAAGCGTATAACTGCATTTTTAGTAGATCGTGATGAGAAAGGTTTTGAAATGAACTTAGGGCCGCTGTGTGCTGCCCAGCGTGCTTACCGAACCTACGAGCTTAATTTTGATGAATGTCGGGTTAACAAACGGCAAATACTAGGTGAAGAAGGTAAAGGACTTGAACTTGCCGATAAATGGTTAGGGATGGGGCGTGTGTGGGTGGGGGCGCAAAGTTGCGGCAAAGCTGAGCGACTTTTTGAATTGGCTAAAGATTGGGCAGCCACCCGGAAACAGTTTGGCAAGCCGATCGGATCCTTTCAGGGAACCTCATTTAAGCTTGCAGATATGGTCACAGAATTACAAGCGGCGGATTTGCTGGTGATGAACGCCTGCCAAAAAGCTGACTTGGGAATTATGCAGCCAGAAGATGCCGCAATGGCCAAACTATTTGCCTCAGAAATGGTGGGTAGGGTTGCAGATAATACTGTGCAGATTTTTGGTGGCACGGGCTTAATGGAAGAGATGCCAGTCGAACGATTATGGCGTGATGCCCGGATTGAAAGAATTTGGGATGGTACCTCTGAGATTCAGCGACATATTATCGCGAGGTCTATATTACGACCATTAGGTGCTTAACTATTTAAAACAGTAAATGTCGATTTTTCGTTTCTTTTAGTGTTATTCATGTCGAATTATTTATAGCTAACAGGTATCAAATAAAATTTATAACTTATCATGATTAACGAAAAATCAATATTTCTGTCGAATATTTACATTCATGAGGTGTGAGATAACTAACAAAATAATAGATCATATTTTATACATGATATGGGTGGTTTTTAGTTGTTGTGCATAGTTTAATATTACATAGGGGATAATAATGAAATTTAAGAAAAAAACCTTGTCTACAGTTATTGGTACAACAGCATTAATGTCATCGATAGGTGCCTCAGCAGCAGGTCCAGAGCTGGAAGAGCTCATAGTTACAGCAACTCAGCGCGATAGTAGTATTTATGAAATTCCTTACAATATATCTGCGGTATCGGGTGAGGCGGTAGAGGCAGCGGGTGTAGCCGATTTATCCGATATTAGCCGTGTGGCCCCCGGCATTGCATTTATGGATCAAGGCCCTCGTGTTGTAGGTAATAATTATATTATTTTACGTGGTTTGAATGCTAATACCCAAAGTGGTGCAGCGGATGTGCCTCTGATTAGCGCGCCAGCAGTCTCTGTTTATATGGGCAGCGTGCCTATCTTTTCAAACTTTAGCATGACTGATTTAGCTCGAGTTGAAATTTTACGTGGTCCTCAAGGCACTTTGTATGGTTCCGGATCCTTGGGTGGTACATTACGGTTTATACCCAATCAGCCCGGGCTAACAGAAGCTTCAGCAGATTTAACCGCTGAGATTTCAAGCGTAGATGAAGGTGATGATTTAAGTTACAACGTTAGTGGCATCTTTAATTTACCTGTTAGTGACCAATTAGCCTTTCGAGTTGTTGCCGGTTATCGGGAATTAGCCGGTTTTGTAGATAGTGTTGGCTTGATTGATCCGGATAGTAATGGTTATCCAACCGATAATGGTGATGGTAGCTACCGTGTTAAGTCCAAGCAGAAAGACAGTAACAAAAGCGATAATTGGTATTTACGCACCAGTGCTTTATATGAAGCAAGCGATGCATTAAGTTTCTTGCTTAGTTATCAACATGAAGATGTCGACACAAAAGGTCGCCAAGCCCATAGCTATGATATTGGTGTTGACAGTACTGATAAATATGTACAACGCCTGGCATATGAAGAGCCTATGACCTCTGAAACTGATCTATTGAGTTTGGATGTTGAAGTTGATTTCGGTTTTGCAGTTTTATCTTCCTCTACATCAGTAGCTACACAGAAAGCCGAATGGACTCGTGATGCAACAGGTTTATACGACAATGCATTTTATTGGTACAAAACGTATTATTATCCCTTTGCGACGAATGTTAGTTATGGCGAATCTGAAGATGAAAAAATCGTACAAGAGTTTCGTTTAGCCTCTACAGGAGGTGATACTCTAGATTGGGTTGTCGGTGCTTTTTATATGGATCAGGATTTTACTGTTGATGAGGAACAGTTTATTCCCGGTTTAACTGAGCATATTGCCAGCGACCCCTATACCTATGCCTTAGTTACCCCAACCACTGATTTGGTTTATGCTGCTGAGCGCGAAGTTGATTATAAAGATATGGCTGTATTTGGTGAACTAACGGCTCATATAAGCGACGAGTGGCAAGTGACGGGTGGCGCACGTTTCTTTAAGCAGGAATTTGATCAAAGTTTTGTTTTCCATGCCCCTTTTTGTCCATCACTTTACTATCAGCCCGCCACCGGAACTTGTGGTAGTGATGCCGATGGGATTTCAACATCGACCTTTTTAGATGAGGATGTCTCTGATCATATCCTTAAGTTTAATACGTCCTACGACATCACTTACGAAACCAAGGTTTACATGACCGTTGCTGAAGGTTTTCGGCATGGCGGAGCCAATGCCGTGCCTACTGCAGGGCCTTGGCCTGAAGAAATAGGGCTTTATGATACCTTTGATGCAGATGAGGCCTTAAACAAAGAGATTGGTATAAAGGGAAAGCTTTTTGATGCACGCCATAGTTATACCGTGTCTATATTCCATATTGATTGGGATAAGCCGCAGTTCGATACATTTACTCAGGATTTCCATTTTTCATCTGTAGTCAATGGGCCGGACGCTGTTTCTAAGGGATTTGAATTAGAGTTAAAGGGGCTTATTGGTGAGCGGTTATCCTATAGCTTCGGTTATAACTATACTCGCTCAGAGTGGGCTGAGGATGGATTTGTTGGCAGGTCTCCACTGAAAAAAGGGGGGACTTTACCTGGAATCCCTAAACATATGGCAACTTTTTCTACAGACTATTATTTGCCTGTGTCAATGGGTGAAGTCGTTTTTCACTTAAACGGATTTTACCGAAGTGAGGCAGATACAGCGCCAAATGAATCATGGGAAAATTTCAAAGAAATTGATAGCTTTTCAATGTTTGATGCTTCTGTTGGCTTGGAAACAGAAACCTGGGGGGCGAAAATATTTATTGATAATCTAACTAATGAAGAAGGAACTACCGGAGGGCAAACGGCAGAAGGTTATGGTCAGTATGCTTATAACTTTCTGTCTAGACCTCGTAGTATCGGTCTACGATTCAATTATAAAATTCAGTAATATATGGTTTTTTAAAAAGGCTCAGCTTGCGCTGAGCCTTTTTTTATGAAAAATTATAGCCTTTAATTGTTTGAATTTAACTTAATTGCTACTTAAGTAAATGTAACTGTGGTAAGTTTTTAGTGAGTGAAAATGTAAAATAATAAGTAGATATTAAGCCATGCAAGAAGCTGTAGAGAATGACCCAAAAAAACTTTCCCAAGTTGGCTGGCAATTACTTAAAGAGGGAGAAATTAACAAGGCATTGCAGCTTTGTGAAAAGCTGTTGAATATAGCACCCAATTTTGATGCTGCGCAGTATTTGACCAGCAAGGTGGTGTTGAAAACAGGCAAGGCAGAGTTAGCCTTGAAACATGCAGATCTTGCTATTGCCATTAGTGCTAAAGCAGAGTTTTTTATTCAAAAGGCCCAATGCCAGTGGGTGATGGGGCAGCGGGATCAGGTTCGTAAAACCGTAGCCTGTGCGGTGTCAAAGGCGCCAACAAATAGTCTTATTTTAGTTGCTGCTGGGAGCTTATTAACTAAATGTGAAGATATAGAAGCCGCACTAGAGGTGTTTCTAAAAGCAAAGGATCTAGAGCCAGATAATGTCAGTGTATTATTTAATGTGGCGACTACGCTTCGCTATTTGGGTAATGTTGATGAGGCCGAGGCTATTATCAATAACGTAATTAAATTGAATCCTGAGGACGATAATGCATTACTATTTCGTTCGGACTTAAGGGGGCAAACTGCGGTTGATAATCATATTGATGAAATAGAGAAGAGAATTAATAATGGATGTAATCGATCGTGGAATAGCGAAGTAAATCTTTACTATGCCCTGGCTAAAGAAACAGAAAATGTTGGTGATTATAAAAAATCATTTTCTTCATTAAGTACTGGTTCTGCACTTCGTCGTAAACACTTACAATATAATATTACTCGCGACGTTTCACTGTTAGATGATATTCGAAATCACTACCATAGTTATGAGCAATGCAGTCAGGCTGTGAGCTGTGACAGTAGTGCTCCCATTTTTATTGTTGGTATGCCTCGTACAGGAACAACAATGATTGAGCGTATTTTAGGTTGTCACTCGGAGGTTGTCGCGGTCGGTGAGTTAGATGATTTTTCCAGAGAGATGATTAACGGTATCAAGACTTTTGCCAAAGGCAAGCCCATAAGAAAAGAGCTTATGGTTGAAGCATCATTAAATATAGACTTTAAATCAGTGGGTGAGCACTATGTCAATGGTGCAAATCAGGTGGCCGGTAGTAGTAATCGTTACTTTGTCGATAAGCTACCCTTTAATTTTTTATATTGTGGTTTAATAAATAGAGCCTTGCCGAATGCAAAAATAATCCATATGACAAGAGATCCTATGGATACTTGTTATGCGGTTTATAAGACCTTATTCGGTCAAGCATATCCTTTTTCATATGATCTTGATGAATTAGCCACTTACTATATTGCCTATCGAAAACTGATGGATCATTGGCATAAGGTGATGCCAGGTAAGATTTTAAATGTTTGCTACGAAGATGTTATTGACTCTCCAGAGCTTGAAGCTAAAAAAATGCTGGAGTATTGTCAGTTACCTTGGCAGCCTGAGTGTTTAGATTTTCATCGTTCAACGGCAGCTTCTACAACGGCTAGCGCCGCGCAAGTACGTAGGCCAATTTATAAAACATCAGTGCAAAAGTGGCGTCACTTTGAAGAACCGTTGCAGCCATTACAGAAAAGGTTACAAGAAGCCGGTTTGATCTAGTTGTCGTGCTAGGTTCATTGATAAAGTCATTCCCATTTTATGTGCTGTTATAAGCCGGTATACGATAATGTTAATTTAAATTATATAAAGTCAATAATTTTAATGAGGCGGCGCGTTTAAGTGCTTTATTGAAGTTATATGGCAGTAAAAATGTAGGGGTTTTTTTTGAGTCCCTGCTTAATAAAGTAGTCAGAAGATACGGGCCTGCACTAATCAAGTATAAATAATAGAGAAATATTCGCGTACTTATCACAATTACTATCAATACATAGGGGTTTTTATGCCTGTTATTACTATTCAACAAATCGCTGGTCGAACCCAGCAGCAAAAATCTGAAGTGATGAAAAAAATAACAGAGGCCTTTGTCGATGTTTATCAAGTACCTGCTGAGGGTGTAATGATCATTTTTCAAGATCTTCAAGATGAAGATTGGGGGAGAAATGGCGTTCTTCATAGTGAGAAATCATAAAGCGTTATTTTTCTAAGTTACGGATAGTACTTCCAGTATGTTCTATCCCCTGTGAAACTCTTTAACTGGTCTTATATCCAGATAACGTGTTGGCTAACAGATGGCTAACTTGTTGTTATATATAGCACCATGCCATGGGTGATCGTAGCAATAAATCTGATCTTCCCCCGATAAAATGGACACCACTTTATCTACGCTGCGC
>TARA_R110002096_G_scaffold352683_1_pt1 | contig 155707 bp, 207 predicted proteins | sample TARA_R110002096 | Tara Oceans TARA_R110002096 (sample SAMEA4397295) | marine metagenome | biome: Polar Biome; feature: [DCM] deep chlorophyll maximum layer (ENVO:01000326); material: water (ENVO:00002006), including particulate matter (ENVO:01000060) such as... | depth 35 m
TCTGTCTCATTAATATACTTAGGATAGATACCAGAACCATCATAGCCTGCCTTTGCATAGTATCTGCTACTCCACTCGGTAGGTCTTCCTGGGAGTACGCCTAGCACTATAGGTTGTTGCGCCAACTCTCCATCTCTAAAGAATCCATGCACCCATGTTCCGTTTACTAAAAAGGTAGGCGACTGACCCAGGCCACTTATGCCTCCGGCAGTCGTAGGTAAAGCGCATTGTGCCCACGGTAAGTCTGCCGTCGGTAATGTCTGAATACTCTCTGAATGATATCCTAAACAACGCACACGCACACGGCCAACCTTATGTGGGTCTTGGCGGTCTTCGACTATTCCTGTAAAATGTATATACTTGCTCATAATTTCTTCCGATACTTGTACCTTTTAGATAACACTAGATTATATTATTCTTTCTATTTATTCTAAACCTACGCAACTGGCACGCTAGTGTCATATCTTTGATTAGTTTTGTATAGATAGCGATTTGTATGGTCATTCTTTCTACTACGCCGACTTTATGATTGAGACCGTCAAATGCGTATGTACCTTTGAAAAACCTTTGTAGATGTACTTTATACAAAGCATCCTCGTAGGTATTGCGTATGGTTTCTAATGTGTTGCGTAAAGGGTTGTTTAATTGTTTCATATCTCTCTTTATTGGTGTTTTGTTCTCATTCTGTTCTCATTTGTTCTGGTCTGATTGTCAGCATATAGAGTGGAGAGTGCTTTGAGATTGCCTATAGTATGCCCTTTAGAGGGTTGGAGGGGCGTTCTCCGGGGCGATTCTCTGTGTATCTCTCTAGTTATTGTCATATGAATAAACTATGATAAGATTCCAAAGATACCTTCATCTACTTTCTCTTGTTCAAACACTTTGCCTTTATCAGTATTGCCTTCTTCTACTTTAATTGTTTCATCATAGTATGGCGTTCTTACACTATCTTTCATTGCTTCAATCGTCATTGAGTGGTAACTTCTACCAGGTAGTACCTTATGTGTTATTCTACTCACTAGATATCTGCCACTTAATGCTTCATCTTGGTCTTTTTCACCAACACTTATACTTTCATATCTTGGTATCTCTAGTCCTATCATTTCTCCTACTGATAATCCTGTGTAACCAGGTACTTCTAGTCGGACTTTAAATGATTCTAATGCTACTTCTTGTGCTATTCGTTTTAGCATTGAGTTTTCTGGTGCAACACTTTCATATCCATCATATTGCATACTAGTTTCACTTGAATTAAAAAATGTTCCATCAGCATATGCACTTAATGGTAAGTTATCTCTATATGGATAAGTAGGTAATATCTTCTTATCGCTTTGTCTCATACCACTACCATCATGTTCAGTATGATGGTGTTTACTATATTCTTTTTCGTAATCAAAGTCGGAGTTGCTAAATGTTTTATTGTACAAGTCTGTCTTTAATACTCTACTTGCAACACCACCCATACCTAATAGTTTCATAAGATTAAATTGTTCTATGACTTCGTATGATTGTAGCGTCTGCATTTCGTGGGTAACATCACGGTTACCTTTGTTTCTTGTTGTACCTGCCATAGTAGGTTTAAAGTAACCATTGTTTGGTCTTGTACTATCCAGTCCAACTGCCATCATGTTTTCATAACTACGACAATGAAATCCTTGTGCTGTCTCGTACCATTTAAATCCTGTGTTAAGAAATGTAGCAGACTCTGCTTGTGAACATAAGAAATCTATTGCCTTAAATGGTCTAAATCTTGGTACAACTAACTTACGACTATTCTTTGTTCCTTCAAGGAATATGTTTTTACTTGTTCCTAATTCAGACAATGCAATTGATGATATCATATCAGATATAGCACCAGCAAATGGTCTCTCTACCTTAACGGTTTGATTTGTAATTTGTTCTTTACTACAGAAGTATAGTACATAGAATTGTGACCTAGGATTATGTGGTGACTTACTACCTATCTTGTAGATGACCATAGGATGCTTTTCAAAGTCGAAATAACGACTTGAACCTGGTGTACCTAGTTTAAATGTTAGTAGTTCATGGCCAGTTAATGGCATATGATTAGGAAGACCTGTACTATCTGTTATCACTAACTGACCAGACAAGTTCTTCTCGTTAATATCTTCGTAAATATTAATCTCTGCGACTAGACTTGTGATGTCCGTCTTCTTTGCTTTACTTGAACCATCAAAAGACTTTCTACTATGCACTACTATTTCAGATAGTGTATAGTCACCGGCCTTTTTCAAGTCATCGGTTTTTAATTTGCTGTACATTATTCACCTATCAGTTTATCAAACTCATCTAAAAATGTTGATAGATAACCTTGGTCTAACAACTTAATTTCGCTTATATCGTTTTGTATTCTTTGTTCGTACTCTCTATTTGATATGGATACAGCACCTGCGTCTGTACTCATACATTCTATGTGGATTTCTGTATCTCCACTTGTTTGTTTCTTTTCGTAATGATGTATTGCTTCACCATTGGCATACTTGTCTTTGATAAAGGTTTCAAACTCATTATAGTTCATAGGCCAATCATAGTATGCGTCTACTATATTATTTGTCAACAATATAATCCAGTGATATTCTGATTTACCAAAGTGATTAAATGCTACATCTTCTGGTCTTTCACCTGGTTGTACAAAGTATTTCTGATACAGCATAGCTGCGTCTAGTACTTTCTCTCGTACCTTTACTCTTTTAATTATGTTAGTTGCCAGTTTACTCTTCTGGTCACCTTTCATATCGTATAGTATAAGTGGAAAACTTGAAAAATACATTTATTAATACCCTTTAGCGATTGTCTCTTTAGTCATAATCTCTGTCTCTGCAAATGTACAAGTCATTGTTGTTGTAATAGGTGCAGCTCCTCTATCGTCTTCTCTAAATGTATGGAATGTTCCTTCTGTTGCATAGTCTACATCCATACCTGTCATTACACAACGAGAAATCTGTGGTATATAATCGTTTGTCTTACCACGATAGTAATAAGTTATTTGAAATTCAGATGGAGACAAAAATGCTGATTTAGTTTTATTACTAAATTCAGGTAACATATGAAATTTAAATAACTTGATAATTTTTTCTACATTTAACATTTCTTTTTTATTCTTTGGTGCAAATGTAAATGGAAAAGCAAACTCTCTAAATGGTACACTTCTAAAGACTTGTTCGTTAAATGGATTTAATGCTCTACCCATTGACTTGTCTATTGCACCTCTAACATCACCAACACCAGGTAACGCACTTGCGATACTGGTTACTGCCTCACCTAATACTCTCTCTATCATAGCACCACCACCGTCTACTAGTGCTTCTTTGAAAGACATATCTTTACCTGCTTCCATACTAGACGCCATAAGACCGGCAAGACCAGTTGCTAAGTTTTCGTAATTTGCTTTGTATGAGAATTTTGCAGCCTCAGCAGGTGTATATAAACACACCGTATCACTAATTCTTGTATGTGTATGTGAACCACCTTGACCAATACCAGACATCATTTCTTTGGCTACTCTAGCATTTGCATCCTTTGTGCCTCCTCCAGGAGGTCCGCCTTTAGCGTGTGATATGGCTTCTGCGTCATCATCTGCTGGTACTTCTATTTTTCTCTTAAAGTTACCACCATAAGATGTTTTTCTGTTTTCAATGATATCAAATATGACATAGTGACCTTCGTCTAACATACCTGTTTCTTCTGGATAGTATACCTGACCATAACTAATTCTGGAACGGACTCTACCTTGCATTGCACCACCTTCACCTATCTCTAAAGGAGATTGATTTAGTATCTGTCGTGCTTTTGCTTTGGTTGCTTCTGTATTTTCAGCACCAGTAAACTGATTGCTGAAGTTATCTATCTGTGAGCTAATGTCACCAGCAAGACCATCAACAAAGCCTTTTACAGCATTTGTACCTGAATTGATACGGCCTTTGATTACAGAGCTAATTTTGTTCGTATATCCCATGTATAAATATCCTTATGAATTATACTAATATTTATACAGGAAGATGAAGTGGCTACAGCAAGTTATAAAGGCAGATACAAACCTCAAAACAAAGACAAATATCTAGGTAATATCGAAAAAGTTATCTATCGTTCTAATTGGGAGAGAAGATTTATGGTTTACTGCGACCGTAATGAAGGAATCACACATTGGGGTAGTGAAGAGATTGCTATTCGTTATCGTAATCCTGTGACCAAGAGAATACATAATTACTTTCCTGATTTCTTTATAGTTACCAAGAAAGGTAAGTATATAATTGAAATCAAACCTAAGGCCTTCACAAAGAAACCTAAACCTAGAGCTCGTAAGACTAGAGCATATATCAATGAGACATTAGCATATGTCAAAAATAGAGCTAAATGGGCAGCCGCTGTTCGTTATTGCGAAATGCAAGGTTTTGAGTTTAAGATATTTACAGAAGACGATTTAGGTAAATTCTAAAATAGACTTGTCATCTTTTCCCACATACTTGGTGGGTCTGGATTAGGATTGCCTCTACCAGCAAATACTGATTCTTGGTTGTTTGTGGTTACGATTTGTCTGTTGTCTTGTGATACACCAACATTGTTAGAATTTTTAGAGTTGCTAACATCACCTTCTGACATGAGCGTTTTAGCATTTTCTTCATTGTCATTACCACCTGTAAGTTTATCAAAGAAACTAGCAATTTTATCTGAAACACCTGTGCTTGGTTCTATTTCTGCTTTAGTTGATGGACCAGTTTCCATACCTGCTGAACCACCACTTGTACCTAATAGAGGTATATCGACTAAAGGTACCTTGTTAAGCAGTTTGATAACACCATTAACTATAGTTTTGAAACCATCCATTAAGAAATCACCAACACTACTAAACGCTTCAGATATACTATCCCATATTTTATCTTTTAGTCCACCTATATACTCTACCATTTCACCAAATGCACCTGTAAACGAATCCCACTTCTCCATTATTGAATCTTTTAGTCCACCTATATACTCTACTAAGGCATCCCACTTCTCTTTTAGATATTCACCAAACTTAGTAAATACATCTCCTAGATAGTTATATGCGTCTATGATTGCGTCTTTGATAGCATGAAACTTAAATATTGCAACTGCGATAATAGCAATCAATGCTAATATACCTGCAGCCCACAACAACATAGGTAGTACTGCAATCATAAGACTTGCACCAAGTAGTTTTAATGACTTGATTGGTGTCTTCATTGCTTTACCAAAGTTCATAAATGACTTACCCATACGCTTTCCTATTTCACCAAGTTCTACGAATGGTCCTGTGATACTATCTTTGATACCCATAAAGGTATCTGATATACCAGCAAACATACCTCGTGGGTCTATCAAATCACCACCTTGACCACCATAGTTATCACTAGGGTTACCGCCAATGGCCTTTGTTTTTTCTTCTATGATTTCTCGGTCTTTTGCTATCTTTTTTGTTTCTGCTTTAATAAATTCTTCTTGTGCTGTTCTTTCTTTACCAGTTAACTTATCAAGTTCTTTTGTGTCTCTTAAATTCTTTTGTTCTCGCTCAATTAAAATCTTTTGCTCTGATTGTAATGTTTCAGTTCGTTTAGATAATTCTTTTTGTGATAGTATAACTACCTTGGCACCGTCTTGTGTCATCTTTACTTCTGCGGCTACACCTTGTTTACGCAATTCAGCTGCTTCTGTGTCTGCCTTTACAATTTTTTGTTCTCTATTACGCAATGCGTCTTGTAGAGATTTCATATCAGCAGTTAAATCTTTATCTTCTATGCCTTGTGTTAAGTCATCTACAGACATACCTAACTCTTGCATCCTATTTGCTAACAAGTTCATTTGTTTATTAACTTGTTGAGGTTTGTCTCTAAATGCGTCTATTGTGTCTGCAACTAATTTGTTTAGTTTGGGCTGAGTAGTCTTAACAAGTCCTTCAACTGAACCTTGTACTTTACTAGAGATTGCTTTGAATATGCTTACTATCTCTTCTTGTGAGGCTTGTGTTAGTGTACTTGCGGCCATCTACTTTTTACCTTTACTTGAACCAGTATATAAACCAAACCAAGCTGCACCAGCACCAACAACGATACTGATTAACCCACTTTGTTCCATAGTAGGTGTTGGTAAATTCATATACCATATTACACATTTGTATAGTAAAACAATATATACGGTCAAAAACAATCTTGGGAATATTCTCCAAGCGTCAACTGCTCTTGCCATATGTATTATCTTTGAATATGGATTGATACCTAAGTCTTTTATTGAAGTATCAACTTCTAAATCAACTTGTATTTTCTGTTTAGGTTCTGCAACCTTAACTTCTTTTATTTCTTCAGCCATTTGATACCTCTGTTTTGTTCTTCATACTATTATTTATTCATTTTATCCCGTCTTGCTTTTTCTTTCTCATCTTTAAGGTGTTTAATCAGTAAAGATACATAAACCTCTTTTTCCCAAGGAATAAGAGAATCCAATTCTGATAGACTATACTTATGGTGTTGCATTAATGCAAAGTTAGTCTCAAAGTACGCCTCTAGGTTGTTGTGGGAGAGGCAGATACGAAAAAATCAGATAGTCCTTGGAGTGTAACCACACTCTCTTTCTTGGTTTTAGGATTTACGACCTTGAGCTCATGCCTTAACTTCGGCATTGTGTCAAAGAATTTTCTAATTAACTCAAATTGTTGTGTGTTAAGATTATTGAAAAAATCTATTAGTTCAGCCTTTGTACTATCTTTCGCTTTATGCACCTCTTCCCCCTCATAGATATAATCTATACAATCAACAATCGTTTTAAAGATTGAGTCTGTATTCATAGAATTATCTACGCCCAATGGAATAGTGTCAATGTTAGGATAGTTCATACTAATACCAAGATTTCTTGTCTCGTCTAATACAATTTTATTTGTGTGTTCGTCATCAACCTGTACCTCAACTTTTGTCAAGTCTACTTCAACAGGTATAAGTGTAACCTTATCTTCAGGACAGAAAACTTTGAAAGACGCAATCTCACCTACAGACTTGGCACGAATATTTAAAAACAAATACTCAATGTCAAATAGTGGTAGTTTGGTTACTTCTAATTTTCCGAAAGTACAAGAGTTAATTAAATCTCTAACGGCAGCTTTCATTTGAGCGTCATTCTGCTCTTCCATTGCCATCATCAATATCTTCTCTTCTTTGACCAGAAAAGGTCTATACTCTACTTCCTGGTCTTTACTAGGTAGAGTTATCTTATATGTTGGGACTTCAATTTTTGGTAAAGCCATATTGTTATCATCTCCTTATTATTAATTATATATTTAGTGGTCCAAATTTGAATGGAGGCATAACTCTTCCACCAGTAATCTTACCGATTGGAAACGACCTCTTCAAGTTTTGTAGCACACCTTCGCCTGCTCTTCTCAATTCAGGTGGTAGTTTACTTAAAAATCCACTCTCACCTTCTTTGACAACAGCACTATTAAACTGCGACTGACCAATCTGAAACTTGTTTTGTTGGTCTAATGCAAAGTTTAACCAGTATCTATATTTAAACTGAACGGTAAATGTTTGTACTTCATTTGAACCTGAAGCATACTCTACATCACCTACTGAAACAGGATACGCTTCCCACAATCTGACACCATAAGTTGAACCGTCTCGTTCTTGTGCTCCTGGGTCTGCACCTAGTTGAAGAATATTAATCGGTGCTACATACTCATCATAGTAAGCATAATTGTGCGTCACATTTGAAAAGGCAGTCTTCTGCCACATTTCAAAGAATATTCTTTCTCTTAAATATTTGTCTGTATAAAATGTCATTGATACATCAGCCATTTCATAGTCGTAAACAATGTGTCTTGGTGGACCATTGTGTTTTACTGCTTTAGTCTTCATTGTTCTACCAGGCATATTTACCGATGATACAAACGCTTGTACTCTTCGTTGCAAGTTTGCTTCGTTTGAGTATCTTCGTATCTCACTACCGTGTACCATACCGTCACCACCAGGTACTGCACCACCAAAGTCCATACCACCTGCAATCTTACCACCTGTTGGTAGTTCAAAGACAACATAGTATCTAGCCTTACGAGCAAAACCTTCTGATTCATTTACATAGGATTGAAATCTACCCATTGTAGTTTCAGGATTTGCACCTACCTTTTGTTTGAACCTTGGGTCTCGGTTAATATTGTTCATAGAAGTATCTCTAGGAATACCAATTCTGATATCCATACCTCCTATTCTTTTACCGCCTCGTAATATTGCCATATCTGTTTCTCTCTATTTGTGTTTACTATTCCAATGTTTTGATTTACGCATTCCTAAATAGTATTCGCCTGGTTCATAATTCCATTTGTGTCCGTGGTGTCCTCTAATATCACAATACCACATTCTTAATTTGACGATTGCAACTCGCCATAAACTTCTTCTTGCCATTTACCTTATTACTCGTATTCATCATAAGAGTCCTCTAATTATTTCTTCTGCTTCTACTCCAAACGGTAGTCGCTGGTTGTTTTCTGAATTGTTGTACTGGCAAGTATACTGCAACCGCAGCTTCAGACGCATTGATACGCAAAAAATTGCTTCTCACATTACTATAAAGATACTTATGAAGAGTTGGTTTAACCATAGGTATATTCTTCACACTATCATAATCTACTTGGTACTTCGTATTAGGTCTTATCATGTCACCAGATAGAAACTTATCCATTCTTGCGAGTAAGGTAAATCTCATTGCAGGTGGTAAATAATGGAAATTCATTCCCATAAATCCGCCTTTGATTGGTTCTAATGGTAATACTAAAGGGAATGTGTCGTAATAAGGTAGTGTTTTCTTAAATTTCGGGTCATAAAAAAATAGATTTAATCGTCCTTGAGAAGGTCTACCGATTAGGTTGCCGTCTCTCATTAATTGTCTTGCCTGTGTTTTGTCAGCAATGCTGCCGACAGCCTTACGATACCAAGCACCAGATTTTCTGGTGTCGCCTTGTTTTTGTACTAATGGGTCTAATATAGATATTGCCATAACAACTATATTTATACGATTTTTACAATGGGATTATGGTTTAGGCTCAGGTAATATGAAATCTTTTGGTGGAAGTTTAAGACCTGGTTTGCTATTGTCAAATAATTCAACATCTGGATTGTCCTCAATGTAATCTTTCTTCATTTCATCCCACATAGATTCGTCTGATTTTGCTCTTTCAGGTCTTGCTCTTAAACCTTTGCAATGTTTTTCTACCGTTGCGAATTGTGGTGGTAATGGTCTGTCTGCATACTTGTTGCAAACTTTAAGCATTTCTAATTCTTGTCTTAAATCTTCATTCTCTAGTAATATAGCATTTTGTTTATCACACATCTCCTTACTAACACCAAGGTACTTTCTGAAAGTAAATCTTATTTCTTTATTTCTACCATAGTTGTCGTAATTGTTATTTGGTGAATAGTGATTATATTCTGTGTCTTGTTGTCCATAACTAGTCTGTACATCAAAGCTACCATATTGGCAGGCTTGTGAATTGTTGTTAAGATATTCGTTTCTTGCATGAGCAGGTTTAACCATTACAGCGAATAGTACAAGCATACCTAACAATATAAGTGTAAATCTATTTGGAGCCATCCTAAGTATCTCCATGTTAGTTACCGTTTACTTCTCTGCTAAGGTCTTTGATATCCCAAGCTTGGTCTCTAACTTTTTCTGCAAGTTCTCTGTATAGGTTTTCAGCCATATCCCAAGTACCTTCTGCTCTGGATAGTCTGTCTTTTAAATCTAAATTAGATTCCTTTACAACTTTTATGTCTCTGTGTAAATTAGTTAGTTCTATTTTATTTGCGTTTATAGTATCTGTAAGATTAATTACATATTTAATACCAGTGAACGACCCAACTAATATTGAGGCCACAACAGGTACCATTACTATGTTCTTTTTGAAAATGTCTGTTAATTGCATAAGTATCCTTTAACCTTGCAATTCAATATGTGATTTAGAATGATGTAGTGGTTTGTTTTAGTTCTATTTATAAACAAAGGGGTCCAGAAAGGACCCCTATGCCATTAAAGTAATGTGGAAAGAGAGAGATTATTCGTCTTCAGCGAGTTTTGAAAAGTAAGACAATGTATCATCATCTTCACCGCTAGACGCCTCATTACTTTGAACCGAAGCAGTTGCAACAGGTGTCGCAGCTACACTACTAGTAATAGGTGGGAGGTCTATTTCACTAGCAGTCTCGGTATTCTTTGAACCAGCAACCACACGATTATACTTTTCTTTAAGTTCATCATAAGATTTAAAATTTGCTGCTTCTAGGAATGGTTTAAGAGGATATTGTTTGTTCCAGATACCTTTGATTGCTTCATCATCGGTAGTGATTGGACTAACAGCCTCAAATTCAGACTTATCGTAATTCCAGAAACCATCAACTTTTCTGATTTTCAGTTTAAAGTTTGCACCTGTCCAGAAATCAAATGGGTTAATTGCTTTTTCATCTTCAAACGCTGGCTGCATTGCTTCTGTAATCTTATCAAAAATCTTTTTACCGAATTTAAATAAGAAAACTTTGCCTTCGTTTTCAGGATGCTTGGGATCACTCACTACATAAACATTAGAGTAGTATGATAATTTTCTTTTTCTCTTACGAGCAATCTCTTTATCACTATCTACACCTGTGTTCCATAATATAGTATTCTCTTCTGACACAGGGTCTTTCTGACCTAATGTAGTTAGAGAGTTTTCAATGTACCATCCGCCAGGTCCTTGAAAAGCGTGAGACCATACTCTTGCCCACGGCATTTCTTCTGTTTGAGGTGCTGGTAAGAATCTTAACACAGCGTAACCATTACCAGTTTTATCTAGTTCAGGTTTCCACAATCTGTCGTCTTGGTATTTGTTTTTTGTTTTAGCATTATCCTCAGGATTGAGGTTTGACTCGATTTGCTTTGTCAACTTGTCAAAATTAGATTGACTATTCTTTAGATTTTCAAAATCCATAGTTTATTCTCCTTGTATTATCGTATTGTTATATTGTTGTATTATCGTATTTTTGTATGTATCATAATATATGTTATTATTTATGCTTCTTTTTAAACTCATTATAACCTTTTATCCACTTGTCTTTACACTCTTTAGGAAGACTTTTCTCCTTATAAGAAGTTCGTAAAGTTTCGGCAGTTGCCACAATGATATCTAATATACCATAAACAATTTTATCAAACATAGTACTCATTATACACTTTCTTTATTCTTTTGTCAAGCACCTGTATAAGCATTTATAATGCCCATAGCAAATATAGCAATCGCTACTCCATTTAACATAATCAATGCTCTATCGTGCCATAACATACCTACTATTAGCCAACCTATTACACCTACAAAGTGAAAATAGAGGTTTAATGGGTGTATATTAGTCGCCGTTAGAACCATTCCAGTGAGAATAACAACACTAGAAAACCATTTAATGTACCATGATAAGTCACCTTTAGGTGTTATCTTTTTAAAAACTCTGGTACTATTTAATTCTTTAATCTTATCGTCAAGTTTCTTTTTATATTCGTCTGTCATACTGCTCAATTAAATATCTCTTTCATTATTAACTTCGTTTCTGTTCTATTGTACCGTAAGAACGGTGCAAACTTCTTTAGTCGTTTAGCATAGATAGGCCAAACTACTTTTTCCTCAATCTCTTTATTCCATTTTCTAGTAAATCCCAATAACTCTTCAAAGACCACAAAAGTTTCATAACTAATTTGTTTAGATAAGAGAAGCTTGAAAAAGATTGGATGTTGACCTCGATTAACCACATAAAGGTCATCAAAAGACAAGCGCTTAGTATCCATATTATTCCTAATACTACTACACTCACTCCTAAACTGATAAGTAAAACTATCTTTACGCTTCTTGTAATCAAAGTATATATCGTGCCCATCAGACTTAGCAAGATTGCCAATCCAAGCTTTATCTTGGTGTAAAAAGTTTGACACAAAGAAGTCAACTGCTTCTTCTGCATTATATTTTTTAGAAAGTTTGTGAAAGAAGTATTTGTCATTTCGTTTTGTAAATGTCTCTAGTTTGCAATTGACTTTACCTCCATAGGTGATATAGTCGTATGTGTTGGTAGTAAAGTGAAGTTTAATACCCAGCCAAATTTTAAATACATCAAATCCTCCATACATTATATAGGTAGTTCACTTGTTTTAGGTAACAGATTTAACTTCTGACACTCTAACGCTACCTTCTCTTTTAGCGCTTTGTTAATTAATGGACCAACCGTTGCCGTGTCAATCTCTCTTTCTTCGCAATAAAGAACAATGGCATCCATATAAGATGTTCTCTTCTCTTTTTTGAAGGCTTCTATTTCTAAACTAAATTGTTTGCTATTCATGTTCTCACTATACTATAATTAATCGGGTTTGTCAAGCACTAACACCAGGTTTCTGCTGATAGTCATTCATAATCTTATCTGCGTCTTCTGGACTCATTTCACCACAACCTATATTGATTATTCTGCTGTTGTCGTTTTCTTCTCTTAACTTCATCATTAGACCCATAACTAAACCATTATTATTTCCTTGAACAAAGTCCATACATTCTGGTAGAGTATCAAACTGATAAGCAGGGTGATATCTAGGAGTTCTATCTCCTTCTGTGTTTAGTAGTATTGCAACTACTAGAAATATCGTTTTCATTTCTCTCTCCTTTTGAAAACGAGAAGTTTCTGTTGCCAAGTACCTCTCAAACTCCGTTACCTATTAACTAGGCAGCAAGGGCAAAATTTGCTTCGCCATTTAAAATGCGTTTAAGTTCGCCAACTATTAATCTCCAATGGGTCATCTGCGTCTGTCGATCCTAACACACCCCCCATAAACACACTAACGATACTCTACTAATATTAGCGATACTCTATTAGTGTGTTTATGGTGGAGGTGTCGGGATTTGCACCCGAGTCCAGTACGGTTCTTACACCACCATCTACAATTAATTCTTTTGTATGACTTCGTTATAATTAAATATCATGTACACCATGCACTTTTCTCCGTTTGCTGGTGTCTCTATAACAGCTATCATAGTACCGTCTTCATTCTTCCAATGCGATAAAGCAAAAACAATATCGCCATCTATAGTGCCACCGTTTCTTCCAAATCCAAGACTATATGGTTTCATTCCAGTATCGTTCAAAAATTGGTCCATTTGAACAGGAGTAGTACACATTATAGGTGCTTGGTTCTGATAGAATATATCGTTGTTGGCACTAACATAATTACTTGTCATCACAAACATTACAATGATTAATAGTTTCTTTAACATTGTTTACCTTTTGTTTGTAGAAACAATTATGTAGTTTTATTCGCTGTTTCTAACTTTTTGTTTTCGTAATATTTATAAAATTCTTTGATTGATTCCATCAATTGTGGTTTGTAATCTTCTGGTTTCTTAATCCACTCTTGCATAGAACCGTCTTCACCTGCAATTAACACTACGATTTGTTCTATCGGTGTACCGAATATCTCCTCATACATTACTGCATAGGCAGTTGTCTGTAAAAAGTAATTATCAATCCACTCTTCAATCTTTGCTTTGTTAGCAGTTTTAAAGTCAATTACAGAAAGTTTATCTCTATATTGAGCGATACAATCTACTTGTCCAGCAAGTGTTAACTCTTTTGAATACATGATTGCTTCAATCAAGTGTATGTCACCTAGATTTTCTAGGTATGGTTTCATTAGTCGGAATAGACCAAGAGGTAGTACACCTCTTTCACTAGGCGTTTCACCTTTGATATAGTTCTCTACTAGATTGTGAGTTGCTTTACCACGGTTTGCGGCTCTTCGCATTTCAAAGTTAGCGACATCTTCGCCGATACTTTCACGCCACTTCTTTAGACCATCAGTTTTTCTGATACCTAAAATAGAGGTTACAGAAGGATAGTTTTGTCCTTCAACTTCGTAAAAACGAATACCATCTTGTCTACGACCTTTCGTATTAGGCAGTAAGTCCTTGTTCAATTCAGCAAATTTAAATTCTTTAGCCATTATTTAATCCTTATCTTATTTAATTATCACTCATTATAACATCATAATGAACACTTGTCAAGCACCTATGCACCTTTCTTTGTGTACATATCGTTTATATCGTCTTTAGAAAACTCACCAAGAGCTCATGCTGGTTTGTATTCTTCGTATTGTGTCTTACCACTTTCATTTCTAAATGCTCTTAAAGTCTGTTTTCTATTGTCTGTAGTAGACTTGTATGAGCAATGAATCCAACCGCTGTTAGGTTCATCTGTCTTATGGAATTCTAGTATCAATTGGTCAAAATCTAAATTTTCAGATATCCATTTTGCTAGTTCAGCATTGGGTACCCCAAAGATTTCAAAGTCGGCCGCTTGACCTTTTGCGTGTTGAGAGTTAACACTACTTCCAATAGATACACATAATTCCTCACTTCGGAATCCGCTTGATACCGTTACCGGTGTAGCGTAATGGTCTCTTACTGGTTGTAAGATGTTTTCACACAACTTTTGCATAGAAGTAATTTGGTCGTCATTAGGATTATTATTAATACCTTTCCGTTCCGCTGTCTGCGAAGCAGTTAGTTCCTTTAGACTAAAATTTTTACTTAATTTCATTTTTGTTTTATCCTCTTGTTAGTTTGAGTATTTTCTCAATCTGTGCCTTAATAATTGGTCCTCTGTTTGGCCAATGAATATAAGGTTCCTCTGTTTTAGATAAATTGTATAGAAAAGGTAAAACGATTTTCTCTAAATCTTTAAATCTCTTCGCAACATCTTCATCCGTTAGTTCTTTTGTTATAGTATCTTTCTCAGCAACTATCTGCATAATTTCATTCATCGCTGACTTGATAGATGATACATCATTTTTGATTTCAGATAGTTCAGCAGATTGACTATCTAATTGTTTTGGGTCAATGCCGGGTTCAGATTTAGGTACTTCTGCAACAGCAGGTCCTACTCCCCAACTCTCATCATTTAAATCAAACCCTCGCATATAATCTGGTATGTCTTTACTCATCTAGGTCCTCCTTCTTATGTTCTTCAAGTTTTATTAAAGCGTGTTCTCTAATATTCTTGTCTGTTGTTGCCATAACACCTAAGTCAAAGGTACTATACGCTATACTAACACTATTCTTACTTGCAACTGCACTACCCATACCACCTAGTGTAAACAGACCTGATAGGTTTGCACCACAACCGGTAGTGAGAGTGAACAGCAATAGTAGTAGTAAATATTTCATCTTTCTCTTGGTAATATTCCGTGTTTTCTTAATACTTGCCTTGTCTTAATATCTTTCGTTGACGCTTTTCCATGTTGAGCTGAGAAGTGAGTGCCAGGATTCTTTTCTGCAATCTTTGATTGAAGTTCTTTCCAACCATTGTCGTTTTTAATTCTGCTACTATATCCTGTTGCACTAATGATATTTATAGAAGTGACCATCTGTTGAATATGTTTATTCTTCTTCAGGTACACCTCTTTTTCTGCAATAGTCATTAAATCTTCAAACTCTTTGCCCGTTTTCTTATTTTTAAATGAGTATAATGGCATTTTCTTTCTACTTCAACGACAAGTGATATTGCACTTGTGATACAGCTTCTGCCATATCTTCAAGTATGGAAAGTAAATCTTCATACTGGTGTAAATCATTCTTTTGCGATAAGTCGTAAGACGCTTTCGCTAAATCTTGTCCGTATTGTACGATTTCAGATACCGTATGGTCACACGATTGATAATTTTGTAATGTGTGTTGACCGCTTTCAATGTGTACTCTTAGATTTGCATTACCTTGATATGTTTCTACAAGTCTATCATTTAAGGTATTTAAATTTGTATAGTATTCACCTAGTCCTTCGTGTTCACTATAACTCTTTGTTTGCCAATGGCTCAACTGCATATTATTTAAATGTACAATTGTCTTTCCTACTAATGTTTCTATCATCATAATTATTCCTCTTTCTATTTATTGTTCTTAGGATAATATTTATAGATATTATCTCTATGGTAATTAGTCAAAGCATTTTCTTCACCTTCAACTTTTTTTGTTTTATATGTTGCAATTTTAAAGGCTATAAGAAAACCTATTATTGTGCAAAACATACCGATTACAAATAAGAGTACGCCAAACTCAACCGACATTAGCAACTCCTTCTGTAAACCATTCAGGTGCTTTACCAGGATGTGACCATCTAGCAAAGTCTACTTTTTTCATAATATAATATTTACGGTAACTTGCAACTACATCAATAACACCTTCATTAAAGACTTTACATTCTTCTGGCATAGCAGGTGTTGGTAGTGTTGCAATTTTGTTTAGTGTTGCATTAAGAGGTGGTTCTTTTAGAATATCACCTAGCAACTGAAAAGACTTATGACCTAATGGTTTGTTTTTAGGAAATCTTTCCATAAATTCTTCGTTCAATGCTTTAAAATGTTTGAACAACCAAGTATAATTGTAAGCAGATTCCATTACCCATTTAGTACTAGGGTGACCTAGCCAACCTGCCTTGTATATAACTGCTTCTTCGTTAGAGTTAGGTAGTCGCCATCTTTTGATATCTCTACCGTTCTTTGTTTTTGCCATATACAATTCACCGTCTGCAACTCTTTTTGCTGTACATAGCATTTGAGCGCTCTCTAGTATCATCTTTACAATATGTTTATCACAACTCATCTTGGCTGCGATTACAGGGTCTTTATCTAATACAAATATATTCACTAATTAACCTTTCCGAATTTAATACATAGTTGTTTCCATACACCAGTCCAGTACATAGTTGACCATTTGTTGGTCGCATTGTTCATCATTCTAGCTGCGTTTGCTACAAGTTCGTCTTGTCTCTCTTTTGTGTAAATCATAGTCATATTATATCACTCCTAGTTGTCTTTGTCAAGCATTGATTTCACTAATGTTTTGTCGTTTTTTGAAGGTGTTTCTCTTACTTCGGTAGCATTCCAGTCTAATACTTGGTCCATTTTAATACGAATCTCATCAGGATCCAGACCCATTTCTCTTAACTCTTTATGACCTAGTATGGTAAAAAACTTCTCATAGTCTTCATTTGATAATTGTTTACCTGCTAACTTCGTAAAGAAGTCTTTGTAGTTGTCAATCTGTTTCTTACTCTCTTTATGCTTCTTGTTCTCTTTCGCAATCTGCAAATCAAGTTGTCTCATTGTTAATTCTTTTTTCTTCTTTCTACCTGAAGACCATTGTGCTAGAGATATGTTGGCTGCAATCAATAGTAATACTGCAAGAGGGTCAAATACAAATATCAATACAATGATTACCCACCTTACGGCTTCATCAAAGTGGTCTTTTGCATTGTCTCCATATATCAGTTCAGCAATATATTTTAGAGGACCTACTTCTGCTTCTATCTTTGATTGTTCTAATTCATATGTATTCTTGTCTAACATATAGTTGTCTATGTTATCCATTGACTTATCTATTGTAAGTTTAAGTTCGTTTCTTTCTTCTTCTTGTTTTTTTCGTTCTCTTAAACCTCTTGTCGCATAGTCGTTCTTTAGAAATACCTCAATAGACTTATCTAACTGCAATAAAGTATTTTCTGCTCGTTCTATTATTCGTTCTTCTTGTAGTATTCGTTTATCAATCAACTCAACTTTCGCTGTATTAGATGAAGTAGGAACAACCTGGTCTAGGTGTGCCTTTGATAGATAACCAAATATACCCATAGAGGTAACAAATACTAACACAACTACGGAGGTTGTCAAGTAGTATTTAATTGTTTTTGGTAATTCTTTGTTCTTCCAGTTTTGATATAACCAAGAGGCGGTAACAAGTTTACCTACCTCCAACACACCACCCATAATCATAATAGGTATCTTTGCACCACTAAAGATGGCGGCAAGACCTAATATACTATACAAAGCTGCTACACTTGATATACTGATTGCTGATAAAAATGCTAAAATACCCATACTAAACCTTTCGTACTATGTATTCAAATCCATCTGAATATTTACCAACTAATTTCTTTTGAAAGAATTGTAAGTCACTTCTATTCAAGGCTATCTGCATTTTTGCAAATATCTTATTTGATTGTCTACCTGGATAACAACGCATTACATCGGCTGCCCAGAAACCTGTAAAGTAAACTTCCGTTTGACCTTTCTTCAAGTTATTAAATGTATTAAATGCTTTTTCAATCATATTTTTCAGATACGGATCCATATAGGGTCTGTTGTCTTCTTTGATATTATTGTAGCTTTCGTCTTCCCAGTTGTTTGGTCTACTCATTATTTACTCTCCTCTGATTTTCTCACTTTTTTAATAATACTAATTACACGGTCTGCATAATCAGTTGTTGTGCTAAATTTATCCAATGTCTTAACTAATTCTATTGGATCCATTTGGCCGTCTTCTGCAAGTTGTTTTAATCTCAACTTACGGAATTTCTCATAGGCTGAATGTTCATTCATCAACCTAACAAATTCTTTTACACTTTCACACTTCGAGGCAAATATTCTTACACCCCAACCTTTCCACTTTGGCATACCTCTTGGTAACATATGTGGATAGTCTTTGTTAAATATTCTGATACCGAATAGATTATTACCTTCTTGTGCAAATCTACTTGTACCCCAACCACTCTCCAGAGCAGCCTGTGCTGTTATCATTTCGTATGGTACTCTAAACACATCTGGTTGTGAGAAGTTTAAGAAGTCAATACATTTATGAGTTGCCCTAATAAATTGTATGTCATTGTTGTATGTAAATTCTGGTTCTCTTAATTCTAACTCTTGTAGTCTTTCTAGGTATTTTGTTTCGTAATCTTTCGATAATTGATTTGTAGAATATGTGTTAGGATTAAATGTACCAACGACATATGTTATTAAAAATAACATTGATACACCTAATACTCGTTTAGTCCATAATTTAAATGTTCTTATTTTTTCTTTGTAGTCTGTTTTCACTTTTTTCACCATAATATTATATCAGTTTAAATCATATCTATGCCGGCTCTACCCATTGGTTTCCTAAATGAATAGAAGAGAGCATTATGATTACCACTATCTCCTGCATTTCTCATTTGATACAAGTGGACCATTTCGTGGGCCAATGTACTAATGAATTCTTTTTTATTCCTGTACTTGTCTGCCATTTCTAAATGAAACGATTGTGTACCTTTTCTTTTCCACTCCCATTGTGTAACCTGACCAAAACATTTTATTGGTCTCAAATCTCGTATCGTTATCTCATTAAACGGTGCAAGTTTGCCGTCAAAGACTGCCTCATTAATCCATTGAAAGACTTTCTTAATGTCTTTATAGGTAGTCTTGTATTGTCTAGTATGCTCATATTCGGCTTTTACTTTCTTCTTTAAAGTTGCATACCTAACTGATTTAGGTTTTAGTTCTTTCGGCACTGGTGTTTGTTCTCCCATACTTCGTCTGATTGTTTTCGTGTCGTAGTCTCTTTCTATCAGTATACTCCATTATCAAAAAAGATATTACACCACCAAGTATAATTATCCATATTTCCATAGGCGCCATAGTCTTCATAAGAGAAACCATGTCAGCCATTGCATATATCAAGTTTTCCATTCTACTCCTCTGTTTGACTTTCTTTGTATACTTTGTCTATACCGTTAACTCTAATATCAGAAGCAATACTCTCTAATATATTTGGTAAATGCTTCTCTAATACAAAAGTCATTTCGATTGCCATTGAATGTGCTAGTCTTTCAAGTTCAGACTTCATCACAGCCTTATGGTCAATGTTACCGTTAACCGTTTCTTTGATTATGTGGGCGCTAGTCGCCACAACATAGTCATCTGCTTTTGCTTTCTGCATAGTTAAGTGTAATGCTACACCTGCCATATACAAAAACACAAGTACATATATTATGTTTTTTATCAAGCTTATCATTATATACCTTTCTTCATCATTTAATATATTTATTATATCACTTACTAGGTACCTTGTCAAGCAAAAAATGAGCTTATTTTAGGGGAATAGTGGGTATTTTTAGTATGGAAAATACCCTAAAACCGTTGTATTGTTATGCTTCTAGCTTAACAAAATCATCATTCCACCCAAAAGCCTCTTTTACAAGATTAGCTGTAAGTCCTTTGTACATATTATTTAACTTCTTCTCTTTTACAGCAACAAGCAACTCTGCTTCTGTTTCATGTAAACCTTCTAAAATTTGAATATACAAAGTTTCTTTTTTTACTTTGGATAGATTTTGGTCTGCACCTTGTACGAAATGCCAAAGTCTCTTCGCTTCGGACTCAAGGAATGTGTGTTCAGTACCTACAGGAGCTTCATTTGGAAGATACGGTGGGTTACCTTTTGGTAAGTCCCATTGTATTTTCGGGTCGAAAGCACCTTTTAATACTTGTCTTAGAGAGACACTATCGTGCTGTCGCAGGATTTCTGTCTTCTTTGCCTTGTCTTTAGCGTTGTTAACTTTAGTGAAGATTTCGTGGTAAGTGAGTGCCATGCTTGAAGATGACATTGCTGCCGCCTTCTGTGCCTTGTTCATATTTTCATTTGCCATTTCATTTTCCTCTTAATATTGCAATATTAAAAATCATTAATATGTTCAATCAACGATTTCAGTTTATTATCTATAAAGTATGGTAGTAGTTTGGACCTACTTGGTACTTCATAGTTGTTCAAACTATTTATAATAGATTCTACCATAGCGTTAGGCGTCTGGTCTAGGTCTATCAGTTTCTTGTTCCTATTGTAGTACTTCTTTGTTTCAGAACCTAGTGGTATATCGTCAATCTGCGACCACTCTTCTAGTTTCTTTTTCGTAATAGGACTTTGTTTTGTCTTTGTAATAAAGACATCATCTGCTGATAGGATATTCGGTATCCCGTCTGACCTATCGCCTTTGATAATCTGTTCGTGTAAGTATCTAGTAGGATTATCTTCAACTACCATGTGTTTCTGTATTGGACTATATTGACTTACATTACTATACTTCTGTAATTGTTTGAAGTCTTTATCGCCTGATACAATCAGGTACTTGTCTTCTGTCTGCATTTTAACAATGACACCGATGATATCATCTGCTTCTGCATTGTCAATAGCAATTACTTTGTACGGAAAGTTATCTTTTAATTCTTCTTTAATATCATGTATGAGACTGAATAGAGCATTCCAATCGTTTGTACTATCTTCTCTACTTGTTCTACGACTTGCTTTGTATTGAGGAAAGAAGTCTCGTCTCCAAGGATTGCCACTATCACAGGCAAGTACTAAATCTTTTCCGTATTCGTTACCAAACTTTCTAATGTATCCTTTGATTGAATTACATACCATATATCTAACCATTTCTATGTTAGCGATACCTGGTTCGGTACCTTTCTGAAATGATACTCTACTCATTTGTGCCATTAGATTACTAATAAGCACTTGGTGTAAATCAACTATAATCATTATGCACTCTTTTTTCTATCGGCTTCAAATTTTGCCTTTGCAGCTGCTCTCTTCTTTTCTACTATTAACGCTTGTCTTATTTTTCTACCTATAGGTATCTTTACGGAATCAACGATTGCTTTACCTTTCTTACTAATGTATTCAACACCAATAAATTGGTCTTTGAAGTTGCTTTGAACCGACATAACTGCCTTCTTCAAACTCATTGCTTCTTTCTCTTTCTCGTCACCTTTTTCATTCCAAAACTTAAATATTCTCATCTTACCCATATTAAATATCCGTCCTTACTATATGTTTTCTCAATTCTTTTACAAAAAATTCTATCTTGTCAATGTATTCAATTAAACTTTTGTTTGTTATATAATTGTTTCTTTCTTTTAGTTTATCATAATCTTTTACAGATATTTGTACCATAGGACTCGGTGTTACCTCGTTCTCAAAAGATTTGTCAACTGAATTATCGTCTGTCATATATTCCTTTTTAGTTAAAAATGTGGAGGCGAGTTCCACTCTCGCTTTCCTCGCCTCACACAGCTCTATGTAAGCGTACCGCTAGGTAATCTTACTATCGAGTTCATTATGATGTGTAAGCGACTTGTTTGCCGAATACAGCTGTGATACCAGCAGCGATTACTGCTTTAGATGGAGTACCAACTCTATATGAAACGCCTTTTGTAGACCTATTTTCATAAATCATCAATCCTTCGTTTCTCAATTTACCAACCATTGCAGCTGGTGATTTAAGGTCAAATTTTGTTCTTAGAGTTTTCCAAGTCACATCTGAACCTTTGTTGAAAAGATTACGAATCTTCTCGGTCTTAGTTAGCTTTGTTCTAGCCATAGTTTTATCTCCTTTAGATAATTTAAAAATGTTAAACATTATGTCTAACCTCCTTTTCAGTTTGATTTTTATGTCTTATCTGACAACTTGCTATGGTCAATCGCATTATAATGGTTTTCCATAGACAAATTCTTATTAAGTACTCATTATACACTATCTTATATAGCTTGTCAAGCACTAAATTCATTTTTTTCAATTTATTTTACTGGTCCTTCAGGATCCGGTTCTGGGAAGTCACCATGTAAGTGGTCATCTTCATCTGGATACATATCGGGTCCGTCTTGTCCTGGGTATTCAGGATTAAAGTCAAAATTCTCTGTAAAGGTAAACATACCATTGTTCCTATCGTTAAGTTCATCTGATACATCTTTGTTTAAGGGTCTAGTAGTCGTGTCTATCTCATCTGACATATTTGCATACTCAATACGAGCAGTAACCACGCCTTTCTTATTCATCTTCAACTTAACAGCATGGTCTACTACCTTTTGAATAGGGTGTGCTATGTTGAATTGTCTGTACAAGAGACCTCTTACCGAGTCCATAGACATTGCAAGGTCTTTTGTAAAGACATCTTGTTTAGTATCTAATCCCATTTGCACGAAGCGTCTAATCAAATCTAATCCGATTTCATCTGTTGCTGTTTCTACAAACTTTGCAGCTTGATAGTCTCGCATTTTCGCTTGTGCTTTTGGGTCCACCTCAACTTGTGGTTTTGCAATCTTATTCTCTGGAAATAAAATTATATTATCATAGTCATTTTTAATATTGATATCATCACTCACTTATTTTATTCCCTTTGAAGTCAACAAGTCCTAGTTTGTTATAATGTTCTATCAACTGATTATAACCACCTACTAACTCATCATTTATTTTAATTTGAGGCATTGACCTAACATTTTTACCTATGTCTTTAATCATCGCCTCAGGACTTTCAAACTCTTTCAAGTTCTTTTCTTCATATTTGAGACCAAGTCCTTTTATTAAGGACTTAGCTTTAACACAAAATGGACAATTGTCTTTTGTATAGACAACTATATTACTCTGCTGTGTCATTCTTCTTTTCCTTTGCCGTGTCTTCGACACTTTTGAAGGCTTCAGCAGACTTTAGTTTAAGTTTGTAAGCGTCAACAACTTCACCAATCGTGTACTCATACATCTTATTAAACTCACCAAGTGGCAATCTTAAACCTATCCATGCTCTGTAGTAACCTGATTTTGTTCTAGTTACCTCTTGTGCAAAGATTTCATATCCTCTCACTGGTGTGTTTGCAATGATATTTACCATCGCTGTTTCTACTTCTGTAACCACGGTCTTAACATTAGTTTTACCTACTTCGGTTACAAACATTTTTGCCTTCTTGTTCATTTCTCCTGCAACAATATCAGCCATTTCTGCTTTCGCAATTAACTTAGCTTTCTCAATCGCAAGTTCTAATGATGGTGATACACTAGTACCAACTCCGAAGATACAAGTCTTCTCATCATCTTTTGTTTTAACAATGCCATTGTTTGCCCACATAGATATGTCGCAATGTTTAGCATTATCAAAGTCCGCCATATACCATGTCGGTACTTCATCTACTAACTTCTCCGTCTCTTGCTTAATCTTATAAGTTTTTGACGAACAAGCATTTAGGCCAATTACTAGAACGCCTAAAAGTCCTATCTTCATTATGTTTTTATACATCATTTTTCACACTCCTAACTACATTATATAACATTTCACTCAACTTGTCAATAAGCTGGTTATTCTCAACATATGCAACAACATCCGTTGTGGTCATACCTGTTATTAACATAAAAAGGAGACCCAATATGATTAGATTTTTAATCATTATTTTCTCTCCCAATTACCTTCGTTTGTTAGACACGCTCTTCCGAAGGATTTGAAGGCGTGTGAAGATTGAGAATACAATCTACAATATTCTGGAGCACTCATATCTTTATAATAGAAAGCTGCAAAGAGTTCCCAGTAACCAGGTTTCTTTGCTTTCTCTAATTCTATCATTTTCTCCAATTCTTTAATTCGTTCTTTGTCTGTTCTACCGTGTTCAGTATCAGCACATTCCATAATCTCTTCTTTGATGATAGTCTTATCATCTAATTCTCTAATAACAATCTTAATGAAACACCATTGACCGTCTCTTTCAAATCTATCTAAAACTTTTGTAGAAAGAACACCATTGTCTTCGTTTTCTTTCCATTCTTTTAACTTTTGTTCTACCTTTGTATGTGTATCAGATATATATACTTTGTCCACAGGTGCCTTATTTACTTGGCTCTCTTCTTTGTAAGTAATAGGTTTAGGTAAGATATCTGCATATGCAATACCAGATACAATTAAGAACAAAATAAGAACAAATGTCCATGTTAGATATTTCTTCATAGGGTCAAATTGCATTATTGTTTCTCCACCCATCTACCGTCTGGCATTTGACATACGGTTCCAAACCTTGTATCAATATCATTGTTTGAGATACCAGCAACAGGCCAAGAGTTCTTAATATTAAAATTACTTTCGTACTCTTTACAGATAATAGGACCTTGTGCATAACTTCTGTTTACTTTTATTGTGCCATTACTACCTGTCTTATTGTTTAACCAATTACTATAACTTGCACTACCAGGACCATTGTTTAAATGGTCTACAAATACTGCATTGTGTAAATCGTAATCACTATCATATAGTAATTCAGCACCGGCAAATGCACCTACTACAGCACACGCAGCCGCAATGTATGGGTCTTGTGATATTAGTTCCACACAAGTCATAGCACCTGTAGTACCACCGAGTACTGCACCTACATGACTTCTGTTAAATTTGAATCCTTTAGTATTGTTAACATCTTGGTGTTTTGTACTACAAGCACCGAGCGACAAACTAATTATTAAAATCGAAATCGTTTTTCCTAATTTCATCACATACCTCCTTTTGATTTTCTTTTAAGATAACACAATTATCCAATGCCGTGTTATCTACCACATATTTTTTTCTCATATCATTCTCTTTCCACCAGACCACAGCTCTTGCTGTTAATGGTCTGATTAAGAAAGTGCCATCATTAGCTGATGTAAGATGAAAGTCCACGGTACTATTTAACTCCAAACAAAGTCTTAAGCTTTGCCCAATTGTTAGCAGTTTGTTGTTTCGCACTAGCCCAACTTGCTGATTGATACTCTTTTATCTCTTCAACTTCGTTAGATAGAAAACTGACTACTTTGCCTGGTACTTCAATTACTGCATTACCAAACTCTTGTGGTGTTATAGTCTTTGTCTCATTCGCATTGGCACTTGATATGCCGAATACGATTACACATAATATAAGTATTTTATTCATACTTTCCTTCCCATTGTTTTAATATCAGCAATGTCAACAACTTGGTAGTTACCTTTGTTGTATGCAATACTGATTGTTTTACCAGCAGGTAGTTGTGGTTTCAATACTTTTCTCTTCGTAGCACCTGCTGTAATAATATTACTACAAGGTATTGAAGGTCTTACTGAATAGTCTGGAAAAGGAAAACCTTTAAACTCGTTTATCACTTTACCATTACTATCTAACTTAACTCCGATAGACTTCAACCATTTCATATGATTTTTCATCGCTATCTTGTTTCGCATATCTTTAGTTAAGTAAGTCGCTTTTGTCTTTGCCATATGATTTTGCCTCAAAAGCTTTTTGGTCTGCATAAGTTCTTCCAAACACTTTCATATAAAAGTGGTCTCTCGGTTTAGGTGCCGAGTATGCAAGTATCAGATTATCAAATTGATTTTGCTTGATACTGATATTTCTCATAGAAGAAGGATGCTCTTTCTTCAATGACTTCATTTCTTTTAAGAAAGCAATACGATTGCCGTATCCTTCTTTCTTACCTTTTTGGTCTTTTTGTGTCGCCGTCTTAAATTCACTAAACATCATTTCTTTTGTGTATGTAAACATTATATAGTCCTCCCAGATTGATTAATTGTTATAATAGTATCACAAACCTGAACGCTTGTCAAGCTGCCAATAAACCCATATTTTACACTAAATTTAGGAAAAACGAGGGGCCTAGAGGGCGCTGTAGAGGGTTTGGGATAGTCCCATGTATGATTGCTCATAGGGATTTTACTACTTTTTTGCATTTTTAGTCTTCTTTCTCTTACCTGACAAATAATGGATTGTCTGATTCTTTTTAACTTCAAAGTCTAGTTCCATCTGAGCATTTGGTTCAGAAGTGGTAACATACTTTTTAATATTACTCATTAACATTTTTATTCCGATAATAAAATTTTGCATATGGTCTCCTTATCTAATATCGTCAAAAGGATCATTTGCTAAATCTCCTAATGGCATTTTGGTTTCACTTTCTTTCGGTGCATATTCTCTTTCAAAGTCTGCGACTTCTTTTTCTCTATATGCAATACCTTCGTCTACCTTCTTAATGGCCATTGGTACATTGCCACTTTGAAGTTGGTCTTTAATTTCTTTTAGTTCTTCAATGACCGTCATTACATCAATCATTTTAATCTCCTGCTGTTTCGAGCTTCTTAGTTAGGTTTTCTTCAATCTGATGGAAATAACACCAATGTGTTCCTGTCTCACCAGTATAACTAATGGCACCTGTATAGTTTAACTCGGTGTCATATGTTTGTGCATTTATTGAGGAATCAAGTTCAGCTGCAATATCTGATTTTTCAGTTGCAATACCTATATTGATTATCTCACCAGTTCTTCCGTGGTTACCTAAAATTGTATCTCCTACATTAATTATCATATTTGTATCCTCCATATTTTTTGTTTAAGTGTTTATGTTCATATTGTTTTGTCAACTCTGGTGCAAAATCATATTTGAAAAATTGTCTACCATTCCATAATTGACCGTAATCGTTAAATAGAGAGTTATCAAACTCGGCAACATCACCAAATACATCTTCGTAAGTTTCATAATACTTGTCGCCGTGTATCATTTCAACTATCGTACTACCTGTAGCATTTACAGCACTTTCTATATAGTGCTTGTCGCAATAGGTTTTAATTCTTTTCTTAAATTCTTTATTGTTTAGTCTATTCAACTGACTTAAAGGAACATTTCTAAAGATAGTGTTAAAGATATAGAAGTACTCCATATCGTCTTCATCATAGTATTCAATACCGTAAACTAAATTTAAACTAGAACCTTTTGTCATTATGATAGTACCTTTCTCAATAGTATTATTATAGTCATCATTGTAAACATCATTATAAAAAAACTAGTAATCATTAAGTCAACCTCACCAAGATTACTACTTGTAAAACTAAAATTGCAATTGGCACTAAAGTTCTAATAAATTCCATAGTGTGATTGTATTCGTCTAGTTTTCTCTCAAACTTATTTCTTTTTTTCATATTTGGTATCCTCTCATTTTTGTACTTAATATTCTTTTCAATTTTTCTTCAATCTGCATAATTCTTGTGTCTGATTTTAACTTTAAAAGTTTAGCACAATATCCTCTTGTCATACCTTTAATTAGTCTTTCTGATAATACAACTAGATATTGATTTCTAAAATAATCATTATTATTACCATTTTTAGGTTGGTGCATTTTTGATATATCTAAATTCATTATAATATCAACTGCCTCTTTTAATGGATTTTGTACATCACTATCAAAATGTATTTTTTTGTTTTGTGCGATTAACTCTTCGTCTCTCAACTTATTATATTTGTCAATATCAGACAATGCTTTATTTGATAATTCAGTCATTAAGCAGTCTCCGATGTTATTACCTCATCAACATTGTATTCATCAATTGAACACAGGTCAATATTGTCTGTCTTTAAGATTTGAGACTTGCAAGTATCATAGTCAATCTGACCATCTTTCAATTTCTCAATAATATTATCAACTGCTTTTTCAGCTTCGTCCCAATAGTAGTTCATTACTTTACTCATAGTGTGTGTCTCCTTTGTTATATTGTTCTTTTGTCTTATTCATACTAGTATAATACATCATTTCGCAATCATTGTCAAGCAAAAAACGAGCATATTATTAAAATAAATACCCTAATTTATAACATATTCCAACGATTGAAACGATAGAAAGTGTCAAATTTGTGATTATAATGGAGTATTCTTTCCACATGATACCTACGATACACCAGATTAACCCTCCTAGCACCATCACTAGAGGGCCTAATGGGTATATTCCAAGTGAGTTAATACCTGTTCCAAGTATCAAAATGAAGGTTCCTAACCATTTAAGTATGTTTTGTATTTTTAAATTTTTCATCATATATACATTATACCATACTAAAATAGCTATGTCAAGCGTTATTTTGGTTATTTTTGAAGTTTTTTTTGTTGATTTTACTGACTTTTAGACAAGCCAGTTGTACATTGCTCTCATTGATAGTAGTAAATACATCAATTCCATCAAGGCTCTAGGGTAATCTTTATCTTTATATCCCCAATATATCCACATTATACACGCTACAATTGACAAGGCCCAGCCCATCCATTGTGTATCTACATTTGCTTCTGATAATATGAATACGGAAGAAACTGCGATTGCAAGTCCTATCCATCGTTCTTTATTTCTGATTTTCGTCCATATACTGGTCATAGCCACCCCTTACTATATAATAACTATCTACTATGTCGGTAACAGGATTTTTGAGAGTTTGTTGGTCTAAATGTTCCATAAGATTTACACCTGTTTCCTCGTAAAACTTATCGTACATTTTCTCTTTGTCTGCATTACCTTTACCTGTGGCAAGTTTCTTTACTACGCTAGGTACTACGGTACGAAACTCAATATTTTTCTTATACAACTTATGTTTCAATAGACCGCAATTCTCTGCTAGGTTGAATACTCTTCCTTTACTACCAAAAGAGTAATCTTCTATAAACACAAGAGGATTAATTGTGTGACCAACACAAGTATTAAACACCCATTCACTAATTTTATCGTGTCGTTCTTGTGCGTGTTTCCATTCAGGCATAAGATGTCCGACTATCTTACCATCTAAAAATACACCTTCGTATTTCTTAACGGTTGTTAAGTAGTAAAACTTACAATTCTGTAATGGGTCTTCTTGTACTGGTGCACCATCTACGACACATACGGCAGGGCAAGTTAGTGAGTAATCAATTCCAATTATCTTCGTCATCTGAAGCATCCTCTGTTAAAACATCTTCTTCTGGATCGTTAATTGAGCCGCCACAAAATGGACAACTTATAGGTTCAATATCGTCTTTAGGCCACGATATTGTAAATTCTTCTTCGCAATGTTCACACTCGTATTTTGCTTTTTCCATTATAGTTTAAACTTCTTAAATTGGTCTTTCTCAACATCTTGTTTAAGACCACCGATTACATAAGATTCAATCTCTGTCTCTTGTGGTGCATTTTGTAAACTTCTGCTGTTAAACCAATGTTCAGTCCATGGTAAAGGATTAGCATTACCTTGTTCATAGATTGGTTTGATACCAATTGCTTTCATTCTTTTGTTTGCTGTCCATTCCACATAATTGTGTAATAGTTTTTCAGAAAGTCCAACCATTGAACCTTTTGAGAATAGATATGTTGCCCAACGCTTCTCTTCTTCTACTGCGTCTTTGTACATCTGTTCAACATACTTTTCATTGTTCTTCATAACCTTATTCATAACTTTATCGTTTTCAGGACCACGATAGTTATTAATAATTCTTTGTGAAACAGCAAGGTGTTGTGATTCGTCTCTTGCAATAAAAGAGATAATCTTTGCACTACCTTCCATAAGTTTCAATTCGCCAAATGCAAAACTACAAGCAAATGAAACATAAAATCTTAAACCTTCTAATATGTTTACGGTTACAAGTGTTCTCCATAGTTTTTCTTTTAAGTCATATTCATCAACTTTGTTACCTAATTGATGTCTCATACCTGTTTGTATGAATTCATCATACGCTTTGGTTACTGACTTACTTCTATTTTCAATCTTCTCATCTGTTATAATAGTATCAAATATTTCTGCTGGGTCTGGATACAAGTTCTTAATAATGTATGTATAACTTCTACTATGTATTGTCTCCATAAAGTCCCAGGTTACGATACAACCTTCTAGTTCTGGTAAAGAAACGAAAGGTAAAAATGCAAGACACGGACCTCTACCTTGTACACTATCTAACATAGTTTGATATTTTAGATTAGATGTAAAGATAAACTTCTGCTCTGGTCTTAATGCTGACCAATCAGACCTGTCTTTCTGTAAAGATACTTCTTCTGGTCTCCAGAAGAAACCTAATTGTTGTTGTGTTAACTTATCAAAGATAGGATACTTCATATTATCGTATCTTTGTACCTGTAGTTCCTCACCAAAAAACATAGGTTGTTTAGTGTAGTCTATTGCTTTTCCTTTATTGAATACCGTATTGCTCAATTTTAGTTCCTCTTATTCTATTTAAATATTACAAGCCTCACATTCACCGTCATCTTCTGCGACAGGAAGTGAAACTTCTGTTTGCGTGTCTGCTAGTATGTTCTTCTTTTGGTCTGGTTGAAGATTAACACTACCTACGATTTGTTCATCATAAGTCATAGGGTGCATAGGTTCATCTTCTTTCTTACCGTCATATGTGTTTTGATAGTAAGATGTCTTCCATCCTAGTTTATATGTAGTCAACAAGTCTTGTGCCATTACTGATAACGGTACTTGATTGTCTTCATAATTTTCTGGATTGTATGACCAGTTGCCTGATATACCTTGGTCAAAATACTTTTGCATTACTGCAACGATATTTATATAACCTTCATTACTCTTCATATCCCATAAGAGAGTGTAATTGTTCTTTAATCTTACATAGTCTGGTACAACTTGTTTCAATGTACCTTTCTTACTCTTCTTAACAGATAGATAATCTCTAGGTGGTTCAATACCGTTTGTAGCATTAGATACCACACTAGAGGATTCAGAAGGCATTTGAGCAGAGAGAGTGCTATGTCTCAACCCATATTGCATAATATCTTTTCTTAACGCTTCCCAATCAAAGCTGAGTTTACGATTTACAATCTCATCAACTTCTTTCTTATAAGTGTCAATAGGTAAGATACCATCTGAATATTTTGTTTTGTCAAAGTAATCACACTTCGTTTTTTCTTTTGCGATTTCATTACTTGACTTTAATAGGTAGTATTGGAATGCCTCGGTTAGTTTATCAACTTCTTTCCACGCCATCTTTTGGTCATAATTAAAACCTTTCTTCGCTAGATAATGTGCAAGTCCGATATAACCAATACCTAAACTTCTTCGTGCCTTTGTAGAGATTTCAGCAGCTCTTACTGGATACTTCTGATGGTCTATAATCTCTTCTAATGCTCTTACTGATAAGTCACATAAACTTTCTAACTCATCTAAATTCTTTAATAGTCCAACATTGATTGCACTTAAAATACATAACGCAATCTCACCATCACCATCTATATGTTCGATAGGGTCTGTAGGTAGTGTAATTTCTTGGCATAGGTTAGACATATTAACTTTGTCTTTAAAAGAAGAGTGAGAATTAGCATGGTCAATATTCATAATGTATATACGACCAGTTTCTGCTCTTTCTTTTAGTAAGTCCATAAACATCTTTTGTGTACTTACTTTCTTTCTATAAATCTTTGTGTCTTTCTCAAACTTCTTGTACAACTCATCAAACTCTGGTGTACCGAAAGCGTCATAAAGACCTGGTGTTTCATGTGGAGAGAATAATGTCATGTCTTCGTTATTAATAAATCTCTCGTAAAATAGTTTTGATAATTGAATTGAGTAATCTAATTTTCTAACTCTGTTATCTTCACTACCTTTGTTGTTCTTTAAAACAATAACATCTTCTATCTCTTTATGCCAGATAGGAAAGTGTACCGTAGCACAACCACCTCTTACACCATTTTGTGTACAAGATTTTACGGTTGCTTCAAACTTCTTTAAGAAAGGAACGACACCTGTATGTGCAACTTCACCACCTCTAATTCTACTATTGATACCTCTAATACGACCCATGTTGATACCAATACCTGCTCTCTGTGCTGTGTAGTAACCAATCGCTGTGTCACTGCTAAAGATACTAGGAAGACTATCTGCGACATCTACTAGTACACATGAAGCATATTGTTTCATAGGGGTTCTAACACCCGCCATAACAGGCGTAGGAATGTTTATCTTAAATTGTGAGATAGCATTATAATACTTTTTGATATATGATATTCTTTTATTGCTAGGATACTTTGCAAAGATTGTAGCCGCAATCATCATATACATAAATTGTGGTGTCTCATAGATTGCACCACTACTTCTGTCTTGTACAAGATACTTGTCCATAACTTGTCTTAAACCTGCATAGGTAAAGCTATAGTCTCTATCGTGGTCAATCATAGTATTCATTCTATCAAAGTCGCCTTCATCATATTGATTTAAAATGTCTGCGTCATAGACACCTAAATCTACACACTTCTTTGTGTGAGCAAATAGATGAGGATGGTCCCATAGTTTACCATTAATACTTTTTCTTAGACTATAAAGAAGAAGTCTACTTGCAACATATTGATAGTTTGGATTCTCTAATGATATTAAGTCTGAAGCTGACCTAATTAAAATCTGTTGTATTTGGTCTGTAGGAATATTATCATAAAATTGTAACCCACTATTCATTTCAACTTGACTTGATGATACACCTTTTATATCTTCACAAGCGTATTCTACCATATCGTGTATCTTGTCAATATTCAATGGCTCTTGTCCACGGCCATTTCTTTTTATAACATTAATTTCTTTTTCAGTCATCTATCTCTCCTACTCCTATGCTTTTCTATAATTTGTTAAAACTTGTTGTGCTGATAATTTTGAATATGTGTTGATACTTATAATCTCTTGTAGTTGTACTTTAGATACACCTGTCTTAATTAAGTCATTAACATCTTTGAGTTGTATATCTTCTGGCCAAATAAAAATGTTGTAACCTAATTCAATTATCTTCTCCATTCGCTTTACTATTTCTTTATTTCTCGGTTCGTTATCAAATATATATGTCACCTGTTCAGGATTATATTTACTATCTAGTGTCAAATCAGCGCCACCAGCTGCGATACAATTGTCGATAAACAAACTATCAATAGGACCTTCTACAACATAAATGTGTTGTGCAAAGTTTACTCTTTCTAATCCGTATATCTTGTCTTTGTCTTCGTCTAACTTAATGGTTACATACTTTGGTGTCTCATTACCAAAGGCTCTACCTTGATAGGCGAATACTTTACCGTCTGTATCATAGAACGGTATCACTAGTCTTGGATGGTCGTACTTACTTGTATTGTATTTACGAGGTGAGATTTTGTGTGCCCACTCATAAAACTTATGACATAAGAAAAGTTTATCAAAATACTTTTCAGGTATCATTCTATTATCCACATACTTTCGTACTGGATGCTCGTCTTCTAAATCTGATATTGAAGTGAGTAGAGATATATAGTCGTTCTCTAACTTTATCTTCGGTTTAAAATCAAACTTAAACTCTGGTTTTGGTGTTGCAGGTGCGTCCGACTTGTATCTTTCTAATAGATAATTTTGATAGATTTTTGGGTCTATCTGTTTTAGAAAGTTTGCGAGGTTCTGACCCATACCACAATTGTGGCATTTGAAAAACATATCGTTTTTCTTACGGTAGAAATAACCTCTGGACTTTAGTTTCGACTTTTGACTATCACCACAATGAGGACATCTAAAGTTAAATAGATAGTCACCTTTTTTCTTAAAATGAGCTAGCCGGGTCGATATTTCTTGTATAAATTTTAAATCTGTATAACTTGACATTTAGCACTTCTTATCTTTAATTGATATAGTACACACTATACTATATCTTACGCTATTTGTCAAGCACCTATGTGACTTTCATTAACTCCACGACTAATGGGAAGTTTCTTGCTAAAATAAAACCGATTACTATAGAACCACCAATAATTAAGTACTTCCACTTCTCTAGCATATTTACCTTTTCTCCTAGAGAGTTCTTAATACTTCGTATTTCATTCATAATACGCTTTTCAGTCATATCTATATTATCTTTTAATTGTCTATATCTACTTTCAGTATCTTCTTGTCTGTCTTTTAACTTTGAAAAGATAATTTCATCTAGTTTTTCTGCTTGATTTAATTTCTCTTCATGTACGGCTAACATCTGCTTAATACCACTACTGATACCAGTTAACTTATCAATCGCTGTGTCTAGTCTTTTATGCACTTGATTACTTTGCTGAAGTTCGGACTTCAACACCTCTATACTTGTACGGTTATCGTACACTTCTTTTGATAGTGTGGTTATGGTTGACCTAGTTTCACCGTTACCGTTACCTGTTGTTGTAGACATAGCGATTATTCTCCCAAAGTCAATTAACCCGCTAGCGGATTTTTTGCTTTTAATTTAAGTTCTTGTATCTGTAGTTTTAAGACTTCGACTTCTTTTTCGTTTATTTTAATTGCTGTCTTGTTCTTTTGTACACTACCAGAAATATCAGCAGGTATTTTACCTTCTAATTCCGTAATTTTAATTTGTAATGATTTAATAGTTTCTTGTAGAGGTGCAATGTTAACACCTTTTCTTTCTTCCATTGCGTTCATTTTAGTAGTCAACTCTCCGTATTTAACGAATCCACCACCAATAGCAACTACGGCTGCGATTAAAGCTGCCACACTTGCCAAGTTATCTTTTAATTGTTTTATCATAGTTGTTCCCTTAATTGTTTTAATTCAATCTGTAATCTGGTTTCCTCAGTCTTAATTCTGTCTAACTCTACACGCTGACTAGTCAACGGATCGTTATCAGTATATTTTGCTAAGGTAACACCTGTATATATTTGTGTTTGCTCTATATTTAGTTGATTAAAGAAATCTACATTGCCATCAGGAAGTTGTGTAGAAGAGTAAAAGGACTGATTTTTATATGAAGACATATCAGGAGCTTCATCGCTCATTGCCCTTAGTGTTATAAATTGTACTGCTTTTACTTTCTGGTCTACCGTCATCAATGTATTCTCTAATTTCTTAATAATCTTTTCTACTTTAGCACTTATGCTGCTTGCAATAGATTTCTCATCTCCGCTATCAACATCTGCTTTCTTTGTTGTTCCAGTCTCATCTGCATCCAATTTTTCTTCATTAGTCTTCTTCGTCTCCTCTCCTTCTGTTTCCGTATCTTCATCCATAGAAGATTCATTTGACTTCTCTTCTGTGTTTTCACTCTCCTCAGGTTTATTCTCACTACTTGTCTCATTTTCTTTAGTAGTTTCGGGTTTTGGTTCAGTTGAATTACTTGCATTTGATTCCTCTTTTTTAGGTTCGTTTTCTACTTTAGGTTCACCTTTTACTTTAGGTTCCTCTTTGATAGTCTCTTCTTCTAAATTAGACTTCTTTGCTACAACATTATTTTCCTCCATTTTAGGTTCTTTTACTTTAGGTTCCGGAACAACATTGAGTTCTTCCTTCATCATATTACCTACTTCTTCAAAAAATTGTTCTTCTGTTATATTCTCTTCAACGAGAGCAGTATTAAATTCTTGTACTAAATTTTCCTTTACGATTATCTGTTTAAATTGTTCAATTACCATAGTTTCTAGTTTCTTCATTTCTATAGCAGGTGCTTTAAATTCTTCTATCTTAACTTCTTGTCTTTCTATTCTAGGTGCAATTTCTATATTAACTTCAGGTTTAAATTGTTTTACATCTTTAAATACTTCTGTCAATGCTGTTTGTGATTCTTCTATCTGCGTATTCGCTGATGATATGTTAGTTGATTGTTCTTCTGTTAGTTGTTGAAAATTTATATCTGCTAGAGTAGCAGTTAGACTTGCACCTAATAAGTTAGGTCCTACTGAAGCAGTTGCACTAGTATTGTTACCATCTATACCTTGCCATTGCCAATCCCACTTTCTTGCACCTGTTCCGTTGTGAGCAATTGTATCGCTATATGTATATGAGTTAACACCGTAACCGGCGTCATTATTTCTAGTTATAGAGGTAGTCGCAAGGACATTGTTGTTGTCATCTAGTATTTTTAATATTGTTTTATAACTATCTGCCCCAGCAGTTGCTGAACCACAACGACTAGTAGAACCTAACCATTCGCAATTCTGTACTTCGGTAAGTGAATTAAGTGATACACCACCATCTAAACTATCAGCAGTTATATTAAACTGACCACCGTTTTCTTTTTCTGTAGTTATACCGACTAGTGAACCATTAGCGGTAACATTACCAGTTCCTTTTGCTTCTAGTTCGTTTTGAAATGCTTGTATACCACTATCAATGGTAAAACCTGAACCACTACCTACCTTATCAGGTGTGTGAGAGTCTTGTGTATTCTGATAACTAGATTGTCCATCACCTGCGTTGGGTAATAGATTACCTGTTGTTGCTTCTTCTGCCTTAATCTCGTTTACGGAAATTATAAGGATTAAGGTCGTCAGCAAGTTTATCAAGTTTAAACCACGCATATCCGAGTACTCCTAAATAAATTGTTAACCATATTAATAGTTCCATAGTGTGTCCTTATTTTGATTTGTTATTCTTATCTTTCCAGATAATCTTATCTTTCGTTTCAACTTTCATTTCAAGCTTCTCAACTTTCTTTTCAAGTTTATCTGCGTATGCGTCTAACTTCTTATTTTCTTTTCTTATCTCATCAGCGATAGCAGTTTGTTCAGTCAATTGGTAATTTAAAGACTTGTCTTCTTCACTAGTCTTTGTTAATTCTTTTTCTTTCTTCTCTATGATTTTTAGTTTATGAACATATAAGTCATAGTCTGGTCTTAACTTGTCGTATTTGTTCCATTGTGCTTTTGCTTCTGCACCAATCTTACCTTGATATGGACAAGGTGTTCCAGAGTGTATCATTGCTTCAAATACTCTAGGATCCTGACATAATATAGAAACAGCAGCGACCTTCATACCTAGGTCATTTAAGACTTTGCTTAATTTAATTCGTTCACAATTTTCGTCTCTTATATGAGCACCCATTGATATACCGATACCTGGATATTGTAGACCTCCAGATACACCCATAACGCATACATCTTGCGACATAGCACTCATAGAGGGCGCTGAGGCAGTATTCTGTTGGTCTCTTATGTTTGAGTTGTTGTTTGTGGTTGCGTTAGTACTGCTCGTTGTATTACTAGACGAACCAGATTGGTAAGTAGTTGTGTCTTCCTGTGAATATCCACCCGTAATTGTAGTATTACTTCCAGTAGTATTAGTAAGGGAATTGGTAGTCGCTCCAGATGATGTTGTATCAGACCAAGCAGGAATTGTAGTGATTCCTAACATAACAAAACATACTATAAATAAACTAAGTAATCTATCCATTGTGTGTGTCCTTGAGTTAATCTATACTATTATTTATAGAGAAGGCACATTCTAAATGGTTGTTTTCGTGGGAAAAATTTGACACATTAGGGTGTCATTTAATTGACTAGAGTTTTCCTTGACTAATTGCAAGTAATATCATACCCCATACACAGGCACCTACTAGAAGTACAAGCATTAGTATGGCAATACCATCTAATATAGCTCTTTGTAGTTCTCTTTGTCTATAGACTTCTTTTTCTCTTTGGGCCCTAATCTCTCTTCTCATTTCTGTAAGTTCAGACCAAGTATTGGGACCAAAACGGAAGTTTAGAAGAGACCGTAAGTCTCTCTCTTGTTCCTGTATCTTCTTTTCGTGTATGAGTAATTGTAAGGACTCTTCTTCTACGCTACCTGCTGAAAAGAGTTTCTTAAATATAGGTGGGTTCTTGTTATGTTCAGCTGCTTTTCGTATATCTGCTACAGCAGTATACCACTTACCCATTTGTTTGAAGGTGTGTTCAGCTTCCGAACCTAATGCGACTGCTCTTGTGACTGCTTTGTATGCTGTTGTTGCAATTGCTATTGCTGATATTGGGTCTATCAATGTTCTCGTTCCTTATGCTATAGTGTGGGGCTGTAGTCATAAGGTAAAACATCAAATCATATTACTATTTAGTTATTTTCTAACAGAGTCTATGAAATTGTAAACTCTTCCGAATTGCTTATCAATGCTTATCAGGTCTTGTTGTATCATAGTCACTAGTAATTGTAATTCTATTAATGTGACTAGTGTCCAGGTTGCTAACCCTAATAGGATTGAACCTAAAAGACCTATTAACATTGTATTAGTCTTTCGTGTCATTTTCTGTTTCTGGTTCGTAGTATTTTTTATACTCATCTAGCAATCTATTAGTCTTTACCATATGGTTTCTAATCTGAGCAAAGTTCTTTGCAATGAGTTGATAGTCTGCGTCTGTTAAACCAAACAGCACAGGGTCTATACCTGCTTCTTCTAACTTCTTAAATACTTCTTGTGCATTTTCAGAAGTAATAATAATCCACTTAATCTGTTCTAGTTCAGGTGGTGTTGGTTTCTCTAAATTTAGTTTTGTTCTTTCTACTTCTGTTTTAAAGATGTCTAACTTCTTAACAGAAGAACAACCACTAATTGCGATTGCAAGTATTAAAACTAAAAATATATTTCTAATTTGCATATTCAACATAATTTGGATTCGCTATTGATGGACATTCAGAATTAATTTCACTCTTTTTAGTTGCTTTAATTTCTTTTTCTGTAAGTGGAGAACCCATAGCGATTGAAATACATCTAGTAGCATTTGCACTACCTTTGTTAATTATTCTCTCTATTGTTTCAGTTCTCTCTACAGCAAGTTTACCAATGTCTCGTTGTTTCTTATTAAACCTTTTATCAAGGTCGGTTAAGTCTTTCTTTAGGGCGCTCACCAGAACATTCATTTGTTTGTTCGCTTCTAGTATTTTACCAAAGTCTTCTTTTTGTTGCTCTATTACAGCCTTTTGGCTACTAACTGCTTCTTCTAACTTGATTTGGTTTGCTTGTAAAATAGCATTGTCTGCTTTCAACTTATAAACATAAGCTGCACCACCGGCTAGTCCTGCAATCAATATACCTGCCATAATCATTTTTGCACCACCGAATATCATATTACTATCTCCAGAATTTTAATTTTTGTATTAGTTCTACTAGGTCTTCAAACTTCTCGTTTACATACCAACCTAAAACAAAACCAATTATAAGTCCTATTGTTAAAAACATTATTTCTTACTCCTTAATTTTACTTGTTCTACTTTCACTTTCGCTATTTCATCTTCTAGTTTGTTAATCTTCTTTACTAACATAGGAAACTTTTGTATTAGTTTCTCTTCTTTAGAAAGAACATCTAAGTCGTATCTCTTGGCTGCCCAACTATAACACTTATCTACTTTCTGGTAAAACCATATACCCATCTTAGTTTTCTTAAACCATGAGTTAGTAGCTTGTCCTACTATGGCACCCATAGCAGATTTGATTAAAAAGAACCACATACTATTTCTTCGCCTGTGGTTTCGCACCTCGTGGAGCGCTTGAGTTGATTGCCCAACGGCCAAACATTCTCACACTATAGTAAGCAGATTTTATTTTCCACTTAGGAACTGAAGGTTCTGAATTTTCCATACCTTGTCTGAATACCTTATCTGCTATACTTCTATATAGTTCTCGGTCTTTCTTCGTAGATATGATACCTTCTTTAAATGCACTATTAATCTTTTCGTACATGATGTCATGTATTACAGCTGCTCTTGCAACATCAAATGGAGCAATAAATGCCCAACATATTCTTGGTACACTTGCAAGGTCTGTTATGTATTTTGCTGGTACCGTTATCGTTGCTGTATTTCTTCCGTTGTCATAAACATCTACTTTGCAATCTAATAACATTGATACTTCTCTATCATCTAAATCATCTGACTTAAACTTTAGCGCTTTATTTAATACCCAGTTTCTTGGTGGTAAAAATATTGCGTCTAATAATCCGTTCCAATTACTCTTCTTCATTGTTGTCCTCTCGTTTAACTATTTTCAAGTTTTTTGTCTTCTTGTCTTGTTTGATACCATGTCTAGGATCCTTATTGGCCGCTAATCCAATCTTTCTACTTCCATATCCTTTTGGAGGAGTATCTCCTAAAGCTGCTACCGGGTGCATACCACCCATGGCACCACCAGAACCGATACTACCAAATGCACTATCAGTTAATCTTGCTTTTTCTAAAATTGATTTTTTTGATTCGTCTACGACAAACTCTGGTTCGTTTTTACCGTATGTTAATTCGTCTACAATAACATCTAGTCTATCTAGTTGGTCTAGTACACTATTCATTACAGCGTTATTGTTATCTTTATTCTCTTTGATATTTCTACCAAGTTTAGTTAGAATATCTTTCTTCTTTTTCTTCATCATAGCGTCAGGTGGCATAGAAACTCCGCCACTCGCAACTGAATTAACAGGTGCGTCTTCATTTTTAGGTACGCAATTAGGTACTTCTTTGCCACCTTTCATTTTAGTTCCGACTTGTTTGTGTGAGTCCCAACAAGCTTCCCATACATCTTTAAATTCTTTTAGTTTTTTATTTTCGCTCATCTAAATAGTCTCCAGGAACATATATTTCTTGCATATCTTTACCGTACTTCATCTTATATATATCTAAACCTAACACCGTTGAATCTGGTTTAAGTTCTTCTATAGTAAAGACATCTGTACCTTTAGGTAAAAATTCTTCGCCAGTAAATAGTTCTTCTTTTAATTGATAACTTCCAACCTTTAAAGTTGAATCTGTAAAATACTCTTCATTAAGAGACATAGAATAAACTAATTCGTTCTTCTCTTTTAATATCTTAACAAGTGTACTCTCTATGTTCTTACCTTGGTCTTCAGCAAACTCTTTGTCTTCTTTAAGTAATAAACCTAAAGCAACAGCAAACGAACCTATCTTACCACCTAATCCTACTTTACCTAGTATTCTTTTTAAGTTGAATACAAATCTATGTAGCATGGTGTAAGATGATTTCTCTGCACCTGTTTTTAATAGTCTATATGGTTTAAGTACTTTACCGTCAGCGTCTATGATACCTGTCTTAAACGCAGCTTGGTTCTTAAATGGAGTAACCAATAATTTAATTACTCTATATGCTATTAATAAATCTACTGCTCTGCTTGCCATTATAGTTTCTCTAACTCCCGTCTAACATATTCGTCTTCGGTTAGTTCGTCTAACTCTGACGGATACAAATAGTTTAGGTATTTAAAAACAGACTTTAAGATAGGCCAATACTTCGTGTCATTTTTATATAACAATAAAGTAATACAGGCATCCGTACCGAAAACATTTTGTAGTACGATAATATGATTTGTTACCAACCTAATCTTTAATAGGCTCGTAGTTTCATATTTACGAAACAATCTTTTGAGATATTTAAATCTCTTTATATCATCCCAAAATTCTTTTTCAGTTTCAAATGTCGGATTATCATAATGCTTTTGTGCATACAATAACCAGTTCTTGTCGGTTATCTGTTTGAACATTAATTTACGCCTATTTCAGTTTAGCGTAAACCTTTGATGAACCGTTAGACAATGTTTCGTACTTAACTTCTAATTTTAAGTTATCAATACCAGGTCCATTATCTACTACTACATCTTCAGGCTTAGTTTCAGTTGTTTTACCGTAAGTACCACCGAATTGTTTTACTTCACCAGTTACCGTACCGGCGTCACCATCTAATTTCATAGGTGAAATATCTAAACCAATTCTCATTAACTTTTCTCTTAACGAATCAACTGCTTGTTGTGGTTTGATATATTCCATATCTGCAACCGAACCAACAAAGGCATTAACTCTTTTAAGTACATTAGGGTCTTTCAAATTCGCTGTACCGATATTACTATCTTCTACTGCGTTTGAAGTAGCTGTTCCTACCACCTTGTCTTCTTTTAAGTGTTCTCTAAAAGTTTTCATTTATTCCTCTTTTTCTTTTTTATTATCTTTTTTAGTACCAGGTACTAAATCTTCTTCAAATTCATTAAGGTCATTTTCAGTATTAACTTCATTAGGGTTAACCGTTAAAATCTCCTGTAAAGTATTAGACTTTTCTGTAATTTTATCCATTTTGTTTTTCCTCTACAACAGGGTTTAATTCTTTCTGTGCTTCTCTTAATGTCAAATCACTATCTGCTTTTCGCATTAACTTTTCTAGTACTTGTACTGCACCGTGCAAAGCATTTAAACGAGACTTTGTACTTGCGAGTTCACCTTCTAATTTGTTAACACTTTCAGTTAGTGTTTCTCTTTCTTTAAATAGTTGATTGTATTCTTTCTCAACTAAACCAAGTGATATAGCCATAATTTTATCTCCTCAAATTAATTATATTATGCGATTGTAGCGCCTTGATTAGCAATTACATTCCATTTAGAATTTTTAAATAAACAAGTTACCGTTTCGCCTTCTGCATTAAGAACGATAGTTGAATATCCTCTTAAATTAGATGGTGTGATAGTGATGGAATTACCACCAGTACCTACTGCAATAATTGTTTTAATCATTCCGTTAGTACCATCTGCCATTGAAAGTGCTGTTGCACCACCAGATTGGTCTACTTCTGAAATTGCTGATGTTGTATTAATCGCTGTGCTAGTAGAAGTCAATGCTTCACTAGTTGATGTCAATCCGATAAAAGTTGGAATGTTATTAAAAACATCTTTCGCTGTTACCTTTTTATTAATTGGTGTATTTGAGGGGTCATCAACAATATGGAATAAATCCTCTACCGCCAATGATGTGCCTAGATTGTCTAAGGCTGTAATCTTTTTGTCTGCCATTTTAGTTCTCCTATAATTCCACTAGTTGTGGTAAACTACTGCGTACATCATATACGCACCATTAATACTATTTATACAAATAAAAAAGGGGACCACAACGGATCCCCTAATATTCTTAATTTTATTGTTATTATCTATTACGCAACAGCAGTAATTGTTCCTGCACCGGCACCAGCAGCAGCTGATACTGCGACAGCAGCAGCAGTTGTAGCAACCGTATCAGTAATAGTACCACCCGCTAACAAGACATTTTGAGCCCCGATAGATAGTATATCATCTGCTGATATAGTTGAACCAGCAGCACCTACAACTAGTGTAAATGTTACCGTGTTAGCAGTAGAAGCTGATTTCGTCAATGTTAATGACGCAGCTGAACCACCGCCTGCTTGTGAATTGGTTACTGCGATTGTAGGCGAACCTGCAACCGTGATTTGTTCGTTATAGTTTACCGTTACCGATAAAGTACCACCTGCTGATACATCAAATGATGATATATCAAATTCAGTAGATGAAATCGTAGCAGCAGCTAATGCTGTTGATAGACCACCTAATGCGACTAGTACTTCTGGAGTAGCGGCTGTGTTTCCGTTACCAGTTCTTGTAGACCCTGCTCTTACAACCCAACCTTTTTGATTAGCAAAAACTTCTGCTTTTTCAGTTGTAGTAAGATTTTTAGGTTTACTTTCATCACTGGAACTTGCTCCCCATAAACTCATAGTATCTCTCCTTATTAATTTAAGTTAACTTAATGATTAATCGTTTATATTTATAAGATTGACTATTTAAAACCTAGTTTTCTCAATTCAGAAATCGTTTTAGCGGCACTAGTGTGATGAATACCTATACCACCTCTTGCTCTAAACTGATTAATGTTTTTGATATAGTCGTCAATTAGAATTGTTGGCATACCACCAACTTTAGCAAAATTCTGCTTTTCTCTTCTTTTTACTAAATTTACTTTACTGCCGGACATACCTAATTTGGTTCTAGCCCATTTTGATTTGCCAGGAATACAACTAGGATCCGATGTCTGTTCGACATAAGCAGATAAGATGTGTGGGTCATGTTTACTAATGAAAGACCATAGTTGTTGACCACCTGGATTCCAAGGTAATGTAGACCAGAAATTTTTAGTCTGCATTATAGGTTGCCACTTATCTCTTATTGTTTTAAATACTTTTTTAGGTTCTTGTGCCCATTGTGATAGAGGCATTTTAACTGCTTTTTGTGCAGCCTGTTCAAAATTACATAGCACTCCATCCATATCACAATAGATACGAGGCAACTTCTTGTTGTCTTGCCTAAATGCTTCGTTTGTAAGTGATAGTTTTTTGACTTGATGTATTACATCAGCTCGGAGTTCTTTAAATTTCATAGTGTGTATATCCTTTTTTCATTATGCTTTATAATAACACATTATTATGGCCTTGTCAAGCATAAAATGAGCAAAAAGATGAATTAATTTGCGTAATCTATCTTAGGATTAACATCAATTTTGTCTGATTTACTAGCATTCATAGTAGTTTTCTTTTCAGGTTCTTTAGTTTTGATGTTCATTGGGTCTTTAGGGTCTTGTGATTTAGGTAAAACACTCTTAGCATTATCATCTGTATGACTATCTTCTTTCTTTGCTCTTAATTTTGCAAGGTCAGAACCATCAATTTTACCATTATTATTCTTGTCTAGTTTTTGTTGTTTAGGTGACAACTTCTCCTGCATTACTGCAGCTGTGATTGCTTCTTCAACTGAACCAGGTTTACTTTTTAAATATGACATATTAGTTTCCTTTTACTTTTGCAGCTAAATCTTTATCTGCACCGCCCCATGTTCCTGAGGATTTTGTTATAAATGAATTTACTCTAGCAAACGCCCATTGGTGTTGACTAGCTCCAGGTCTGTGTCCACCTTTCCAAGCAGCCATTCCTCTATCAAATACTTTCTTTAAGATACCATATGGCATTCCAGATTTTTCTGATTTGTTTTTTAATCCTTCAATCGCTTCATACATTTCTTTTGCAGGATGATTTTTGTTTTCTGTTTTTACTTTTTTCTCAACCGATGTGTTAGTCTCAAACTTCTTACCATAAGTTTCTTTAAATTTCTTCTTAGGTTTAGTCTTAGGTTTCTCATCATCTTTATCATAAGCGTCTTCTTCATTTTTGTTCTTAGGTTCTTTATAACCATTTGCGAAAGCAGCCTTTCTCTGAGCGTCTGAAGCAAAACCTTCGTTAGTTCTTTGTAGTACTTTTTGAACATCTGGATGGTCTGATAATCCTTTTGCAAGTTTCTCAATTGCTTTAACAGCACCTGTCATATTGCCACCTTTGTATCTCTTATCGTTTGCAATACCGTATGCCATTTTGATTTGTTGTGAAGTAAATTCTACTAATGTTTCTTCTTTTACTTCTTTCTTTTGTTTGTCTCTTAATATCTTTTGTGCTAATCCAACTTGTAATGGAACTTCTCCTGTATCAGGATTTGGTTCTGGTTTGATTGCTTTATTCTTTTCGTTTTCTAATTTTGTTTTTAACATATGTATCTGGTCTTTAAGAGCGTCTACATCAACTTTAGGTTCATCTTTCTTCTCTTTCTTCAAGTCTTTAAACTTAATCTTACCAGATTCAACTTCACCATTTTCTGTTTCTTCTGTAAACTTAACTGGTGCTAATACCGTACCGTGTGTTTTCGGGTCTAGTACTACCATCATTTCTTGTCCAGGTGTAGTCTTCTTATAGTCTTTATTAATTTTTGCGAAATTTGCTTTACTGATTTCAACAGCACCTTTACCAGAGTATTTGTAATCTCTTCCGGCAAGTACTGCTTCTTCAATACTTTCAGTCTTTAAGTGAGACCTAGTTGCTAATTGCATATCTAGTATCTTTCTCATGTTACCTTTTAGTTCAATACCACCAGGTACATCTGATACTTTTAGACCGTGTTGTTTTGCAAGTGAAACCATATTTGATTTCTCTTTTTCGTTTGTGAAACCTTTAATAGTTCCTGTGCCTTCTTGTAATCCAAGATTGCCTGGTAAATCGTCTTCTTCTTTAGTTAGTATTCTAGTGTCTGGGAAGTTATCCATTACTTTTTTATGGATTGCTTCTACATCTTTTGCACTATCAATTCTAACTTCTGAACCAGATTTGTGAATTTCTCCACCACCTGTTTTACCTTTAAACATATTTGCAATTTTACCAGCCTCGCCGCCGTTCTTTGCCATATACTCTACATATTCAGTATATTCTAAAATAACTTCGTCCCAAGACTTGTTTTCAAATGCTGAAAGTTTTACACCTTGTGGTACTTTGATACCTTTAGATATCATACGACTAACTGCCATTGCTGAAATAAAAGGAATGTCTGCTTTGAAGAGTTTAGGAAGTTGAGCGTCTGCAATTTTATCAAAAATATTTCTTAACTGATTTGCTCTTGCGATAGATATTCTTTTACCTGCAAGGTCAGCATATTCTGCTTTCAGTCTTTTAATTTGTTGGTCTGTAAATTCAACCAGTTGTTCTTCTGTGATGTCTTCTTCACCAAGAATAGTTTTAACGGTTGCAACAGGCAAACCCATTTGTTTTGCTATTGTTTCAGCTGATTTACCTTGGTCAAAAAGAGTAGCGATAGTTTTCATCTTGCCTTCGTCAATCTGAATATCGTTTGCCCACACCTCTTCCAGTGCTTCTCTCATTGTTTGTGTATATCTAGTCATCTTATATTTCTCTCCTAAAATTCCTTTATTTCTATTATTAGTCTACCATCACCTTTGTGTACTCTATGAAATGTTTCCTTCGGTATTTCAAAAACATCTCCTATTTTCATAATCTCTGGGAGTTTATTATCCATTTGTAATTTCCAATTAACTCCAGCAATAATTCTTATCGTTCTATCTCTTCTGTCTTTGTGCCAAACTAAACTATCTTCTTTGGCGTCTTGTCCAAAACTTCTTTGAAAGAAAGAATCCGTTTTTGTTTCATCCGGTCTCTCATCATAGAAGACATCATACTCGTTTTGCAACCATTTATACATGACTACTCCTACCAGTAAAAGTTACCGCCACCTGTAAGTCCTAATGACTTTGCATATCTAGGTAAATTACACGCCCAATATCCAGGTGTAGTTTTATCTGTTTTGCTAGCACAATTGTGCCGAGCAGCAAAGTTTTTTCTGGCTTCTTTGTCATTTAACTTAACTCTTAAACCAGTAGTGTCTCCCCAAGTAACCTTCTTAATCTTGTCGCCATCTTTTACAAAAACATAAAACTTTTTAGGTCCACCTTTTTTTGGTTTATTTAAAGGCGGATTCTTTTCGTCTTCTTCTTGTATCGGACAATCTAAAGGTACTTTCATACCTTCATATTTAGCAAATTCTCCAATGTCTGTTTCTAATAAAGTTCTATCCCATTCACTTTCGCATTGTAATAGACCTTCATTAAACATATGTCTTGCTTCTCTAAACAAGGCATAAAACTCTTCGCTATGTACTCTATATATGTTCTCTGCTAAAGGTATCTTATTCTCAATGTGATAGTTTAACGATACCGTTATCTTATCTGCATAATCACTAAACCTTAACATATTCTTTAAAAGATTGTATCTTCAATCTCTCCTCCATTTTTTTCACAGCGTCATTCAATTCTACTTGATACTCTTCTCCGTATCTCTTCTTATATTTATCAATAGTCTCACTTGAAGAAGCCCATTTCTGTATATCTTCTTGGTTTATTGTCTCTGGACTAGTTTCTGCACTCTGTCCAGGGGTCATTCTTTTAGTATGGTCTGCATATTCTTTACCTACTTCATAGGATTCTTTACCATACATCTGTTGATACTTCTTCGTATGTACACTAGTAGTAGTCTTTGCGTCTTTATCTCCTGGTGCAGCTTTGTAGTCTTTGTCGTTATCCGACTTCTTATATTTTTGTTTTGAAAAGTGTTTTGCTCTCTTCTCTTTATCATTTTTCTTTACATCTTTGTAATACTTCTTAGGTTGTGAACCGTCTTTACTTTTCACATCCTTATCTTGTGGTAATTTCTTACCATATTCTTCATTCATTTTGACTTCCGTTTCTGATACTGCCTCAAAACCATAGTCTACATTTAAGTTAATTTCGTGTAATTTAGTTTCATCTATTATTGTGCCATGTGGAATACAATTCCATATCCAACACTTATGTAAATTAGAATTATTGTCTTCTAATACAACATAGTTTGTACTTCTACGAATTACTTTACCTGTAATCTCTTGTTCTTGGTCTTCAACACTATCGTTTATGTTAAATAGTTGTTCACGGATATACAAGTCTCTTAAATGCCATTTAGTAAAGCTTTCAACACTAGCGATAGGTTGATATGTTCCGATACCTGGTCCAGTATAACCTGCAGCCAAGTTCATTCCTTTTCTAATTAATCCAAATAGTTTATCTTTGTCTCTAAAAGATGTAGGTAGACCTTGTTTAAAAGATTTAAGGTCATTAGATTGAGCCGCAGCTCTCATTTTACTTGCTGACATTCCCATAGCGCCTTCAGCGTCTGGGTCTCTTTCGCCAGCAGATACGATATTGATTTTATCAAACTCGTAATTAGTTCCTCTTGCTTGTACTCCGTTGTACTTGTTTAGTAGTGTTTCAAATTCTCTTACTCTATCTGAACCAACTACCATTGTTATTTGATTTGCTTTTCCATTTAATTTATTGATGACTTCAATAGCTGTTCTTGCACCTGCAATTTGTTTTATCTTGCTTGAGTGTCTAGGGAACATTGATTTCATAATGCTAATCTTATCAGCAACTTTCAATGGATTTTTCTTTGGGTCTTGCGAACCACTTGGCACAATGAGATAATCATTTGCACCTACAGCAGCCACTTTGTTAATTAACTTTTCATGGCCTATCGTTGGTGGATTAAATCTACCAAATGTAAATGCGATATGTTTTTTAGGTGTGCCTACTGCTTCAGTTTTTAGACTATCAATTTCTTTATCGGTAACTATACCGTCATCTAAAATCTTCTTGCACTTCTTAAAGAAAGTAATGTAATGATATTTCTCTAACATCTTATAGATTACATTCTTAGGTAATCTGTTTTTAATACTATACTTTCTGATTTCGTCTGGCGACATATCTGTATCAAACGCACTTCTTCTTTCTGCGTCAACACCGTCACCAATCTTTATTATGTCCTCTATATCATTTTCTATTTCTTCTAACTTACTTTCTACTCTTGCTTGTAAGTTTTCTATGTCGTTAGGACTTAATTCTTTTAATTCGTCATAGTCAACAATGTCTCTTTTTAATTCACCTTTGACTACATCTATTTCTTGTACCTTCTTATTGAAGTCAGCAATATAAACATCAATATCAAAAGCAAAATCTTCAGGTCTTTTAACAAATACATTTCTTGTAATTGAAAATACTGCGTCTGCTTTTTTCTCTTGGTCTTTATATGTTGCTTCATCGGTTACAAAGTAATAGTTAATAGGATGCTTTGTACCAGGTATTAGTTTACCTTGTATGTTATTTGGATTCTTTGATGAAAGAAATTCTAAAGATAGTCTTTCTCTTTCTGCAACTCTTTCACTTTCAGGTACATCAAATAATACATTGATGTCTAGGTCTGCGTCATTTCTATATCTATGTGTTAGAATAGAACCAATCAAACCATACTTGATAACTGGAAATTCTTTTTCAAATACTTTAATTTGGTCTTGTATTTGTTTTACTACACTTGCTTTCATCTTAGGATTATTTGTATCTGCGTTATCAAATACAGCAGGTGCATATGTTTTTCTAGGAATGTCAATAATACTTTCCTGAATATCTACCATATTGATTAACTCATCTGCAATCTTTACAGAAGTTGTATGGTCAGACGGATAGTGCCAACCGGCAACTACTCTACCATAACCACATTCGTCAGCAAGTTCTATTAGATTATCTTTATGTTTAGGATATAATTTACCATAGTATTCTGCAATCAATCTACTTTGTAGACTATGACCAGCAGGATATGCTGGTGTCTTCATACTATCAGAAATTAATTCCATACTATCAAAATCCATATTCATTTCTTTTGCAAGTTCATATGGTCTTGGTCTTTGATATAAGTTTTTGTAATGTCTAACTACACCACTACCTGCTTTCTTTAATTCAGATATATCTTTTGTATCATATTCTAAATTATTAGCAGTTAAGTATTTTTCAATACCATAAAATGTATCTGTATCGTGGTTCTTTATACTTTCCTTTACTGCACTATTTCTTTGTGTAAATAGTTCAGACATCATATCTAATTCTTTTTTAGTTTCAGGACTATCATTTTTAGAAGGTGCTTTAACATCAATTTTCTTCCAGTCACCTACAATATTCTGTACAGGTTTAGTAGAAACTTTAGGGTGTGTTAAGTCATTCAAGTCTTCTGCTACAGACTTGCACTTCTTTAATAGTTCCTTAACATAGTCCATTCTATGTTTCTTTTGAAAGTTATCTGGCATTTCTTTTCTTCGCTAGTTCCCGTTCCATCCACTTTTTCGCAACATAATTTTGAACAGGTTGTCTAACGAGTCCTCTAATTCTTGTGTAAACTTTGTTAAGTGTATCTTCACTTGCATTATTGTTATCAACTACAATCATACTACCTGTACCAAATAGATTTTGAAATCTACCTATATTACTTTGTACAACATTCCAACTCTTCGTTGCAATATCTACAGGCACGGTTCTAGTTCTTGTTCTATTTCTTTCTAATGCAACATCTAAACTTGTATTTACAAACATCATATAAGTATCGTAACCTAACATTCTTAACATACTTCGTTGTTTATTAATAATGTCATAGTCTCTACCTGTGGCGTCAATAACAAGACCTAATCTACCTCTAACATATAAGTCCATCTGGTCGCCTGTGACTACCTTTGCTTTATTTCTTAATGGGTCTCTTTTGTCTGCTTCACGGTCAGGCATTTTTAATGATAGACCAGCCTTCTTTAAATAATTTTCAAATCTTACATCTGAATTAACTAATTTTAAACCCATACCAGCAGTTGTTCTATTGGTAACATAAGACTTACCAGAACCAGGACCACCTGCTAAAAAGAACGCTTTAAATATACCTGGGTCGTAAACGCCTTCTTGTATTATGTGTTTAAAAGTTTTCATTACTTAACGGTTATCTCCGCTTCCTTGTATTTGGTTTCTTTCTTGTCTATCTTTTAATTTTTGTAAATTCATTTGTGCGATTGTATCTAAATCAATATCTAAATCTCTAGCAAGTGCTGATATATACCATAACACATCACCTAATTCTTTTTTCATATCTTCTTTAAATGTAGGACTTGCACCGTCTCTAATACTCTTCTTAACTTTTTCTGCGACTTCACCTGCTTCACCACATAATCCTAATGCAGGATAAGTTACCTTACTTGCGTGTGGATAAATTGCTGTGTTTGCAGCTAGAGTTTGGTATTCATTAAATTGCATTTTCTATCTCCTTAATAATGTTTTTCGCAATATCGCCAGGCTCTTTTCCTTCTGCCTTAACAGAAACAAACCCAGGTCTCTTTTTAAAATGTTCAATGGCGGGACCGGTTTCTTTTTTATATAACCCAATTCTATCATTAATAATATCTGGCTTATCATCTTTTCTTCCTCTCTTAGTAAGTCTTCTAATAACTTCTTCACTACTCACATCAAGGTATATAACAACATCATAAGTGATACCATTTGATTCCATATCTCTTACTTGTTGCATATATCTAGGATAACCGTCTAACACATAACCTTTTGAAGCACCTTTGTCTTGTAGTGCTTTCTTAACTAAATTTAAAACTATTTCATTAGGTGCAAATTTACCTTGGTCTAATAAATCTTTAATCTTCTGTCCTTCAGGACCACCGTTCTCAATTTCTTTTCTTAATAATCCACCAGGATAAATATGTTTAATACCAAAGTGTCTTACAATGTATTCACTATAAGTTGATTTACCACTTCCTGGTCCACCCATAATAACAACTCTTGTTTGTTTGGCTTCCATCAAATTATTAAATAGGTGTTGTTTAAAGGTATCCATATTATCCTTTCACCCAATCTTTAGCAATTGTAAAGTTTGCTCTACTAAATTCTAATCTGTCTACGAGTTTAACTACATTACCAATCTTATCTGTAGCAACATAACCTTCAGGTGCTGTTACCTTAAAACCTGTATCAGTTTTTAAAAAGTGTCCGATAGATTGTATCTGTGCTATTTTTCGTACTAAAATGTTTTTGCAATTCTGTAAGGTAACATATGTTGCAATAGCAAAATATAATGATTGTTTATTTCTTTGAATAAATTTTATATTCTTTTCTTTTGCAATGATGTAAGGTGCTTTACCTTTTTCTGTTTTTCGTTTTGTTATTTCATTATCAATGAAACTTGTATAGTATGGTTCAAAACCATCTACTAGTGATTTAACACTACCCATACCTTGTGTACCTCTAACGATACTATTGAAATATGTTTTAATTTTATAACCTACACTTAACTCGTCATTACTATTAAACTCATTTAACATAGGCCCTGCTTTTTGTAAACTACCTTGTGCCATTCTTAACTGAGCGTTGAACGCTGAAACTTCTGCACGATTGAAACTTGCACTACCACTAGTGTCTTTGTATTCTGCACTTGGTACCCACACACTACTACTTCTGATTCCTTTAACATAACCAAAGTTAGCATTTAAGCTATCCATTCTGTCACCAACATATTGTGTATGGAACACTATGCCCATTCTAGCACGAGCAATCTTTTTACCGACCGCACTTGAAACAGGCATAGCATATGTTATAGTATTAGGAGTAAAGGTAATCATTGATTGCCCGTCAATGTTATTCACTTTCTTATCTTCATTAGTAAAGAGACAATCACCTTGGACAATGCCTCTTATACCTAATTTTTTTAGTTCTCTTAATGCAACTTCTAATTTTGGACCAACACCACCTGGGTGATTCTTTCTTATGTCTGCTGAAGTGTAATTGATTTTAGGAGTTTTATTGAATACAGATTTTGTACCGACAAAGAATTTGCCGTTTTCAGGATTAGTTCCACATACTATCGCAGGAGCTCCATCCCACTTAACGGTTACATTTACTTTATTGCTAACATTACCTGTTAACATTTTCTGTAAAGATTGTAGAAACGCTATAGCGTTCTTACCGCCTGCCAGGCCGTTATTAATTATTTCGTCTTCTAAATGCTCAAGGTGTGTGTTCGTACCTGAGCTAGAATATCCTTTAAAACTAAACATTTTTGTCCTTCATTTTTTCCATATACAAATAAACTATCCATTAATATAAATTTTCACTTCGTTGTGCTACTATTTATAAGTCTTATGACACCTTAACAAAGAAAGAAGATAAATCAGTACTAGAAGCTGCATATTTTATAATATCTGTACTTACTTTATTTCTTTGTGTTGTTGTAGCTGTCATCATAGTGTCTAAAAACAATAGACACATATTCTTTGAGAATATAAAACTACCACCTTTGTCAATACATTGTTTGATAAAAGTAGTACTATCTAATGGATTCTTAACATACTTCTTATATAGGTGGTACATATCATTCAACTTAACTTGATTACCTGGTGTTTCTTTCCAACCAGACCTTATACCTTGTAAACCTATAGATTTTCGTATGTGTTTCTCACAATAGAAATTTACATTACCTGCACCGATTTTACCACCGGCAGCACTCAATCCTTTTATTTCTCCTTGCCAACTTGAAGTAGAATTAAATGCTCTAAACTGAACATTCGCACCACCCATACCCATATACATATCAATTGACGAAAAGAAATCGTTGTTGCTTCCAAATTTATGACTTTTGTAATCGTGTGATATTAACTTCACTCTTTCAGGAGCATTATACTCTTCTAACTTAACGGTACTACCTAGTTTCTTTAGAGAGATACCTAGTAAGAAAGTTCTAGGAGAATTTAATCTACCTGCTTTATCTAATACTGCTTGATTTAATATTCCCCAATCTTGCTTAAACAATGCAAGAGGATCCGAACCTGGTGTCATTGTAGTCATCCATATATCACCTGGATTCCATTTGTCATCTGAAAAACTACCTGGCGCTAATGGTGCTCTACCATCTTTCTGTGCCATTTGTTTATCTATTCTAATTACTTCTTTTTTAGCTGCATATACTTTACCCATAAAAGTACTGCCTCTATGAAAGTAAACACCACCAGTAACCCTTGATGAATACTTTTTATAAATTTCGTTTGCTGTTTTTAGAAATGTACCACTATCAATCCAATCTTCTGGTACTCTATCTTTAAATGCTTTGTAAGCAACGGTCGCCTGTACATAACGAGCAGCCTTTTCCATATTGGCGTCTGTAATGTCTGCTAACTTTATTGGACCTTTCTTAACATTAAATGCTAATGAACAATAATAACATTGTCCACTTTCAGTAATTGCTGTCACGGCTGCACCACCACCTGAACCACCTCCACCACCAAATAGTGTTGACTTATGGATTGTTGTAAGTGATACTTCTTCTATCTTACTTCCTGTAGAAGATTTGACTTGAATAATACAAGGCCAAGTATTAGGTTTTGATACAATTGCGATACCTTCTAGTTTACGACCACTACCTGAAGTACCTTCAGCAAATCGTTCTTTAGCGTTTATCATTAATTGTACAATTTCAAAACGAGACTTACCAGCATACTTACCATTCTTGGCTGCATATGGTCTGTTGTCTCTTATAAAATCTGTCTTTTTAAAAACTGCCATTGTTATTTATCCATTAATTTTTTATTACTCTCTTATACTACAACATATTTATTCATTTGTCAAGCTGGCGACCTCGGCAGGACTTGAACCTGCAACATCCAGTTTAGAAGACTGGTGCTCTATCCAGTTGAGCTACGAGGCCATACTCCAGATTGGTGCCACCGACCGGACTTGAACCGGTAAGGATTACTCCGACGGATTTTAAGTCCGTTGTGTTTGCCAATTTCACCACGGTGGCGACCTTAGATATTAAGCGTAAACGGTAGTTGTTTGTTGTGCGATAACTAAGTCAACTGCCTTTTCCCATAGTTTAGAAGCGGCGTCATTAGTCTTAAATCCATATTCTTTTGCAAAGTCCATAGATGAAGAAGACAAAACACCATCAATAGGCATTGTGTGATTAGTAATGATTTTAGCGATAGTCTCTAACTTCGCTGTGCTGTAGATAAGACCTTCTTCGGTAGTTATTTCAAGTTCGCCATTGTTAGCAGATAAGAAATTGATTAGGTCTTTTGAGTTAGTGTTTGGAAAGTTCATAGTAAATCCTTTAGTTGTTGTTTCATCATTGATTATGTGTATATAATAACACACTCATAGCATAGTGTCAAGCGAAAAACGAGCAAAAAGTAAAAAAAAGTGAATTAATTTGGTTCTAATTCACAAAGAAAGTGAGGTATCCCACCGTTTACTTCCCATACTCTTTCTTTATTCTGAAATCTAACTAGTGACCTAGCATCCTTTTCAAAAAAGAAATCTTTGACAATAACATTAGTAGGTTTTTCTATTACTCTCCAGTACATCCTACCTCTCTTCTTAATCATTGTCTTAGTATAGTGTAGTTTTTCTCCACGCTCTAAGCTTCTACTTTGTGTTTGTTTTGTTGGTGATGTGTTTTTTCTAGGCATAAGTTTATACTTTAAAATCTGAAAATTTGTCGTAAGGGTCTTCAGCAAATTCTTTCTCCTGGTTAGCGTCTACAATGTTTTGTGCTTTTTGCTCTACATCATACAATCTCATCTTACTTCTATCAACGCCAATAATAAAACTACGATTGATTGATGGGTCGCTATACCGGTTCTTCAATTGTTTTACTTTCATTTGATTAAGATTATCTAACTCTTCGTTAGTCATCAAAGCAAACATAAAGTCGGCAGTAGCAGGTAGACCAAAACTTTCGGAAGTATCTTCAAGTCCAATATCAGTAGAAGTGAAACCACTTCTTGTTGTTTGTGTAGCAGTAAATATAGGTAATTTAAATTCTACTGCAAGACCTCTTAACTCTTCTGCAATCGCTTTGATATAGAAGTAAGATGATATGTTACCACCTTTAAATCTACTTGAAGCACATATGTTAAGATAATCTATGAAGACTACATCTGGTTTAAAACTTTTCTTTAATGCAAGTTCATTTAATAATGACTTGAAGTGACCACTATGAGCAGACGCTGTTGGATATTCTTTGACGATTAATGTACCAGGACTTTTTGATTTTAACTTTTTAATCCTGTCATCAAACATATCTTTAGGTAAAGCGTGTAAGTCATCTGTGGTTACATCTAATAAATTACTATCAATTCTTTCTGCGATTCTTTCTTCTGCCATCTCCATTGTAATGTATAAAACATTTCTACCTTCAAGTATTGAAGTAGCAGCGAGGTGACACATAAACAAAGATTTACCTACACCGGTACCGGCAAGACATACATTCAATGTCTTCTGTGGCACACCGCCTTTAGTTATTCTATTGAAATATTGTAGGTCAAATGGAAGTCTTAATTCTTTTTTATGATAATATTCATATCTATCATCTGCGTCCCCAATGTAATCATGCCCAATATGATTATCAAAAGACACAGCAAGAGCTTCAGATAAAATTGAAGGAATGGCCTCTGCATTTCTTTCCTTGTCTTTTCCATCCAAGATTTTAATGCCGTTAAGTACTGCATTGTTTACCGCCTTGTCTTTACAGAATTTCTCCGTAGTGTCAAACAACCATTGTATATCACTCTCTTGTGGAGTTAATCCGTTTATTGTTGTTTTAATAGCCTTAAACTCTTCCTCGTTAATATCTTTACGATTGTTTAATTCTATAATCAAGGTCTCTTTTGTAGGAAGATTATTATATTTAGTTATGAAATCATAGACGGACTCAAATAAAAGTTTATCACTTCTTGTACCAAAGTATTCATCTTTTAAAAACGGCAATACCTTTCTAGCGTATTCTTCATTGAATACTAAGTTTGTCAATATTGTGTCTTCAAGTCTATTTGTCATCAAGGATTGTTCCATCATTTATTCTCTCATCTAAAAGTTCGATTAATATATCACCAATATACACTAAAAATGCTTCTTTGTCAAGGTCCAAGTCCAGTTCTTCTGGTTTCTTTAATAGAGTCCATTCAAACTGCAAAGGCAAATTACCATCTGCGTTTTCTTCTTGTGCAAATTGTACCTTGCCGTACTTGTATATAACATCTTTGTACTGACCTTCAACGATTTTTATACAACTAAAATCGTCTCCTGGTCTTTGTGCAAAAGTGTATCTTTTATCCGTAGAGGAATTTTCTTTTGGCTGCTTCATCTATCTTCTCTAATATTTCAGTTGTAAAATACTCTTCTGGATTATCAATGATTGTTTTACCAAACACTTTCTTTCCATCAGGTAACTCAATTCTAGTAGATACTTTTTTGAAAATTTCTGCTTCAACAGCAATATCTAATAGTCCGTAGTACTTGTCTAAACCTTTTGAATAAGTTAACAATACATCAATTATAGAATTTTCTTTTGTTAACCTTGACTTGTAGTTTTTACAATGAATAATATTACCGACAACTTCTGTGCCGTCTTTTACTTTTCTCTTTGATAGATAAACAATATTACTAGCGGCGTATTTCAATCCTGAACCACCACCCATTTCTTTTTGAGGAAACATAGAACCAATAACATCATATGTGTGATTAGTCATAATCATAGGAACATTTGCTTTACCAAGTTTTAAAGTTAATACTCTAAATGTAGATTTGACAATTTGTGACCTTGTCATATCTCTTGTTTCTTTACCGTCAGCAGTATCTTCCATTTCTTTAGTTGTAGATAACATACCTAAACTATCTAATACAAACATAATAGGTTTTCTAGCACTCTCTGGTTGTTCTAGGTACTTGTCTACTACTTTGATTGCTTGTGCTCTAAACTCTTGTACGGTTGCAACTGGTACAACGACAAATCTTGTACTATCAATGCCTCTATCTTCAATCATATTTTTAGATACGGCACTTTCACTTTCAAAGTAAATAACACCTGCGTCTTTGTCTGTCTCTAAAAAATGTTTACAGATACCTAATGCAAAGAAAGTCTTTCCTGTTGCAGCTTCGCCAGCGATTGCTGTAATCTTATTACCTGGCATACCACCATATATACTGCCTGATAGTAAGGCATTTAATGAATAACAACCTGTATCAACAAAATTTGATACATCACCAGCATCCACACCTTCACTTGCAAGGGTGGCGTATTCATTGCCAGTTTCTTTTATTATATCTTTTAAAAAATCACTCATAGATTACTCCATTCAATTGTCTACATTGTATACTAATATAGCTTGTTTGTCAACAGCCTGTTTTGTTTTTTTATGATTAGGCTTGTATACTTCGTTCTTATCATAAAAAGTTCTCTAATGTACCTTTTCTACTACTAGAGAAGAAATCATAGTCTTTAGGACCAAAGCACCAGATATTCTCAATGTACTTCATTGCCATAAATTCGTTTAGTTCTTCTTTTGTTTTAAACTTTGCATTTCCTTGAGGTCGTTGCATGATAACCATACCGATTTGGCCTAAAAACTTTTCTCTGTGTTTATTTATTAACTCGTCACTAGACCTATATCTTACATTCTTAATCTTTGGATCCATAATGTTAACTAACATAAACTTTGATTTGTTCATAGTCTTTTCTGCAACAGGTAAATAAAATTCATCACGCCACTTCTCATATTCATTAAATTTAAACCACGATTGATTCTCTTCTTTGTCACCACCTTTATTATATTGTTCAGTACTAAAGTATGGTGGACTTGTAAAGGCACAATCTATATCTGGTAATTCATCATAAGGTAAATCTTCTGCACCACAATTATATATTTTAACTTTTTTATTAGGAAAGAATTTACTATACTCTTCAATCTGTTTCATGTATTGTTTATATGTGTTAGGGTTTGGGTCACAGCCATAAAACTCTTCTGCATTACTACTAAAGAAACCTGCAAGTCTATCGCCCCAACCACAAGAAGTATCTAGTACCGTTCTTGCCTTTGTCATATCATATAAAGTTTTTGCAACAACAGGTTTAAATTGTGTTGCAATATAGGTACCTAATCTAAAGGCACTCATATATGTACCTTCTTTTAAATGTCGTTCACTATTAATACCACGCCAGATAGGACCTAAACAACGCCATATATCTTTTGCATTACCATTTTCCCATACATCAATAGGTGCTCTGAAACCATAACTACTACAATTCAATCTCAAATGTTGATGAAAGTAATTAGATGATATATTGTAAGTTGATGGTGCGTCAATCAAACCTAAACCATATCTCTTAAAATCATATTCATAATCATCATATTTCTCAAATACTTTTTTCTCAACTTGTTCTACTGGTTTACATATCTTTGTTGTGTCAAACTTTGATAGACCAATAATACTATGTCTCATCGCTTCATGTGATATTTGTTTCAAAGGAAACTTTGGTCTTTCTTCAGCAATGTATTCTGAAAGTAATTCTCTAAATTTTTCTTTGCCTAGTTCTTCGGTCCATCTATCAAACTGGATTGTATCCATGATAGGCAGTCCGTCACTATTGGCATATGCTTTAAGGTCTAGTATCTTCATTGTTCCACATTATTAAAATAAAAATTATTGGTAAATAAACGATTAATACATATAGTATACTATAAAAAAACTGCATTGTCAAGCACCCATACCTGGCCAACCTTCACTTAATCCAAGGTCTTCCCATTTAGTATTACTCTCTTGTACATTTAGGTAAGGATAGTTACCATTCAGTAATTTATATTCGTCTACATAACTCTTTTCAATCGTATGATAATCTACACTAATGTAATGCTGTTGATAGTCACCATTCATCTTCTGAATTTCAACTCTCACTTGTGGTAGATTATAGTAATAAACTTCTATTGTTTTACCTGCTTTAACTTGTCGGTTTATATAGTTCCATACTGCATAAGTTCTTTTAGAATTACCTTCTCTAAAACCACCTAGATAAGCATTGATTGTACCTTCAATACCACCTTTAGTTTGACTACCACCAATCTTAACTATCTTATCATCACAAGTAATAATGTATATTTTACCACAAGCATTTTGTCGTTCTTGTTTTGATACTGCAAATTTAACTTTCATTGCGACTTCTGGTAGATGTACATAACCTGGGTCTTTATATATCTGTCCTAAACATAACCAGTTGTCTAGTTTCAATTGTTGAATTTTGTTTTTCTTTTTATATCCTAATTGTTCAGCTAAAGCATTCATACTTCGTTCCCCCAACTATCCCAACCTTCTCTCTTCTGTCTTGCAAAGAGTTCAATGTACGGACCGTTTAATAAGTTTTCAATATGTGTATACATTATATCTGGTTTCTTACTATGTCGTTCTCTTTGTGATACGACTAATTGTGGTACTGCTTTAGATTGTCTTTTAGGTTTACCTTTAGTTGCAAGTAAACACATTTCAGGATTACCTCTAGTCCAATATCCTAAACCTGTAAAGAAACCTAGTTTGTTCTTATTTGTTTTTGCCCAAGTAAATCCTACCGTCTTATACTGAAAACCCCAGGCGTCTATTACATCAAATGCTAAATCTAAACTATGGTCAACAACCCACATCAATAAAGTACAATTGTCATCTGCAATATCTTTTACTGGTAAGTCTGTTATATCTTTAAGTTCTAAAGTCTGATAGTGTTGACTAGGATTTCTGTCATCACCTTTCGGACTAAACGATTTAAAAGACCACGGTGGGTCTGCATAGATTACACTATACTTTTTTTTCGGTAAGTTTATACTCAAAATTTTGCGTCTCTTTGTTAATTAATATTTGTTTCGCACCATTACGAATATGAAAGTGTGTTGCCATAGGTGTAAGAGGTGAAAATGTTATCACTCTTTCAATATGATTTGCTTTTGCATATTCTAATACCTTATTAATAATCTCTTTACCTGCACCTCGTTTACGAGACCATACCGTATATGCGATTGCATTTCGTTTCTCGTTTTTTAAGTCTGCAAGTTCAGACATCATATCTAACTCTTTTATAGTTGTAGGAATATCATTCGTAAACGCAATACAAATAATACCTTCAATCTCTTCTTTATATTTTAAACCAAATATCTTTCTGCCTTTACTGATACGCCAACCTAATGTTAATTCAGGTCTTACTGGATCCTCTGATACATCAATGTCATCTAACTCGACTAACTCCGTACCTTTAACCCATCTAAAAAAATCGTCTGTCTTATCTTTAAAAAATTTCATCTTTAATAACTCATAGTTTCTGTTTAAATATTCTAGCATTATCCGAAAAATTGTTCCAGACTTGCTTGAGGTTCAGCGTGCCAACCTATTGCACCAAGAATAAATCTCATTGGGTCTAGGAATGTTTTTTCAAACTGAAGCTCATAATCTATATAGTCTTGCAACTTAAACTCTCTAGGTAATGTGGATAAGTAAGCACACACATTAAACTTGAAAGGATTAGGTTCTTTCAACAATATAAATTTTATCTTATCACCTTCTTGTATCAACGGATACCTTTGGTCTAAATTCTGATTCTTCAAGTGCCAATTATAAATCAAACTGCCTTTGATATGAATAGGTGAACCTTTGATGAATATACTACTTGATGATGAGTACTTTCTCAAATTATTACAACTTCTAGGAAACGCAATCTGTTCAGGTTGATAAGCATTGTAAGTCTTTTTGAAATCATTAATATAAGTATGTAATGCTTCTTCATCTTTATTCATAATCAATCTGATTGCTTCTTTAATTGCAACACGACAAACTTCTGGTGTTGAAGATTTTACTGCTTCAATACCCATAATCTTTAGTTTAGGTTCTTCAAAACGGAAACCTTCTTCGTCTAACACATTCAACATATATCTTTTCTTAGCAGTCCAGATACCTTTGTCTGCGATAACTTCTCGTTTCATAACCATCTTCTGTTGAAAGGCATTTGTGTAATCAGCAATCTCTTCAAAACACTTTTCAATAAACGGTTCTATCTTACCTTTTGCAACCTTATCAACAAAGTTTAATTTCTGTTCTTTAGTTTTATCTTTACAAAACTTCTCTACTAATTTATCTAGGCACAAGTAGATACTATCAGTATCAGAGGCAACGATATAATCAATCTTATCTTTTGTTTGTAATATATCATTTACATATTTGTTTACCTTCTCTTCAATATACTGAATAACAAACTGACCAGCACTTGTAATCGCTGACGCTTGATTGACATTGTAAAATCTGAAATACTGATTACCGATTGCACCATAAGCACTATTCAATGAAATCTTTTTTGCCCATTGAATATTATGACAACGAGATACTTCGTTTGAATAGATTGGGTCTTTTGTTTTTTGAAAATCTTTCTTTGCTTGAAACTCTAAAGCCTTGTAATGTACTCTATCATTATACATACCTTCCATAATCTTTGGTAAGAAACCTTGACTATCTGTTTTAAACATTGCACCGTTAGGTGTAATAGTTGCACCTTCTGTTTTTAAATGTGTAAGAGGTGTAGCGTGTTTCAACATTCTATCTACAGATATACCATTAGGTTTAACACCAATCATCTTTTCAGGACTAATGTTATACTGCATAATCAAATGAGGGTATAGTGAGTTAATGTCAAACGAACAAATCCATTTGTGTTGACCAACTTGTGGTGACTTAACATATGCACCAGCATATTTCTCGTTTTTGATGTTATCAGTACGAGGTGGTATATGTATATTCTCTTTTAATAGATGATTGTAAATCAATGTATCCCAAAGTCTAACTTCTGAAAACACATCTGTATAATTAACTTTTGCCTCATAGGCCATAGTCATAATCAATTCAATCAACTTTAACTTATCTTCTAGTCTATCAACTAGTTCAACATCTTTGATATTGTATTCGACAAAGGATTGAAAATCATTCTTATACCATTCTCTAAAAGTTTCATATGGATTATTATCTTTACCATCACCACCTAATTCTACCTTTGCGATATAATCAAGTTTATAACTTTCTTGTCTTTGTGGAATAAATTTTATGTACAAGTCTAGGTAATCTAAATTAGATATACCTGTAATCTTAAATATTGTTTGTTGTCTACCTCTAACGGTTAGTTGTTCTTCTTCAATCAAACCCCAAGGCGATAGTTTATTAATAACTTTATCACCTACAAGTCTTTTAGTTCTATTACATAGGTAAGGTATATCAAAGAATTTAGTATTCCAACCTGTAATAACATCAGGATAATTCTTAGTCCAGAATTTGAAAAACTCCATTAGTAATTGTTTTTCATTACTACATTCTATATAGGTAACATTATCTTGTTTAACAAAGAATGGTTTAGTACCCCAAGTAATAATTTGTTTATTAGATTGATTTTTAATTGTAAGACAAATGATTTCTTCTTCTGGATTGTTTACATCAGGAAAACCACCTTCAGCAGTTGTCTCAATATCAATTGTAAAGATTTTAATTAATGTTTTATCAAACTCAATCTGTTGTGGATATTCTTTACTGATATATTGAAAGTGCCATCTATCATTACCATATAGTGGACTATTAGAAGTTGCATAACTTCTTTTGAATTCTCTTGCTTTTGAAATACTTTCAAAGGTAATAGGTTTTAGATAGTTGCCTTGTAAAGTTTTATGATTAGTTTCTTCTTGTGTATTTGCATACATTGTAGGTCTAAAGGAAACCTTTTCTTTAAACTCTTGTCCATCGTGTACACCACGAACCAACAACTTACCTCTATGTTCAACTACATCTTTATAAAAATTCACTATACGCTCTCCATACTTCTCAAATATATTTTCAAATTGTTGTGTTTCTTTTCTAACATAACATTACAAGCTAATCTGGAATACATTCTATCATATTCCATATTCATTTCTAATATCTCATTTTCTAAACTATTATACTCTACTCTTCCTACTTTGTCAATGTCCTCTCGTATATTAATATGACAAGTACCACAGGCAGTACACCCACCACAATCACCCGGTACTTCATCAATCGTAGGTTCAGCAAAACTTCTTGCTGCCTCCATAATTGTGTAACCTGTAGGTACTATAACTTGTTGTGTTTTTCCGTTCTTACTTATGAAGTTAATAGTTATAGTATCCTTTGTTTGGATACTATCACTCATTAGGTTATTAAACTCGGTCCAGTTATAATTTTAGAAACTGATTGTTCATATGACGCAAGTAAATCCTGTTTAGGTTCTACTACACATATAATCTTATCGTCTTTAAAATTAATCTCTTCTGTTTCAGCATACGGAATGTATGTAAACATACCAAATTTAATTGCTTCACCTGGTTTAGGTTGTGAGGTTGGATAAATGATGTAAGGTTTCTTTACAACTACTTCACCATTGCCTTGACTAAAATCGCCAATAATATCTTCACCTGTAATTATTCGTATAATCTTTATATTTTTTTTCATAATATCTCCATTGTTTAATCATTATATACTAGTTGTTAGTCTTTGTCAATAGGCGGTAATCGTTTTGATAAAACAAATGTTCTATTAGGATTAACAGAGGCATTGAATAATCTGATTACTTCTCTATTCAGTAATACATCTGAACCAGACCTTGGTCGTTGGTCAAGTCCAAATTCTATATCAGGATATGTGAAACCGTTAAAGGTAAGGTCTAATTTAATTGTTGTTCTAGTTTCTGATGGTTCTTCACCTTCTGCATTAGCACGAAAGACTTTACTCTCCCCGTACTTCGGTGCTGAATATGTTTTACCATTATACTTCCAGGTTACCTTTTTACCTTCTACTTTTATATTTTCAGCGTGCATTGAACAAGCATGAGCACCGTTACCAGTATCCATTTTTGCTCTCATCTTACCGATGTCGCCTACTTCTATTGTTTCTAACCAACCCACTTCTGAAATGGATTGTTTATCCCAATTCTTTCTTTCTGATAACCATTTAATTAAGTTAGTTACCAGTTTGTCTCCTCCGATTGCACCACTATTTTCTGGATCCGAATAGAAGTCTTTATAAACATATCCTTCATATTCTGCACCAGTTCCAGGTGAGCCATTGACTTCTAATACATAAGGTTTTCCTTTGTGTATAATGTGGTCTACACCACAAAGATACGCCTTGGACACCCTGCTAGCACGGAGTATGATGTCTATTTCCTCGTCTTTCAACTTATAAGGAACTGCTTCAGCACCTCTATGTGTATTAGTTCTAAAATCGTCTGAGCCTTGAATTCTCTTTGTACTTGCAAAGATTTTGTTATCTACTACAAATGTTCTAATGTCAAAATCACTTGGCATAAATTCTTGTATCAATAGTTCAGCACCGTGTTTCCACATTGCTTGAATAGTAGACACTAGTCCGTCATAACTATCTACCTTCACAACACCGATACCTTGTGTACCAGTTAATGTCTTTAAGATTACAGGAAACTTATCTATACCACCAATCAATTCTAAAGCGTCATCTATGTTTTTTTCGTTAGATATAAATGCTGTTTTAGGTGTTGGTATATTAAACTTCTCAAATAGTAGAGCAGAAGTAAGTTTGTTATTACAAGTTAACATAGCGTTTCTTGTATTACACATAAATGAACCAGAGTTTTGAAAAGCAGAAAGGATTGATAAACCACTTTCGTCTTCTACAGAACCTGCTCTTGTAATACAAACGGTATCTTTACCTATAAATGTATACTCACTATCTTGTCCGTCAAAATTATAAACGGTTAGAGTATTCTTTTCTTCGTCTTTACCTGTGATAATAGCGTGTCTAGTTTCAATAACTATACACTTAATCTTTAATTTTTCGCAAGCGTCATTGATTAACTTTACCGTCAGCTCTTTACCTTCTTTACCTCCGACTTTTCTTTTCTTCAAGTCAGGGTTAGTTTTAGTAATTACTGCAATTGTAATTGGTTTGTTTTCTCTATCTAAAGTTTGTTCAGATAGAAAATCGGTAAAGTTTTGTACTTGCATTATTGACCTTCATCTGAAACTGCTTTATCTTCTGTTTTTTCATCTAACTTTTTACCAATATTATATTTGGCAGATAGATTCCACTCTTTCTTTTCTTTGAAAGGTAGTACTTTAATTTGTGATAAAGGTGCTTTGTCAGTAGCGTCTTCAGGTTTCACTATTGTTATTAAACTCCAATCAGTAAGTAATACTGCAATAGTATTTCTTCTCTGAATGTCATTCTCTGTTAAGGTTGCTTTCTTACCATCAAGAGCAAATAGTTCTTTGAAATGTACAATAAAGTACTTGCCTTGTTTGTGTAATATGTGGCAACTTTGAAATAGTGTTTTGTCTTTACGACTTGCAACACCAATTCTAGTTAGTGTTTCTCTTACTTTTAGGAAATCGTCAGGTTGCTTTATTGTAACCTCTAGCATATCTTCCGGTGACCATTTTACATTGTCCGTCATTTTTTGTTTCTCCCACCCTTATTTAAGGATTTTTTTATATGTTCAATATCATCTTTAGTCAGTATGCTAAGAGCGGTTTTAGCTTTCTCATTACTATAACCATAATACTCTTTTACATAGTCTAAATCTTTAAGCTTTTCTGCCTTCATCCATTTAGCAAAACGCTTTTTCTTTCTTACTATATTTAGTAAAAAATGATACTGCATATTATTGGGAAGAAAATGATACCCATTCATTTCGTTGGCAGCGAATAAGGTGTCATAATGATAAGATAAACACTTGTTTACAATATACGCTGGGTACTTCTTTTCCCAGGTAATATCGTCTGTCTTCATCACATCATCTTTGTTGAAGTTAATACTATTCAAGTATTCTTTGAGTTCGTAAGCCATTATTTAAACTTACAATTTGCCATTATCTCGGTAAGACAAGCGACCATATTGATTTCTTGGTCTGCAACAAAAGCTGCCTTGTACTGATAACCGGCGATAACTAAAACTGCCTGTGGTATAGATTTAGCTTCAAGTGCTTTCCATAGTACTTCGTAAAGATTACGAAACATACTTGTAGGCTCTTTATCTATATTCTGTATAACCCACTTTCGCATATCATTAAATCTTTTTTCTTTTAATGTAGCAACTAGTTCTTTGTTATTCGCTTCAGATAATGTAAATAAAATACCACTATCAATCTTACCTCTTACAGAATATCTTTGAAGTTCATTGATAGTCCGTCTGAAATCAGGAAAGTATTTAATGATAAGCTCTGCCAAAACTTTCTTGTCAAAAGGAATACCTTTGTCATCTAATACTTTACCTAGTCTAATCATCATAGCGTCAGCACACTTCTTCTTTTGTCCGTTGACAATTCTAAAGTCTACTACCGTACAACGACTATGTAATGGTGGTATGATTTTGTTTTTGAAATTGCAAGTTAGAATAAATCTACAATTGTTATGGAATTCTTCCATAAATGCTCTCATGGCAGGTTGTACAGAATCAGCATTTGTATAATCTGCTTCATCTATAATCACTACCTTATGATTAGCGTCTTCGGTTAAAGAAACCGTACTTGCAAAGTTCTTAATTTTAGTTCTTAATGTATCAATCTGTCTACCTTCATCTGAACCATTGATGATAAGATAGTCACATTTTAACTCTTCACACAATGCACGAGCAACCGTTGTCTTACCTGTACCTGCTGTACCTGATAAAAGTAGATTTGGTATTTCGCCTTGTTTTAAAAAGTTTTGAAAAGTTGATTTGATATCTTCTGGTAAGATACACTCTTCAATTGTCTTTGGTCGGTATTTTTCAACCCACAAAAAGTCTGCCATAATATATACTCCATAATTTAAATTGTACCTTGTAATAGATTAAGTAAAAGTGATAAGGTTATCATACAACAAACGATACCACTTACACCTATTACATACTTGATTGCGATTTTAACTTGATTAAAATTCACTTTCAGGTTCTAAAGCAATCCAGTATTGCACTGGTCTTGTTCTATTGACAAAATGTGAAATCTTTTGTTTAGAGATTGCAACATCATAGTCATCTGCTAACATTTTAAAGTTTTCTGCTTTGAAAAACGCTTTAAATGTTTTATCAGTTTCGCCAACCTGAATATCAAACTTGTTAGAAGCTTTATTCTTTCTATCTTCTGCAAGAAGTATCATATTCTTACCATCACCAATAACTGAAATGTCAGGTAAGTTAAGAGTAACCACACCTTTCATTAATCTCTCCATATCTGCTTTCTTAAATACGAAAGATACTTCTGTATCAGGCATTGAGATTGATTTGGTAGGTGAAACAATAACAGATTCGTCAGCAAAAGTATATTTACTTTGTGACCTTCCGTCTTTGCCAGAAATACCTACACTAGAACCACCATTGAATTTCAAGTTAGGTGTCTCAAATAAGTCAACCGTTCTTAAAAATTCTGGTAAGTCATAGATTGCAAACTGCTGGTCAAAGTCTTCTTTGATGTCTGCTGTTGCTAGAATATTTTTCATAGTAGAAATTGTATTTAATTTCTTACCAGGTTTAATTAAAATATTCTGATTTATATTTGCAAAGTTTTTAAGCAATGCGAGTGTGTCACTAGATAAGTTCATCATGTATTCTCCTTTGTCATTATTTAAACATTATATATCATTTTGTCGTTGTTGTCAATAGCCTATTCACTTTGTCGTAAATATTCTAACATCTTCTCTGGAGTTGTTTCTACATATGGGTCATCATCTTTTCCTTCATTGTTGATACCTTTTTCTTGGAACCATTTCTCAACAACGCCGTTATTAATAACTGCCATATATCTCCAACTTCTATTACCGAAACCTAAATGGTTCTTACCAATTAGCATTCCCATAAATCTTGTAAAGTTTCCTGAACCGTCTGGAATAAATTTTACTTTCTCAATGTCCATATGGTCTCTCCAGGCATTCATTACGAAACTATCATTTACTGAAATACAATAAACTTCATCTATTGTAAACTTTGTGATAGTATCATAGTGTTCTTCAAACCCTGGCAACTGCTGACTTGAACAAGTCGGCGTAAATGCACCAGGTAGACTGAATAATACAACTCTCTTATTTTTGAAATAATCATTTGTTGTCTTATTCAACCATTCACCACCGATAGGACAACCGCCTTCCGATGAAATCTCGTCACCTTCTCGTACTCTAAAAGTAACCTTTGGTATCTTCATTTCATTCTTCATATTATTCCTTTGTTCATTCTCTATAATATAACATAACTAAACAATTAAGTCAATAGGCGACGGTCGAATTCTATCTGGTGCACTTCCCACCGCCTATTTAAACCGTTTTCCTTTGTGTATGTTATTAAGTAATGTCCGAATCTAATTCAGCGACTTACTTAATTTTGATTGTTCTAGGTTTTTTACTATCTGGAACAATCTTCTCTAAACTGACCTTTAAAAGTCCGTCTTTGAGTTCGGCACCTTTCACTTCTACATCATCAGCGATTGTGAAAGACCTATTAAAATGTCTTTTCGCAATACCTTTGTGTAAAAAATCAGGTTGTTCTTCACCGTCTTCCATGTCATCATCTTTATGGAAAGGTTTTAGTTCCTCTCTCTTATGTAAAGATTTTACGGTTAAGACGCTATCAGCATAATCAACAGAAACATCTGATTTAGAATATCCTGCTAATGCTAATTCGATATCGTAAGTAAACATTCCTGTCTTTACGATATTATATGGTGGAAAGTTTGGGACTCTACTACCGTTATCTGTTAAATCTAATAGTGCTTCAAACGAAGTGAATACGCTATCAAACCCTACGGTCATAGGTCTTAGGTTGTTAAAAATGTGGATTGCTTTATGATTGGTCATTATGAACCTCCTTATTAGTAAGCAAAGTTAATGTTAGAGAACCCATTATGGCATTCTCATAGTTATTTATATAATCATTATATCTCATTTATCAAGTCTTTCAAATCAATTAGGTGGTAGTTTCTTTTAATTGTGTACTACCAAAACAATCACGGTTTTAGGTTCAGAGTTTAGAGAGCAGAACCATAGGACATTTTCATACCTAACTTACTCTAGCGACACCGTATTTAATGTTCTATCTACATTGGGTAACTACGGCACCCTATATCCTCTGATAAGGTCTTATGAATAGCCTATCAGTATTATATATACACTCACAATCGGTGAGGAGGATAATTCCATTTAAAAGCCTCTTTGTGCTTTTAGTTTCTTTTGCTTCTTTTTCCAGGCAGCAGCCATTTCTTTATTTTTACGAACCCTCTTATCACTAGGTTTCTCGTAAAATTGTCTCTGGCGTATCTCCTTCACAAGTCCTTCTTTCATAACTTTTTTCTTAAGCACTTTCATTGCTTGTTCTAAGTTACCATTCCGAACGGTTACAAGTATACTCAAACTTATTTACCTCCCTTCAAGGTGTTGTCTTCACTACTCATTAATAATATAACATAATGGATTGCTTTCAACAAATCCTTTCTGTTTCTTCCTGCTTTCTTACCATATCTGCAAAGGTATTTAATAGCATTTGCTTGGCAAAAATCTTTATCTATATTCAAGTGTCTTAACATATCTTGCACTTGGAAACCATCTTTGGTTGTACTATAGTGTTCGCCATATGTGCTTTCAACATATGTTTGAATTTCTTTTATAATTTTTTCTTCTTTGTATTTCATAATGTACCTTCTATTTATATTCAAATTTATTAGTGTAAAGATGGAGAGAGGCCACTACACCTCTCCCCAAGGACCACACTATGGATAGATTTCTTAAATGAAGTCCTCTTCGGACTCATTATCTTCCTCACTATCATTGGACATCATTTGTTCCTTTAACGCTGATTCTTTCTGCTCTTGAGCAATACTCTCGGCAGTAGCACCGGCGTCCACTTTCGTGTACAAGTCAACAAAAGAAGCTTTTGTATCGTTATCAAATCTATTGGTACATAGTTCAATCGCCTTCATCTTATTTCCAAAGATTGAATAAGCTTGTACAATGTGTACTAATCTTCTGGTACTGATAATCTCATCAACCCCACCTTCAAAGTAGGTCTTTCTGATTACATCAGCCCATGTTGATAACTTCTCAACATACTCGACATCTTTCTTACCGGTTAAAGCAAGAGTGTTGTTAAGTATCTTCTGTTCAGTTTTAGCAGATGGGTACTGCTGTTCAAAGGTAACTGGAAATCTTTCTAGGAAAGCTTCGTTCAGTATGTTAGTACCGATAAACTTACCATCATCACTTCCTTGACCTTTAGTATTTGCAGTAGCGACTACATTGAAACCAGCACTTGGTTTAACGAATTTGTTAATCTTCTTAACATAAACTCCGTTACCTTCAAGGATTGGTTGTAGACACATAATCTTGTTAGAAGCAAGGTCAACTTCATCAAGGAGCAATATTGCACCTCTCTCCATCGCCTCGATAACAGGACCATTCTGCCAAATAGTGTTACCGTCTCTTAATCTGTAACCTCCAAGTAAATCATCTTCATCGGTTTCAATCGTAATGTTTACTCTTATCAATTCTCTCTTTGCCTCAGCGGCAGCTTGAACAACTGAAAAAGTCTTACCATTACCAGATAGACCGGTTATGAATATTGGATAAAATTGTTTTGACTTAACAATGTTTCTAACATCAGGATGATTTCCGAAAGGAACAAAAGTAGCGTCTTTGTTAGGCACTAGATTGTCAACTAAAGATGAAACAACATAAGCAGCTTCTGAAACTTTAGTAGTCTGAGCAACTTCTGGTATTGTTGGTACATCAACAGCATTATCATTTAAGACATTAGGCATTGTGATTTTAGTAGCAGTTGGCACTTCGCCATTCTTAGGAATCTTATAACTTCCTCTGCCTACTCTTAACTCTGGATTCCTAACTAACCATTGTGGTTTGAAATTCATGCCGAGAGATTTAGATACTGATAACAATTCAGCGTTATCTAAAGTATCATTATTCGGAAACATTTTTATACAGGCGTTTACGAATTCCTGTTGTTTTTCATTTAGTGTTATCATAGTATTATCCTTTTGTTTCATTATATACAAGTATTATACCACACTTTAAAAGCTTTGTCAAGCGAAAAGTGAGCATTTTTTCATTTTTTTTCACTAAGGTTATCAACGATTTATCCCTCATTAGGCAACCTGCTTAATAAATTTACTCAACAGCACTCTGGATACCGTCTTGGATTTCATTGATTTGGTGAATAGTCTCTTAATATCACCTTTCTTAGCGTCTTCTTTTATCTCATCTAATTGACCGTTTTCGATATTCATATCTTTTCCGTTGATTAGATAAAATTCATTGTAACCGTTTTGGGAGACAGCACATGATTTGTTTTTAGAAAATTCTTTCTTTAACATTTGCATTTTCTGGTCTCTCAAAAAGTAATCTTTGATATGGTCAAGTCCAAGATATCTCTCAAAGTCCCAACCTCTTGGTCTCTTAACAATGAAGAAACCGATAGTGGTTACATTAAACTTTCTTTTAAGTCCTTGAAGTACTAAAGCAGTTGTATTACCTTTAGTCTTTATATACTTACTGCCGACTTTAAGTAATGCTGTCTTACCGTAACCTTCTCTTCTAGGAACAAGTTGACCTTCATCATTAGTTTTGTAAGTTGTTTTGTTGTCATTATTAGAGTGACCGTCTGTCAAAGTAATTAACGATAACTTTTCAACTTGATACTTCTGTTTGAACAATGGAATAATCTTATTCATTGCAGCCAAACTTTCATTCAAAGGTGTAGATGAAAGGTAAAAAGCAGTTGGTGGATAAAGATACTCAACATAGTTGTTATTTCTCCAGTGGTTATTGTCTGCATAATGTTTTCCGTATGACCACAAGAACATTAAAGATTGTTCTAAGTCCATCTTCTTCATTGTATGAGAGGCAACTTCAACTAGATTGAAGTCATCAAAGTGAGCGTCACCAGCTTTATATGCAAAGGATTTCATTGCCTTTCTTTTTGCTTCTCTATTTCTATAATTGTATTGGTCATTAAACTCAATTTTGTCTGAAAAGAAATACACTTTGAAAGGAATATTGATTTGTTTTACAAACCAAACTAGTTGACATAATTGTTCAACCGTCTTATCAATAACAGGTGCCATACTTCCAGACCAATCAAGTAATAAAATCATACCGTGATTTTTAGCGTCAGGAATAATAGACATTCTTTTGAAAATATCTTCTGAAAATTTATAGTCTTTTAGTTTAAGAGGATCCAAGATACCAGTCTTATCGGTAGTCATTCTCTTATAACCGTCAGCAGATTTTTTCATTTCAAATTCTTTTACAAGATACTGAATAGTCTTCTTACTATCTTTATGGAATTTCTTAAATCTTTCCATGTTATCTGAATATGTACTTGGTGTATCTTTACACTTTCTGATATTTTCGTTTAACCATTGTTTAGTAGTTATGATAATATCATCAAGGTTACTATCAGGCAAACTCATATATGAATAACCTCTGTGTTGATTATCAACATAATCTTTTTGAGTAGCTTGTTCAGCGTTCTCATTAGTAAGAGACTTCAAAGGTAAACTGATTTTTACATCTTTACCACCGGCACCGTCTGGATTAGCTTCTTGGTCTTCTAAACTAGTAGGTTTATCTTCCTTGTCTTCGCCGTCTCCGTTGTTGTCGCTTTTTCCGTTCTCTGATTTTGATGAGTTGTCTCCTTCTTTTTTTGAAGATTTGTTTCCGTCTTGTTTATTTTCTCTACCTTCCGTCTCTTCGTTAGATTGGTCAGACGATTGAGATTGAGAAGATGATTGTGAATTATCACTTTCTTGTTCCTTTTCTTTTTGTCCGTATGCTTTTACTAGGGGGTGACTATCAAAGTCAGGAAGTTTCAATAACTTCTCGTTTTGTTTTTTCTGCCAATCTGAAAGTTTTTTTGCAAGTTCGACAACATCTTTGAAAGATTTGATTTTGTCTACTTTAGCAAACCATGTTTTATCAATATCTGATAAGTCAAATTGTAATGTTTCAGATGATTTTGAGAAAAGGTTAATCTTGTCAATTAACATTAAGTCTTTATTTAAATCTTTATTTGAACAACCGAAGAAGTTATCAGCCCATAAGATTTTGAAACCGTCTTGGTAGTCGGCAACTACACCAGGATATTGTTTCTTAATAATCTTGTCAATTCTAGTATCTTCTAATACATTGATATAATCTCTGATATCACCATTGTCTTCTACTGCTTTTCTCCAACCTTTAAAAGGAGTATGTAAAGCGTGAGCGACTTCGTGGGCAATTAACATATCGTAAACTGCACCTTTTGGATTTTTGAAAACTGGAATAGTAAGTATCCTGTCTTCTAAGTTAAAAGAAGCAGTGGTTACATTATCATGTTGTACTTGTAGATTTTCAGTCGCTAATAGTTTAGCAAGTCCTGATTTGGCGTCAAAGTTAATAGTAGTGTTTTTCATAGTGTGTTGCCTTTCGTTCATTCAATATATACATAATACCATACTTCCTAGCATATGTCAAGCACTAATCGAGCAAATGCTCACTTTTTTTTCATTTATTTTTAAACCGTATAGAATATAGGGTTTTTGTGTATATTGTATCGACTTTTGCTAAAAGTGTCAAAAAACGAGGGGCTAGGAGGGCGGAGAAGAGGGTTTAAGGAGCTCCCGTGAGTGTTAGTATCTGCCGGATTAGGGCTTTTGTAGTATAAAGACTGGTTCATATTTAGCGCCACTCTCTTGTGATGATAGTTGAAGCTTGTATGTATCAGTATGTTTGAAGCCTTCTTCTTCAGCGATTCGCACCGTATCGACTTCAAAGGTTTTATGTGATTTGATATTCGCTACATTCAATCCCATGTACTTACCTGGTTTCAATCCTTGATAAACATTCTTAATAGTCTCTCGTAAGAAACCGTTGTTCCATTCTTCGTTAGTGCTGAAGTTCTTAAATGATTGTTCAGCGTCATCACTATAATGTTCCCAATTGAAATACGGTGGACTTGTAAATGCAAAGTCTAGTGTATTCTCTTTAGGTTTAAAATTTTCACTACCTTGTTTATTTAAGAAGTAATGTCTATTAGGATTAGCGTGATTCGCTTTAATTTCTGTTAGTCCTTTAAATGTCAATGTTGCAGGGTCTGTACCTACATAGTTAATATCTGAAATCATTGCACCAAGTATACGACCACCATAACCCATACTCATATCCCAGACTAGTTCTCCAGGTTGCATAAAGTTTTGATATAAACAGGCAGCTGCTGTTGGTCTGAAATTAGATACACATTGAGTACCTGTATATCTTCTTAGTAGACTTCGCATTGTACTTTCTGCTTTGTGTTTCGCTTGGTCACTTGTGTGTGTCTCGTTACCATAGATATCATATGAAATAGGTTTCAATTGATTTACTGAATACTTACCAAAGAAAGAACCAGTTAATAGTTTCTTAATACCTTTCTTAAAGTGTTCTTCATTTTCATATATCTCCATAGGAGTTTTCATCTTACCACATCTAATGCCAAAACTATGTGGCATATAAGACCATGCAAGTGATAGACCTTCTTGGTGTGGTTTGATTATTTTATCTTGTGTCAATAAATCTTTACAATTTACAGAAGATAGTTTAGCAAACTTTTCTTTTCTCCATTGTTCGTCTACAGAATAATAAGGAAAGCCTCTAGTCTGCCAATACTCATAGACTTCATCTATGTTTCTTTCTAGTTCAGCTTCATCGGTTACAACACCTTTAAGATTACCTTTACTTGTGATATTCTCTTCGCCTTGTATGTCAACAAATGCTTCTAGTGTTGCACTACCTTTTGTATCTGTAAGTTTTTTCATATTCTATTGTCCACTCATGTCAGGTTTACCGGTGCCTTTAGGACCACTTACTGGAACTTTATCACCATATGTCACGGTCGCATTGCCGTACGCTACTTGTCTTCTTATATTAGTTAAATCAGGCATAGGTGCTGTACCTTTGTCATTGCCAGATTCTACTTCTTGTTTATTAAATCTAGGTTTTCCAGATTTATCCATACTTCCAATATTGATTGGAAACCCAGGTTTTAACTTCTCTACTTTGCCACCTCTTTTTAAAAACTCTTCTATCGTTTCTGTTTTCATATTAGTTTACTCAATAATTGATGAGGTGTTAAATTAGAGTTTGATGTGTAAACAATAATTTTGTTTATAAAAGCAGACAATGGTGTGTCAGTTTCTTTCAACTTAGTTTTTAGAAGTTCTAATGGAATTCTATCAACCGATGTAGTTAGTTTATATTTGTGTTGGTCTTTTGTTTTTCTGTTCATAAGTATTTCTTTTTGTACCACTCATAGAATTTCTTATCAGTAAAGTATTCTGCAATGTGATTAGCAGGGACTTGGTCACTTCTAATACAATCTGCTATATCCTGATAGTCTGTTATGTCTACTTTGTGTTGTGTGTTCATTTTCATTTTACTTAATGTTATTAGTGTTCTTCTTCTTTTTTCTTTCTCGCAGGATTCTTCCATAATTAGGCCAATCAACTTTTTCGCCTACATAACGCCAACGAATAGTATCTGTGCTTGGATTCCTTTCATATATTTTTTCTTTATTTTTATTCATAGTACTCATTCTACATTATTTTCCCAAACTTGTCAAGCAGGTCGAGTCGATTAAAGTATGATTTATCAAAAACCTCTTTATCCAGTTCAACTCCAATGTATTGTCTTTTCATTTCTTTTGCAATCCAAGGCACAATACCACTACCAGCAAATGGGTCAAATACTATTTGATTCTCTTTTGATAGATAATCAACTATAAGTTTAATAAAATTATCGTTCCACACATATAGATTGAAAGGACCTTTGATATTACCTAGTCTCTTTGTTTCATATACTAATATGTTCTTTAACCAGTCACCACCTCGTTTGATAGTACCTTTCTTTGTGAATACAAGTGTATGTTGATAATTGAAGTAATACATATCTCTCTTTTCAACAGGAGTATTTCTTACCATTATCTTATAGTCTTTTAATTTAAAACCATTTCTTATCATTGCTTGATGATATGTTATATGGTTAGGTAGTATCTCACCATTAATCTTTCTATCTGTTTGTGATATAACTACGAAGCCTTCGTCTTTCGTAATTCTTGCCATCTGGTCGCAACTTCTATTTTGAAACTCTTGGTATTGTTCTATATCTTTACCCCACGGACCTTGTGATATATCAGGTAAACTAGTAAAGGTTAAATCAATACTCTTGTCTTCTACTTTAGGAAATATATCAAAAGCGTCACCGTGATGAAATTGATTAATTATGTCTTTCATTTTTTTATCTCCGGTATATAATATGCAAAGTGTAATAGTCTTCTATTACCTCTACCATTGTTTGCTCTATGCTCAAATTGTGGCGATTGGTTTAACCAGACAAATTGTCCAGGGTTACAGAATATTCTACATTTATCTTCGCCTTTTATTTCAATGTAGTTTTCGTTGTCATCATTACCTTCATCTAGGTATACTAATATGTTTGAATTAAATTTGTCACCTGCAACAAAATCATTATGAAATTCGTTGTTATCTTTGGTTACTCCATTCCATAAACCAACTTCTTCTGTCAGTTCAAATTTAGGATATGTTTCTGATATAACTTCTTCTAGTTGTTCTTGTACATTCTTAATCTCTTGTTTACAGATATCAGATAATATTAAGTCTTTAGCGTCATAGTCAATACTAGGAAACTTTACATCATCAAATAGTTGTACATTTAAATCTAAATGACCAGTATAAAAACCATCTTTAAAGAAAGTTGTCATATCATATTTCATTGTACACCTCCAGTAATTTCGTGTACTTCACTTTGATTTAGTCTTCTACCAACACACCAGAAGACATTAGTACCTTTAGTTGTGTCTATATTTTCAGTCATCCATTTATGAGCCTTTGCTTCGTATAAGTCATCTAACATAAATGATGGTTCTTTAGGATAGTATTCTTCTCTAGTCCACTCTGAATAGTTAGGATTTGTTATCTGTGTTTTTAGAGGAGTACTATAACTAGTTTTAGGTGTGTGAAATTCAAAAGGATAATCATTTTGTTCTATGCCAAAATAACTTCTTATATTCTTTGTTCTATCAGGTCCTACACCGACACCGATAACTCTTTTTACTTTCTTATTATACTTCTTTAAACCATACATTACTGCTGACATCTGAATACCTACACCACAACTCATAACTAAATTGTCTATTTCGTCTGGTAGATTTTGCACTTGTTCACCATTAGTCTCTAACATCAATTCAGGTTCTTCCATAATCCATTTATCAAAAGATGTGTAGAAGTATTTTTCTTTTTCTATAATATCTTTTGTTCTCTTTGCAAGTACACTATTGATACCGTGACCTGCAACTATTCTTATCTCACCACCATAGTATTGTGCAAGGTGCATAATATGTCGTTGTTTTAATGTTTCAGGTTTAGTTCCACCTACTGCAAATATTGATTTAAAACCAAACTCTTTTGCAACTCTACTAATAACACTAGCCGTAGGACTATGTACTGAAACGGATTGTATAACTCCGTTGTTGTGTTCATTTCTTATCTTGTCTTTATATTTTTCAAACAAGGCAATCGTTTGTCGCATTTTGCCACCATTGACATCTCCGTAAGGTGCAAACAAATCGTCTCGTTTGTAATATATGTTATCGTATTTTTCTATGGGCGTCAGCATTAAATAATTTTCTCACTTTATCATTCGCAACAACATCAATAACTAAATGTGTTCTCCATTCGTCACCATTGTTAATTGCCATATGGGGTTTTCTAATATCTAGGTACCAGGCACTTCCTTCTACCATGTTAGTCATAACTTTACTACCTGAAGTAGACCAACTTGTAAACTCTACATTTAGATTTGTTTTGATAGGTACATGGATTCTCATTAGTCTACCATCTGCAATTCCTAAGTCAGGGTCTACTTGGTCTGTATGTCTTTGTAATTCTCCACCACCTGGTTTCAAATTCATAAATCTTACTCTATGTATTTCTGTTTCAAATACATCTAATATCTTTTCTACTAAAGGAAACTTCTTACGCCAATCTGTATCTTGTAATTCAAATTGTACATCTTTGTTTTCTTCTTTCCATTTCTTATTCATTTCTACAGGTTTTGTAATAAACTTATAGTCAGAAGAATAACCTCTTAATGAGATTGCACTCCAAGACTTTGCTTTGTTGTAGTTTGAATAGTGATTAGTAAACTCTACTTCCATATCGTGTAGTTGTTTTGCAAGTTGTGTTGTAATATCTTCAAACGATACATTCATAGGTTTCAATGTATACTTTTCATATACAGGTACTTGTGGGTGTTGTCTATCTTCTAATACATTACTAGCGTGTCTAAAATAAACACCTATAATATCTGCAATTGAATTAAACTTCGTACCTACATATTCAAATCCTGTCTCACTTGCAATATGTTTATCAGGACCACTTTCTTCGTTAATAAACAACCATACATTATTATTAGTATATTGTGTATCTTCCATTAATGTTGTAATGATATTTCTTTTATCAAATTCGTCTGTATAACCTAGATGTTTAATATGAATATCGCCAGGTAGTTTAGTACCTATCAATACACCAGGAGACATAAAGATATTAGATTTAACTTTTACTTGTGAATAGTGAATAAGACCTTTACCTAATAGTTGCAACTCGCCTTTAGATAGCGCTTCTGCAATATTATTCTTCTTAAACTTGCTCATTTCGTGTTGAGCGTACTCGTTATAGGATTTAAATCTTTTTTCTAAATCTTTTAAATAGTCTATTTGGAATCCTTTTTGCCAAGGTTTACTTTCTGTGGCTGGGACTCCTTCATTGCTTTTTGGTATCGTTTCCATTTTTTCATCTCCTTCTCTGCTTTTCGATATGCTAAGTCTAGTTTTAGTTTGCTAACTTTCTGAACCATCAACTCACCTTTCTGGTGGTCGTATTCATGTTGGCATACTCTACTCATCATACCATCTAAATGTGCTTCTTTTAAATCTTTATTCTCATCTTCGTATTTCATAACACATTTTCTAGGTCTAGTCATACTAACAAATAAGAAAGGAAAAGTCAAGCAGCCTTCTTTCATTAGTACATCTTCACTACTGGTCTGTATAATTACTGGATTAAAAGCTGCTATCTTCAATCCTTTTTCTATTGAGTCGTGGTCTCCTGCAACAAACATATTGAAAGGTAACCCAATCTGTATCGCACTTAAACCAATACCACCATATTTGTGCATAAGAGCAAACATACCATCTACAAGTTCTTGTCTATCTTTTAGACCATACTCTTCTAGCATTTCATCTTTGAAAACTGCTACAGGTTGTCTAACTCTTGGATCCGATGGTGGTAGTAATTCATATTGAAATGATTTAGGGTCTATACCTTTTCTAATTTCAACATCTTTATTCTTATCTGTCATGTCTTCTACAAGTGAATTCTCATCTTTTTGTTCATTCAACTTTTTCATAACATCAGCATTATCAATCCATTGACCGTCTTCAGCTGCTTGTTCAACTTCACCTTTTTTTATTTTCTCTTCTGCCTGTCTCATCATGTCCTCTTTAAATTTCTCTTCTTCATAAACAGACATTCTTTTCTCGTCACCTGTATAGATAGCAGTAAGTGGTTTATCTTTTAAATTTTTAGGCATTTTCTAACCTCGTAAAGTTTTGATACTTCTCAAATTTTAATATATTAGTAAACTTGTCAAACATAATATCTCCTTTGTGTGATATGATAAAGACATTTTCTTTTGAAAGTTGAGCAATAATCTTAAAGAAGTCGTCTGTTCCTTGACCATCTAAACTACTATCAAATATCTCATCAAGTATTAATAAATTAGTATTGACGGAGTTCTTCATCTTCGCAATACTTCTCCAAGTGAATAGTAATGATAAATCTATTCTCATCTTCTCACCTTCACTAAAATTGTTATAGTTAAAAGAATCCATATGTCTACTCTTAACCGTTTCTTTAAACTCTTCGTCTAAATGAAAAGATATAAAGAAGTCCATTGATTGTAGATACTGATTGATAAGTGTATTCATTACTGGAATATACTTCTTAATAATTTGTGCTCTTGCACCACTATCGTCTACAATCTGTCTTAATACATCAATGTATTTTTTCTCTTCAATAACTTCGTCTCGTTCTCCCATTGTCTTAACTAGGTCTTGTTTCAACTTCAATATCTCTTCTTTGATATTTAGGCCTGAAGCATCCTCTACTTGTAGGAGTTCAATCTCATCTTGTATTCTATCACTATGTCTTTTAATCTCATCAACACTATGATTAAGTTTTGAAACATTTGTTTCTATAGTTCTAATAGTTTCTGATACCTTATCAATGGTTAGTATCTTCTCTTCTGTATTAGTGATTTCAGTCAATAGTTCTTTATAACCATTATTCAATTTATCTACAGCAGCCTTCTCTTCATTGATTTTCTCTTGTTTGAAACTAGGTTCAAGTTCTTGTGTACAAGTTGGACAATTAGTATTCTCTTCAAAGAATTTTAATGTTCTTTTATGTGTCTTTAAATTAGTATCAATCTTGGATTCTAACTTCTGCAATTGAAGAAACTTACTTTTAGTCTTATCTTTGTTTTGTAATTTTAATTTGTTTGTTTCAATTTCGTTATTGAGACTATTGATACGGACCATATAATCTCTTTTACCTTGTTGTGCTTTCTCTATGTCTTCTTTTTTTCTAGTGATAGCGTCTGTATCTCTACCTTGTAATTCTTCGTAATGTTTCTCTTGTAGATTAACTTTGTTATCAATCAAGTCTACCTGGTGTCTCATTGTGGTAATGTCTTTTGTTAAGTCTTGTTGTTTACTTCTTAACAATAAGTTCATACTTGCAAATACTTTAATGTCTAGTATCTCTTCAATTACATCTCTACGATAACTTGCTCTCATCTTCATAAATGGTTCATAAGAAGAAGAACCTAAAATTACAACTTGACAAAATGACCTATAATTAAGTTTCATTATGTTTTGTTCAAGGTACTTTTGATAATCTATAGAAGAAGCATCCTGATTTAATAAAATGCCGTCTTGGAATATTTCAAATATGTTAGGTTTAATACCTCTTCGTATCTTGTATTTCTTTGGACCAATACTAAAGTAAACTTCAACAACGGTATCAGCATTGTTGATTGTATTAACCATCTGGTCTTTCTTAATAATTCTAAAAGGTTTGTTAAACAATGCAAAGCATAAAGCGTCAAGTAAAGTTGATTTACCTGAACCATTAGTACCTATGATTAATGTCGTAGGTGATTCGTTTAAATTTACGCTGATTGGTGTATTGCCTGTAGAAAGAAAGTTCTTCCAGGTTATGTTATGAAATATTATCACTTATCTTGCACCTCACTATATAAGTCTTTCACTATACTATTCATCTTATTTTTATCTAATTCAGTATCTAAACTATTAATATAATTTTGCAAGAAAGATAATGTATCTTCTCCTTGGTCTACGATATTAACATCAGCAGTTGAATTGATATTATAACTATCTTCAATTACATTTACTTCATTTGTGTGTATCTCATTATGTAGTCTATCAATAAAGTCACCAAACTGGTTGACATCTGTTTTTTCTTCTACAATAACTTTAATAAAACAATTTTCATATTCACTTATATCCATAGTACTATATGAATTAACTTTATCATTATATACTATCTTCTTAAACATACTGATAGGATTAGGAATTCTTGTTAGTTCTCTTGTATTTGTATCAAAGACATGAAAACCTTTAGGACATTGATAATCAGACCAAGTAATTTCGTATTGTGTGCCTAGATAAAAGATAGTACCATTATCTGATTTTCTATGATAGTGACCAGAATATACTTTCTCAAATCTTTTAAACAAGTCCATTTCTAAACCGTGGTCTTGGAAGTGTCCTTTGTGCATTTCAAAACCTTTAACTTCTAGGTGACCCATACATATTTGTGCTTGACTTTCTGTTATTGCCTTTAGACTTTCTTCTTCATTCTCTGGACATATCCAAGGTACGAATAGAATAGGCAAACCATCAAACTCAACCGTCTTTGGTTTCTCATATATAAATGGTTCATTTACACCATCAAAAGTTGTAATCAGTTGTTGCATACTATTAATAGAGTTTGTGTTCTTATAGTATGTGTCATGGTTACCTAGTATGATATGTGTATCAATCTTCATCTCCCATAGTCTCTTCCAAAACTTATTTTGAAAGTTATGAGCAGTATTAAAGTTAATAAACTTTCTTCTGTCTACTACATCGCCTAAATGTATTAAGGTTGTGATGTTATTCTCTTCCAAATATGGAAAAAATATCTCATCATAAAACCTGTTAAAATATTTAATAAATGCAGGACTATCACTTCTCGCACCAAAGTGAGTGTCATTCAACAATGCTATCTTCATAATATACCTTTAAAAGTTCTCTAAATTTATCTTTGCTTTTCTTGTTCTCTTTAGTTTTGCACCTTTAGGTTTTACTTCTATAGGTTCACTTGTAGTTTCTTGGTTTGGTAAGTTCTTTTGTAAGAATTCTGTAAATTGATTTTTAAAGTCTCTATCTTCACCAGGTTGCAATGTCATATCGTCATAGTTTGCATCCATAATAAGTTTATGTTTGATTGTTGTTTGTTTCTTTTCTTTTTGTATTCTTCTTATAAAGGCATAATAGATAATTTGTGTAAAGTATGCAAATGGATTGTTTGACTTCTCTGGATTAAAGTTACCAAGATATTGTAAACAATTCTCAATACCATCTGAAATCATATCGTCTCTAAAAGTATAATTAATAAAGTTAGGTCTATACGATAAATGGTTTGCAATCTTTAAAAAACATTCTCCAATGTAATTAGTAACCGGAGGTTTCTTTCTGCCTCTTGCTTCTGCTTTATTACATTTGTCTTTATACTCTACCATTGCAATTAGAAACTCTTTGTTATTAACATAGTGCTCCTTCTTCGCAGGTGTTCGTATGCGTTTCTTTTTTTCAGGCACTTCGGCCGTTTCAATTTCTTTAACTACTTTTTCTTTTTTAGTTTTCATCATGTTCTCACTATACTATATGTTGTTAAATAAGTCAAGCACCTAACACATTTATTTTTAAATGATACAGGCGCTTGACATATCCTGAATCGTGTGTTATTATCAGCGTGTTGCTGCTGAGAGATAGAGTCTATAGAGTAGCGTCTAGTGAAATGTAGTTTTCTTTTTAATGTCAGTAAAGGTGTCAAATATTTCATCATACTCTTCCAGTTCCTCGTCTCGCATAATTTCTCTATCCATAAGTTTTTGAGTTAATGGATTATCTTCTCTTCTCATAACCTTGTCGTGGTTGTTGTAGTCAGTAATAACTTGCGTATAAGATTTAATCATTTGTTCACTTGCATTAGTAATAGTTAGTATCTTATCTTTAGGTATAGTAACCATATGGTCGTTTGTATATGCAGCCCACTTCACAAGTGCTATATAATCTTTGATACCAATGTTAGTAATCTGTGGCACATATTTTATTTCTAATGGTTTGTCTAATGTCAGCAACGGATTTCTTTGTTGATTTGCTACCGTAGGTATATGGCAAACAATGTCTGTGCCATTTATAATCTTTACGATTTTGATTTCTAGTTTCGTTTCTTCTTTGTTCATACTACTCCTTCAGCTCCACATTATGTATTTCGTAATCAAAGTTTTCTTCGTTGTATATATTTATTCTTTCTCTAAAGTGTTGTAATGTATAATTCTCTTTTTCTCCATGTGAAACATCATCTGATATATCGTATAATGTCGCATTTACTTTATTGTCACCAAGTCTTAAACCACGACCAATAGATTGTAAGTTTCTTATCCTAGACTTACTAGGACTAGAAAAAATAATATTATGCAAGTTTCTAATATTAATACCAGTAGAAAAAGTACCATAGGAAGCGACAATGATTGCATTATCACTCTTCTCTGTAATTGCTCTAATGTTTTCTCTGTCATCTGCTGACACTCCTCCGTATACGAAAAATACTTTACGACCATCATCTACTTTCTTTTCAATTTGTTCTTGTAATATCTTACCATGTTTTTCTACAAATTGAAATAACAATAGTGTATTACCTTGAAGACCATTTGTCAAGTTAGTGATATATTTGTTTCTTGCTTTACTAGCACATAAGAAATCCATTTCTTCTTGGTAGTTCTTATCTTTTAGAAAGTCTTTACTATTCTTTCCATGCTTGAGTATTAAGCAGTGTATTTTAAAGGCTGCTAGTTGTTTCTTATCTATCAAGTCAGTTGTACTCGCAACTCTGTTTACAGCCCCGAATAGACCCTCTAGCACGAGCTTATGCGTCTTTGAACCATCTAATGTACCAGTCATACCTATTCGATATTTACAATTAGTCATCTTCGTCATTATACCTGTAAGGGACTGGGATTTGAATAGATGTGCTTCATCACCAATGATACAACCAAATTGTGCAAACCATGTTTTAGGTAGTTTATATATTGATTGCCAAGTAGATATAACTACTTTCTTTGTTGTGTCTTTATCGTGTCCTTGATATATTCTATGAATGTGTTTTGTGTTATATCCATATTCTGCAAAGTCTTTATATAATTGTTCTACTAGTGATGTTGTAGGTACAATGATTAATACTTTATTTGATTTCTTTTCTTTAATTCTTAATAACTGAAATCTTAATATGAGATATGCAATAAGTGATTTACCACTAGCAGTTGGCGATAGTAATAAACATCTATCTTCTTGTATGGCATGATAGAAAGCATTGAATTGATAATCTCTAATAGTAATCTTAGGTATCTTTAATGCTTTACAAAATCTAGCACACTCTAATTTATCTAATGGTTTTGCTTTCTCTTTTATTTTAGATACAATACTAATATTGTTATCTTCACAAAACTTTTTAATATATGGTAGTAGACCATAGTATATCTCACCACTTGCATATTTAAAAAGTCTTATTTTACCATCCCAATATCTACTTCTATATTGAGGCATGAATTTATAACCAGGAACTTCAAATGTAAAAAACTCTGATAGTTCTCTACGAATATCGCTCTCGGCTTCTATTGAAAGATAGACTTCATCTTTCTTTTCTAATATTAAATAACGATTTTCTACCATTTATCAAATAGCGCCAGAAGTAAACTTACGCCATTCAATAGCATCCTTGATTAGGAATCCACGATTTGATATTTGTTTGATTGTTTTGTCCAGATAATCACATATAGTTTTCAAGTAATCTACTTTTTGCTTTATTCTTATGTAATCTTCATCTGCGTCAATGTACTTATCAACATCATACTTTAAAAGTTTTAGATTGAATGGTTTAGTTTGATAAACTGCTGGGTCCGCTTTCCCTGTGTAATATTCCCATTTATGTAATTTTATAATCTTTAGTTCATTTTCAGTTTTAGAAAGTAAAAGATTAAACTTGTTGTAATGCTTCAAAAATTCATTATGTAGTTGTGGTGTTTTAAGAGCTTCAATATCAAGCTCGGTATCATTGATTTTTAATTTCTTATCTGAAAGTTCTTGTAATTCTTCTAATGTCATAATATAGTATCTTTCTCCAGTTTTAAGTATAATTATATACTAAATCTAGTGTTTTGTCAAGCTTCTATTGTTAATAAGTTGTAGAAGTTTTGCCAGGTTCAGCAAAAGAATAAGTTGTATATTTAAAGCTAACACTACTAGTTAAGTATTGAACATCACCTGCTTGTTGACTATAATTTACACCGGTTAATGAAACAGGAAATATATCTCTAAATCTTACTTCTTTAATCGGATTATTCTTTGCACTTAATATTGTTAGTGTGGCGTCAGACAAAATACCTCCTTGAGGAGTAGCAGTTCCTTCTCTACCAGCATTGGCATTTTGCACACCTTTACCTTGTGTAGGAAATCTATCTCTTCCAGATTTTACTAAATTAGAATAATCTGAATGGTCTTCAGGAAAACCAAGACCTCTTAACCAAGCAAATACTTCTTCATAGTTTTCTAACTTTTCATCTATCATAAATGTAAGTACTAAATCTCCAAAGTCAAGTTTAGTTCCAGGCAAAGGTATATCTCTCAAAGGAGTTACCTGTGTTGCATTGGTCATCTGTAGGCTTGGGATATTAACTTCTGTACAAAAGTATTCTACCTTTGGAAGTTTTGTAATATTAAACTTAAATTGCGTTGGTGACGCATAATCAAGTTGCGTTGGTTGTCGAGTGATTGCGTTTGTACTTGTCATAATACTATTTATAAGACCTAATAAACCCCTAGTAAAACTGAATTACTAGGGGCCATAATTATACTAGTTTTTGTGCTATTTTAATCTCGTCAGCACTTGCATAATCACTATCCCATTTGTCTAAATGTTTTTTCATAAACTTATTAAACAATGGTGGTATTAACGCAATAGTGAAAAGTGTAAAGTAACCAACACCAGTATTAGGAGCACCGACATCATCAAGTTCCCAGAAGTGTGTTTCACCTCTATCGTGGTGGTCTGCTTGACGACCAATTTCAATGAAGAACCAACTTGTGAATAATGTTGAGTTATCCCAGTTGTGTCGATAATCTATTGGTTGATTTTTTACTCTTATTAAACCGTAGTGTTCTAGGTAGTTCAATGCTTCTAACTCAAAGTTTGAGATAACCCACATTGTTGCTAATACAGCAACACCTGTCCAACCACCTGCCATAAAGAATAAACTTACTATAGGTACAGACATAAGATATCCTCTTATCCATCTGTTATCAAAACTGATAAAAGATTTACCTATTCTACTTAATCTTGCTTTCTCCATTTCAAAAAGAAACTTTGATTGACCAAGATAAGACAATAGATAATGTCCGTATATTGTACGACCACGAGGTGCAGTCGCTGGGTCATCTTCACTTGCAAGTTCTAAATGATGATTGTATACATGAGCATAGCAAAAATGTGCTGACCCACTTAACGCCATCATCCATCTACTTATTACAAATGACCCACCTTTTGTATGAGATAGTTCGTGTCCATATATGATACCGATACCTAAAAAGATACCAGCAGATAATGTTGTACCAACTAACTCCATGCCACCAACTCCGTTAAAGAGTTTGTAAGCGACAACTAATTGTAGGATTAAGAAAACAGGTAACATTAAATACATAACGCTGTTTTGCAACCACGCAATACCTAATGAGTCTCCATTTCCATCAACCCCAGCACCTTTAGTTTGGTATGTGATTAATGTATCTATTATTATTCCAACACCTAATAAAGCAACACCAGTCCACGCAAATAGACCACCTATGTGGATACCGTAAGCAGTAGTGATGATTAATATTGGTGCAATGAAATAACGAATATTTGTTAAGAGTTTTAACATAATATCCTCCGACTATTACTAGTCATTAATTGCATAGTGATAAGTCTTTTATCACTCTAATATTATTTATAACATAAAGAAGTTTCTATGTCAAGTATTTGATGTATATAATAAAATCTGAATATACTTATATTGTAATGTGGGCCAAAAAAAAGGCGACTTTTACATCGCCTTTCTTCATAAGATTGTCTACTATACAATCACTATTTGCAATTACGCAAGGTTAGTGATTTGTACTTTTCTGTAGTATCTGTTTGAGTTAGCAGCACCCGAACCGTTAACAACAGCATTATCACCAGAACCCGCTTCAGCAAAAGGATTTGCTTGTAAGCCGTATCTAGTTTTAAAACCGATTTTCGGTTGGAAAGTGTCTTGTCCAACTGCTCTAACCATTTGTAATGGCACATAAGGGCAATAGAACATACCAGCGTCATAAGGTGAAGTACCTTTGTAGCCAACAACATAAAATTGTTTGCTAGAGCCGTTCGCACTATATGGATCAATGTACACTTTGAATCTGCCGTTTAAGACACCAGCAAAAGTGTTCCCTGTATCGTCAACAGCTAAGTTGTTGTTCAATGCAGGTGTATAGTCTAAAACACCAGCCATCTGTAATGCACTAGCAACATCAGAAGAACAGATAATAACATTACCTTTTCCTCTTCTTGTTCTTTGTGCGATAGCGTTAGCGTCTCTTTCTAGTTGGAACATAAGTCCTTTAAATCTCTCTACAGACCATCTACCGTTTGAGTCAGTATCTAAATCAAAGATACCAGCAGCAGTTGTGTCAGTTTGAGCACCTTTTTCTGAATTTACATAGATAGTTCTAACAACTTCTCTGTTAATTTCAGCAAGGATTTCAGCAGAAAGAATATTCGCTAATTCAGACTCAGCGTCTAAACCGTGAATAGCTTTAAGGTCTTGTGCAAGTTCCATTGTGTACTCAGCTTTTAGAGCTCTTGACTTAGCAGTTACCGTTGACTTCTCAATTGAGAATGCCATTTCAGCAAAACTATTATTTCCAGAGTCTCCTAATGCTTCTGCCGTAGCAGTAGTCATTCCACCTTCAGCAGTATATGCTCCAGGTGAAGAGTCGTTAAGTACAGCAGGATTTGTTTCTCCAGCAGATGATGTTCCAGCAGAACCAGGTACATCGGCTGTAGTTTTCGCAGCTGAGAATTGTGATTCAGCTTCGTCAAATAATGCCTCTGTTCCGTTTGAAGCCTTAAATCTGCTTCTCATAGCAAAGATAAGTCCAGTTGGACCAGACATTGGTTGTACGCCAGCAATATCGTAAGCGATAAGGTTTGGCATTGCTCGTCTTACTAGACTAATTAGGATTGGATCCCAGTTAGCTACAGAACCAGCAGTTGAGTTAGTCGGCGCAGTTTCAGTCATAAACTGAGCGTCCTCTTTTAGTGCTCTTTCTTGGTTTTCAAGTATAACACTAGTCACAGCTCGTTTATAAGTATCCGTAATTTTTGGTAAATCTGGATGCTCTAATACTGGCTGCCACTTTTTTTGGTAGTTTTCAGATAAGTACATATCTTGTTCCTCTCTCCTATTATTATTTTATTAACTTGAACACTAAAGTTTCAAGTCTTTTGTTTTACTAATAGCGGTAGTATAAGCAGCCATTGCATTAGATAAATCTTGTGTAGAATCTACACCGTTATTATCAGCTACCGCATTATCTATTTCGCTGTCAGAGTTGGCTTCTTTTTTAGTTCCAAAATAACTTTCTTTAATAGTCATTACTTTGTTTCTAAAGTCTTCACCGTTTGAAAATTCAACCGCTTCAGTTAGTTTATCAAATTTCTCTTTCGATACATCTGTTAAATCCGAAGCAACATCAGCTAAAATGTCAGACTTTTCAAGTAAGTTTGTCTTACCGTTAAGTTCAACATTCTTCGCAATCTGTTCGTTAAGTTTAGTTTCTAACGATTCGATTTTTGAAGCTTGGTCTTCTAACACATCATATTTTTCATCAGGTACATCTATATAGTGGTCTTCAAAAAGTTTTTTTAGACCCGAAATAAAGTCCTCAGCAATTTCGCCCTTGATACCTTTTTCAATAGCAAGTTCGTTTTCTTTCATCCACTCGTTGACAACATAGTTCAAATAATTGTCTACCTTCTCAACTAGTTCGGATTTAGCTTTAGCACTTTCTTCATCAAATTTCTTATTATAGTCTACTTCCATTTCTTCAGCAATTTCTTTTACTTTACTAGTAATTGCAGCTTCAAAAATAGTAGCAGCCTTTAATTTAAATTCTTCGGACAAGTCTGATTCACCAGAGGTCAAAGCGTCAATGTGTTCTTTTACATCAATGTCTTTCGCTTTCTGGTCAGTAGATTCCTTAGAAGTAGATTTAGCGTCTTTGTCGTCAGCTTCAGATTCTTTTTTCATCTTGTAGCCTTCTTCTTTTTCTGCTTTATCTTTCTTCTTATCTAGGAATTTTTTCAGACCGTCAGGCATATCTCCCTCGGAAATCTTCTCGCCATCAGAATCAGTTTCTTCCTTCTTTACAGAAGGCATTGGATCCGCACTACCAGAATTTTTCTGTTGAGCGTCACCTGAAACTTCTTTAACTTTTTTGGTTGCGTCTGGATTACTATCTGTAGGTTTTACTACAGCAGCACCTAAATCTTCAGCACTATTAGATAGTGGTGAATTTTCAGCAGCTACAGCGTTCTTTTTGGGAGCGTCTGGAACCGTCATTTCTGCGACCTGTTTTTCTGTCTCGGCCATATTGAAGTTCTCCTTATTTCTTTTAAAAAAAATAATTATTTTCTTGTTTTGTTATAAGATATTTATAATATTACAAACCTTTAAGGAACTTACTAAATACCAACGCTTTCGCTTCGGCAAGTTTTAGTGATTTTGCTTCCTTAATGTATTGTTTATATTCTTCAATATCTTTTTGTTTTATTACACCATTGTCCCAAATCCATTCTTTTCCTTCCATAATGCCTTCTACGAAAGCGTCAGGAGCAGATGGGTCTGCCACAATGTCAGCTGCAGTTGCAAGGTAAAAGTCGTTTCCAACTCTTGCTTCACCACCACGACTTCTCTCTAATGAACCCATACCACGAGAAGAAACGCCTAATTTAGCGCCTTCATCTATAAGATTTTTTACAATCTTACCATATGGAGTATCCATTATCTTTGCTTCACCGATAAAGTTGTTACCGTCTGGATAGAGTTTAGTAATCATATGACTTACTCTTTCCAAGTTAACCGTTGGTCCATCAGGATGTCCTAATTCACCAAACGCTCTTTTCTGTTCCACAAATTCTCTGTTATATCTACTAACTTCTTTTGCTAGTGTTTCTTTAGGATAGACTCTACCATTTCTGTTTTTTATTTCAGATTGTAGGAATACGCCACGAATTTTGTAATTCGTTTTACCTTTTACTTCTTCGGTGATGTATTCTACATTTTCCAAAGTTTCTGTAATTAATTTCATAATAGTTTATCTCTCTCTTTCCTAATATTTATAATATTTATTATCTAAATTCAACAATAATCGTATAATTGTCATTTAATGCAAAGTCTTTAGTACTTAAATAGACATATCCGTTAGGCGATGTCGCATTGTTTACTATGTCATTTCCCGCAGTTCTAAAGTCTAAATGCCCTTGTCCAGATAATAATAATGATGTTGTGTTTTCAGTAGCGCCTCCCCAAGCAATCTCTACTGCTGATTTTCTATTTGCAGTATTAACTGAATACCACACTTTCGCAATCTCTTTAGTACCATCTGCTGTCATAAAGTTAGAAGTTGTCGGGTTAGCAATCACGGTGTTTGTCTCACCAGTGCCATCAGAATAGTTTGTTTGTTTTACAACATACTTAACACCTGCCGTGTCCGATATTATCTGTTGTGTTACCAAATCTGCCATTTTATTTTGTCTCCGTTTCTTTCTGTACTTCTACAGCCATATTGAATTTTGACACATTAGCGTCTGTCGTAATCTCTAAAGTTGTTGCCGTATTTAATTCTTGTTCAATTACTTTACGAGCTTCACCTTCTTTTAATCCCCAATTACCAAACCCTGTTAAACTTAAAGATTGGTCTCCGAGTTTAAGAGTCGCTGTGCCTGTTCCTCTAATCTCATAATATACATTCGCTAAAGATACAGATTGACCAGCAGAATATAATGTTCCACTTTCATTGTCCGCACCACTAGCCGTAATAATAGCTTTAGTGGTATCGTCTACCTTTGAGACAATACTTAATGCCATCTAATTACTCCGAAAAATATGTTGTCAATGCAGTCTCTACATCGCTATCGCCGGCCGCAACTTCTGTGATTTTAGTTTCAATAATATCAACTAAATCTTGTGGTTGTTTCCAATCAATTGCGTCAAGGCCACTTACTAAGGATTCTACACTTTCTTTCATCGCTGGTGATAGAGCGTTGAATCTATCATTTTTGATGTAACCAGATGTATGTCCTACAATACTTGATACCGTTAATGCCATTTTTATTCTCCTGTGTTACCAGGTGTTGCCTGGTTAAATGCTTGTTTTACTTCGTCTTCTGTAGCGTTTTGTCCAATAGGTGAAGCAATTTCAGGTTTCGGGTCTGAATGGTCTTCAGCATTAACCTCTCCAGTCATTACATTAGCTGCACTTTGAAATAGAGAAGAAGCGTATTCTTTTCTACTTGTGTCTAATGCGTCTCCGACTTTATCTCTTAAAGCACTTTTAAAAGCGTCACCGGCCTCTGCGTTATTGCCTTTTGCTAATTGGTCTACAAAAGTATCTACTTGTGTTATTTCATTATCTGCCATTTTATGTTCTCCTTATATATTTCTAATAACCAGTATCGTCAGGTACACTTGTTTGTGGAGCTGCGATAAGACCATCATCAATTTCTTTTTTAATTTGATTATCAATTTGTTCAATTTCTCTTTCAGATTGTTTTAAAATAGTTTGTCGTACAAATTGTACACTAAAGTATTTACCAACATAATCTCTCACATCATTCGCTAATGCTATTCTTTCTCTTAATAGTTCAGCGTCTTTCAGTTCCGAGAAATGACCATCAGCCAAAAAGTCGTATTTAATTTTTTGACTAATTGCCTCCCAGTCTTCTTCATTTATGACTGATTTTAAAACTAGTTGAGTTCTTAATAAGTCATTAAATAAATCTGTAAATTTCTTTCTTAATCTATGTACAAACTTCGTAAATTTAAGTTCGTCTCTAGTAATTTCAGTTGTTCTACCTAAATTGAAACCTTGACTTCCTTCTAATCTACTTACTGGTACATTTAAACTTCTATATAGTTTTGCTTTAAAGTATTCAATATCACCTGTCTCACCTAGGTTTTGTCCACCAGGTAATGTAGTAATATCAGTTCCTCTTCCGCCTTCTCTACTTGGTAACCAAAAGTCTTCAAGCATAGACATATAGTTTCTATCGTCTCTAATCTCTCCAGTACTTGCGTCATAGACAAGTTTGTTTCTGTATCTTGCCATAACATCACGGAGATATTGCTCTGCTTTTACTTTAGGTAAGTTACCTACATCAATCTTAAATATTCTTCTTTCAGGTGCTCTTGCAATTCTGTAAATAACAACAGCGTCTTCAATCATTCTTAATTGATTAACTGGTTTAATTGCCTTGTGCATATAACCCATAACCATATTTTTGTTCAAGTCTACTAATCCACTTGGACAAAATGCGATAGCGTCTGTAGCAATCTTAATACCACCACTTGCCATACCAGGTCCTGCAACACCTTTTTCATTGTATAAAAAATACTCATTGTAGTCATGTACCACTTGTATGTTTGCCATATCAATTGGTCGACCTTTTTTAATCTCTCGTATTTTTTTAATCTTACGAGGATCAATATACCTTAATTCTGTTATACCTCTTACAGGTGATTCTCTATCAATAACTTTATGATAGTAAATTCTTCCATCAACATACCATCTTCTGAATATGTCGTGTCCTTTTGTACTAAAGTTCATCAACCTTAGTATCTCTTTAAATTCATCTTCAACCTTACGCTTAACTTTATCGCTAAAGTCCGTGTCAGTTAAATCTACTCGTACTGGATCTCTATCTATCTCGTTTGCAACTATAGCCTCGTTGACAATATCTTCAACAGCCATATCACATTCAGGATGGATTGAAATCTCTCTATACCTTCTTATTAAGTCTTGCTCTGTCTTGGCGTTACCTTCCATGTCAAGGTATTGACCAAAATAACCACCAGCAGAGACGGTTTGTGTTCCGTCATCTGCTGAAGGTTGAGTAAAACTTTGCTTCGGGTCTGGAGTATCTTTAACTCTAGTAATTTGAAAACCGAAAAGTTCTGCCATTATATTTTCCTCACAAGTTTACTTTTTATTATATATTTATTCAACTATTAAGTAGTCGTTCTTGCCTCAAAGAATAGGTATCTAAACGCCACTTCAAATGTTTCAACTGCTTCTGTTGGTTCCATATTCAAATCAATGCCACCGATAGAAGTTGGAAAACAACCTCTTAAAGTGTATGATTTAATAGTAGAGCCATTTCTGTCTAAATGGTCAATAAATGCGTCTACTTGATAATCTACTGGATTAACTAATCCTTCGTTATCAGACATATTATTGATTCCATTTTGCCATCTTTCAAAAGCGTCTCTTAATTTGAAGTTTGTATCGTTAAGTACCGTAATACTCCAAGGTTCAAAGTTTCTATCAGCTGCAAGATATACAGGTCTTCCACGGAAGTTAACCGTAGTAGTACCAATAGACATTGCAGGTATGCTTGTCGTTTGACATAAGAACGCTAGTTCTTCTGTTTCTCCACCAACTTGTGCATAACCAGGGAAAGGCATTGTTACCTTAAATTGGTTTGCTCTAGCTCCACCGCCAGCAAGTTTAGTTTTGAAGTCATTAATGTTTGCCATTTTTTATTTCTCCTCTTTACTAACCTGCGACTTCTGAAAAAGCCACACCAGTTCTGGTTGCGACAAAAGATAATGTGATAAAGTTGATACTTCTTGCTGGTTTAATGTAAATCTCAGCAATAAACTCGTTTCTATCAATTACTTCGCCTGTGTTATTTGTTTCATCACATACTACTAAAAAGTCTGTGATACCTCGTCTACCTTGTACTTCTCTTAAAAAAGGTTCTGTTAGGTTTCTAAAGTTAGCTCTTGTAAACTCATCATTGAATTCAAAGAGTTGAAATTTAGAAGCTGTAGCAATTGCCTTTTCTAAAACAATGAACAATCTTCGTACATTTATTCTATCAAATGCAGATGGTGTTGTTAGTCCAGTCTTATCACCAAACAAGATAATACCTTGACCAGGGAAAGAAACAACTGGGTTTACTCTCGCTCTGTAAAGTTCGTCTCGTTGAGTTTTGTTTGGACTATAAGCAAGTTTAACTGCACCTCTAATAATACCTCTGTTTAATCCAGCAGGACTAAACCAAGCGTCATTAGTTAAATCAGTTCTTGCTGACAAACCAGCCATATCTCCGTTTAACGGTACATATCTATATACATCAGAATATCTGTCATACATATATTTGTAACCACTATCAAAGATTACATAACTAGATGATTGTACTGCATTGAAGAACGCAAGTACATTATTAGTTTGAGTTATAGCAGAAGCAATATTAACTACATCACTTCTTTGTGGACTAGCAAATACTATACAATCTTTTCTTGTTTCAGCGATTGTAATTAAATCACCAATCAAGTTCAGACTTGCTGGACCAGCCATTATCAAACCAACATCAACGGTTTCTGAATCTTGGAACAATTCAAATGCAGACTTTCTAGCACCGTCAGTCACACTTCCATCAGCACCGTTTCCGAATGTTAATGCAATAGGTCCTGATACAGCAGTGAAAGCAGTATTTGCTTTTGCGTTACCCCAATTAGTTCCGTTTGAGTTATGGTCTCCCCAAAAGATGAAAGATGATTTCTTGTAAATAACTTCCGGATAGAAATTATTAGAACCACCAGCGTCTTTTGCGTCTTTAGCTTTTGATACTTTTTCGTATACTTCTAGTACTTCGCCTTTAGTTCCTGATATAGAACCGTCAGCGTCTATAACGACAATGTGTACTTCATCATCACTACCACCAGCAGTTAATACATCTGGAGATGTTCCAGGTGCACCACTTACGAAATCGTAATGTGACCATCTTCGTCTAACATTAGCGCCATCTAAGATAACTCTAGTTAAACCACCTGAACCAACTTTTTTCTTAATTGTAATGTCGTTAGTTGATACGGCTGTTACCTCGTATTCAATTCCGTCATCATAATCGTTAGTAGCGGCTGATGTTGAAAATGCAACAATGTCACCAACATTAATGTTAGTTCCACTTGTCATTGTTATAGTTGTGTCGCCAATTGATACTGCACTATCGTTTACGGTTGTAACCGCATCCTGTGAGTATGCAGTAGCAGAAGGACATACAGAAACAGATAAACTATTTCCATAAGCGCCAGCTGTTCTTGCGACAAACTCCCTACCAGAAATACCAGTGTAAGCACCATCTGCTAAGTATGTTGAGTTATATTGGTCAGTATTTTTGACCAATACTGCTGAACCACCGTTGGTTACAGCGTTTAAAATTCCAGGGTTTTCAGTTCGTACTAGCTTCAGAGCATTGGAATACTGAAGGAAAGATGAAGCAGTAAAATACTCTTCAAAGTTCGTTGCAGTAGGTTTTCCAAAGATACTAACTAATTCTTGTTCAGAAGAGATAAGCGTTACCTCTCCAACTGGACCTCTACTTGAATTTAGAGCATATGCTCCAATACTAGTAGATACAGCAGGAATTATATTAGTTAAATCCTTTTCTTGTACGAGAACGCCTGGTGATACTTGAAATGCCATTAGGTTTTCTCCTCTATTTTATTGTTTGTATTTTTATAAAAATACATAATGTTTTCCTTTGTCAAAATTCGTATTATTCATACGCCCATATTCAAATTTCTCAATCGTTTATATTTATCAAATAGGGAAGCTTCATCAACTACCTTTGCGTACAGCGGGATGCCAAATCTGTCCATATTCGTCTGAAAACGGTTGTTCTTCTTCTGTATCAATACCATTATCCACGAATCCAAACGGCGCCATATCTTGTTCTATTAACTTTTCTTGTTCAGCATACATTTCTGCTCTGATATTTCTATCAGTCATTTCTTTGAAATACCTTTGGTTTGCAACCCAACCTAATATAGTTAGACAAGTCATATAGTCATCATTGCAACCTTCTTCAGCTTGCCAACTTTGATTTTTTCTTGTAAAGGTAGACATTTCTCCGATAATATTAAAGTCATTAAGAATTATTTTATCAGACTCTATAATCGCTTTGATGTTTGCAGTACCCATTTTTTTAATCTGTTTAGTCATTCGTACACCTAATTGTGAACCTCTTGCACTAAACATAGCGCCAAGTATTTGTCCAGCTCTACCTTTCTGTGTAGTCATTAACATATTGTCATACTCTAATTCATAATGTAAACCATCTGAAATCTGAGCACCAATATCATTGACCTCTACAAGTATATGTGCTTTGTTATATTGTGTACAGACTTGAGCAATCGTATTAGGAAATAATATAGGTTTAATCTCATTGTCTCTAAATGTTGCAACCACTCTATAAGGTAAAGAGGTTACATCAAATATAATAAACGCTGAGAAATCTTTTAGTGTACCTCTGGCAACATCAACCGTACATAAGTAAGTATTGCCTTTTACAACTTCTTCAAAGATACTCAATCGTCCATTTGTTTTAAGTGGTGTCATATACGGTGTCGCTTTGATTTTAGCAGGATTGATTAATGTATCAATACTTCCTAAAAACTCACACTCAAACTCACTAGCAAATTGAGACTCACTAGTGTTTCTTATTGTTTCTTCTTTCCACTTATTATCTCTACCTGGTACTTCTGACCAATGTACTTCAATAGGTATGTAATCGTTTTGTCCTGCTTCAGCGTCAACCCATAGTTTATAAAATTGATTCATTCCGTGAGGAGTTGAAACGATAATAACTTTAGTTGACTTACCAGAAGTAATCGTAGGATAAACGGAACTAAAAAATTGTTCAGCAATAGTTGTAGGTACGAAAGCAAACTCGTCAAGGAAGATAATGTTATATGAACCTCCTCGAACAGCACTTGAAGATGTTGCAGCTGCTACTACTTTACTTCCATTCTCTAATTCTATATTACCTTTGTTCCAGTTTAACACACCTTGTTGTAACCATTTTGGTAAATTCTCATATGCAAGTTGTAGTCTTCCTAATATATCTCTTGCAGTAGATGATTTGTTTGCCAATATAGCAATATTACTATTAGGATTAAATAACGCATAATGTAATAGATATGATATAGTTGTTGTAGACTTACCTGATTGTCTAGGTAGTTTACAAATAGTAAATCTATTCTCATGTATTGTTTTTACAATTTTTTCTTGGAAAGGATACATATCAAAAGGCACTAGTCCTTCATCAAGTGAAACAATCTGTACATATGATTTCATAAAGTACACAGGATTATTTTCACATTTTTTAAACTCCTTAATCTCCTCAGAAGTAAACTCTTGTGGTGTGTTTACTTTTTTTAGATTAGGGTTACCTAGATATGCGTCTGTCATAACTTAATCTTTTCCTTCAATTGATGTATCTTTAAAGGGGTCGTTTGATATGTCTCTTGGTTGTTCATCAAACTTTTTGTCCTTTAAATGTTTTTGTAGTTCAGCAGTTGAACCTACAAACAAAGCATTCTTAATGTTATTAGTTGTCTTATTCGGTACATCTTTTAGTTTAGATAATTTACTTTGTAAGTCTTGTAATTTATCAACGGTGTCGGCTACATTTTTAATTAATGCACCTGCGACTTCATATGCTCTTGGGTGTTGCCCTTCTTTTGCAACATCTAAAATGCCTTGTATTGCGTCTTGTCCTCGTTCAATTAAATTATAGTAATTTTCTCTACTATATTTGTAATCGTTTTCTATATCGTCTTTCTTTGGGTCTTCAACTCTAGGTACAGGTACAGACTTCTCTTGCAACATTAATTCTGATACAGGAGTACTCTCTTCTTTGATACCTAAAATATCATTTACTTTGTCTTCTAGTTTACCCATTGTTTACGACCTTGAAGTTTGTATTTAAAACTATTCTACTATTAGATTTAACTGGATTACTACTTGCGTGAAATCTCCAACCATGAAATATTACGCAACGATTTGCTTTTGGTTTAACTCTCTTAGCAATACTTAGTGTTTCTGGTTTCTTATCTTTACTAAAAAACTCATTAAACAATATAGTATCACCATCTGTATCTGTTGGATAGTAAATGCAAACCATATGTTCTTCGTCTTCATCATCAACATGAGCCATATTATATTTACCATCTTTGAAATCAGGATGTGGAAACATTAAATTAAATTTTGCTCTTAACATTTCTACCTTATCAAACTCTTTTGTAAGTAGTCCTGCTTTGCCAACCATTTCAGATAATGAATGTCTTATAGGTTCAATGGCAGGATTTTGAGGTCCTTTTTGAGGTTGATTGTGTAAAAAAACTCTGTGTACCATTTGTGTAGACGAAAATGTATTATCATCTTTTACAATGCCTTTATTGTCTACTTGATTTGGTAGGATATCCATAGATAGGATATATGCTAGTCTTGTAATGTTTTGTTGAAAGCTATTATTTACGACTTCTGGTAAAACATTGTCTAATACTATTATTTCTTCTTTGTTCATTTATACCTCTCATTATGTATCACTTCCAGTTGATGGGTCAAATTTCTTTCCATCGTTAAAGAATGATATATTTGTTGTAAATCCGAAATCGTCACCAGGTGTTGCTGATGATGGATTTGGTGTTATCACTATTCTCTCTTCTCTTGCTTTATTTATTGTATCTGTACCAAGGTCTGTTTGTACTTTTCTAACAACACCTTGACTAGTTGACGGTCCATATAGATAGGTTTTTGCAGTAAAGTTAATTGTATAAATTACTGCTCTTCTTGTACTAAAGTCTCCGTCATAATTATCTTCGTATGCAATGTCGCCTATGATAATAGGTACATCACGCTTAATGTTCATGTCTGGTATCATATTTATAGTCACCGTATAATCAGGTTGAAAATACGGAACTATCTGTTCCATAATCTGTAATCCATTTTCTGCTGTTGCAGTAAAGATATACAAAGAGTAAGTTATGTTATACGGAACAGGTGTATAATTAAACTTCATATTTTGTTGTTGAGTAGTAGTAGAACCTTCTGTTGATGGAGTTCTAGTTTTTGTCAACTTATTTAATTTTCTACTAGGGTCATATTGTAGACCACTAATTTGAAAACCTATACGAGGTAGAATAGTTGAAAATTGTGTATCTTGTAAATCAGGTTGTTGTGTTAATCTTGTAATAAACTTTTCTTTAGGTGCATATGCTAAAGGCACCGTATATCGTTTTACAACTGAACCGTTTGCGTCTTTTGTTTGTACAATAATCTTATTAAAAATCTGTCCAAACGCAATAGTTAGTTTTCTTAATCCTTCGTTATAAAAATGTGTTCCGAACATTACTTAACATCTCCAAATGGGTTGCTTTCTGTAAAGTCTAATATGTCATCTGAAACCGTTGCAGTATCAAAACCTGCTTCAGTATCTAAATCTAAATTATCAGCGTAAACAGACCTTGTTTGTATACTTGTAGCGGCGTCTCCGTCTGTAGTAATATCATCAAATTCTTCTTGTATTACATACTGAGGATTACCATTTGCGTCACCTTGTTCTAGTTGTAAGAAACCAGAATAAGAAGACTGATTTAGTGTACCGTCTTCAAGTCTAAATTGATATTGTAAACTTGTGTCTAATGATAGTCTATCATCTGCTGAATCTATTGCACCAACTCCTGTGTTAAACTCTTCACTTGAATATTCAAAAGTTTTACATCTTAATTTGTAAACAGGTAAAGCACCTAATTGAAAGAACGGCTCTTGGTCTTCGACAAATGCTACTTCAAAAAACTTGTTCATTAAAGGATAGTATATTACATCACCTTCGTTAGGTCGACCATCTACTACTAAGTTTGCAGTATCATCAACTTGTTCTTGGAATCTTCTCTTTGCGATTACAAAAGTTGTATCGTCTCTTATTTCTAAACCAAACTTACTAATTATTTCTTGTTCGCCTTGGAATCCTTCTACCGTTTCAAAGTACATTTCAACCATATACGAGTCGTCAAACCTAGACGCAGAGTCTTCGCCAAGAATTAAATCTCTATTGACAAGAGTTCTTGGTAAATAATAAACAGCGTGACCATAGATTTTTAAATTTTCAACGATTAAATCTTCTATTAACCTTTTTTCATTTTGACTACCTATGCCATCGCCGCCTTGAAAGTAATGATTAACGGCCATTGTATTTTTATCCTATTAACATTGCTGGGTTTAGTTCAAACGAGTTTCTAATTTCTGTTTCTAATTTTTCTACATCTTGTAGTGCTTCAGAATAGATTTGTTGTCCGTTTAATGTAACCCCACCAATCATTGCTACTCCATTAAATTTAGAGAGGTTGGCACCCCATTGTTTTTTTACTAATGCAGTTGTGTATCTCTTTAACCAAATGTCATCATATACATCTGTATAAGTGTCTGGGTCTAGTTTTCTGTATGCGTCAATAACTAGATACTCACCAACTTGCAAGTCGCTTCCCCAATCCATATCAATGTGTAATTTATTGTCATGTTGATTAAACCTTAATGGTTTTTCACCAACTAATATGTGGTCTAGGAAATCTAATTGTCTCATTACAATGTCATAGTTGACAACACTTGTAGATGAGAAATCGTAAAGGTCATTTAGTCTTAACTGATATCTAACATCAAATAAGTTTAGACTACCTTTACTAGAAAAAGGAAATATGTTTTGTACTCCTACAATTGAATCAGGAACAATGATATAACCGTTTCCTGTTTTCCAAGTTGTGGTTACAGAATTTTTTGTGACACCTTCAGAAGTATCTGATAGTATTCTAGTTTTGTCTGCCTGTGTGTATTGGTATTTTAAGTATACTCTTTTGATACCGTCATAATGGTATTGTTGATAGTATTGTATTGCTTCATCAACTCTATCATCTACTTGGTCATCATCAACATTAATTTCAATTACAGGATGTCCCAAGGCTCTCTTAGCATATGAGATAAGCGTCTGTCTAGTGTTAGGTATGGCCATAGTTTTATTCCTTTGTCTTTAGCAATATTTATAATTATCCATGAGGGTCGATGTCCCATTTCGTGTCTTTATCGTCTTTTTTATCAAAATACCAACATACTAGTACAAATAACACCCCTATACCTATCAAACTTTGTATAGTTGTGTCGTATCTTAATAGAAACAATAAGATTTCTAAACCATTTGCACCATCACTTATTAACCAATCAAGTTCTTCTTTTACATTCATTTAGTTTTACCACATCTTCGCATAGCAGATTTAACTTTAACTACCATATCAAATATCATCATATCTGTATGAAATGGTGTAGGTGTAAATCTTAGTCTTTCAGTACCAACAGCAACCGTAGGATAGTTAATAGGTTGTACATAGATACCATCTTTGTAAAGTAATTCATCTGAAACTGCTTTACATTTTTTAGCGTCACCTATAATTACTGGTACGATATGACTATCGTTTTGTAATACTTCTATACCTTGTCTTGTTAATTCTTCTTTTGTTTTTTGAGCTCGTTCTTGTAGTTGTTCTCTTAATTCTGGATGGTCTTTAACATACTTAATACTTGTTAAAGCACCGGCACATAGTACAGGCGATAAACTAGTTGTAAATATAAACGCACTTGCCATACTTCTAATTGCGTCTATAAACTCTCTCTTTCCACAAATGTAACCTCCCTGTACACCATAGGCCTTTGCTAATGTTCCATTAATAATATCAACATCAACATTATCTCGTTCACAAATACCAGCACCTTTTGGTCCGTATAAACCAACTCCGTGTACTTCATCAATGTACGATATAGCTTTATACTTTTTACATAAATCAGCAATCTCTTTTACAGGTGCAATATCTCCGTCCATACTATAGACACTTTCAAATACTACACATTTAGGACCAGGGTTAGACTTTAAGATACTTTCTAAATCGTCTAAATCATTATGTTTAAATATTTCTTTTTTACATTTACTATGTCTTAATCCTTGTATGATAGAAGAATGATTTTCGGCGTCTGAAATAAATAAAATTTCAGGCATAATCTTGCCCATAGTTTCTAAAGTTGTTTGATTAGCGTTGTATGCTGAAGTGAATAATAACGCACTTTCTTTGTCGTGTAATTGAGTTAATTCGTGTTCTAATGCAATGTGATAGTGAGTTGTACCGGAGATGTTTCTCGTCCCTCCAGCACCCGCTCCGCTCGTCTCCAGTGCTGTTTTCATGCTATCTATAACATAAGAATGTTGGCCCATGCCTAGATAATCATTTGAACACCAGTTGACTATTTTTTTGATTGAGTATTTTGAATACCAGATTGCGTTAGGATAACTACCTCTGGTTCGTAAGATATCATTGAATACACGATATCTACCTTCATCTTTTAATTCTGTTATTATTTTTTTAAATTTATCTAAATGTTCCATTATTCCACATAAGGAAATAAAGCGTCTGTACAAAATTCTTTTACATCATCTTCAGGTAAACCTAAACTTAACATAACTCTAGGAGTATGTGGATTCTCTCTTTGATGTTTTGCGTATCTGTTTTGTGCGTCTTTGATTTCCTGTAAGTCTCCTACTTCGTTGTTTCTTCTTAGTAGTGTAAAGTATACTTGTAAATTTGCTTGTGCCATACTTAACGCTTGTGTTAATTCTTTTTCAGTATTAATATTACCAGCCGCAATCATACCTGGACTAAAGATTTTCATAGCCCAATCAGGTAATGGTCTTGCTTTTGATGGTGTATAATTACTTGCTTCTTTTACAAACCAATCTACCATTGAATGGTCTCTCTTTGCAAGAGGAGAAAAGTCGTGGAAGAAACCTGTAACCTTTTTTGCACCTGCGATTACATCTAATCCAAATATAGGTGCTTCACTTGTTAGATTAGGAAACACACAGCAATGAAACATAAACAAACCTTTTTCGTCTCTAGCGTCAACTACATCTAAATGACATCTTCTTGCTTCAGGTGTTTTCCATACTCTATTAACCCAACCTTCTTCAGGTCTATTAAACTTTTTCATTGCAGGTTCAAATATCTCTTCACCTTCTCTTTCAAAATTTGCGATAATACTTTGAGTGTGTTGCTCAAGCATTTCCCATATTCTACTTCTTCGTTCCATCACCAAACCTCTTTTCATTGTTATTAATAAATGTCATCATTTCTTTAAATAGTTCCGTTGCAAAACTAAAACAAACTCTTGCTTCGTATACAACATTATTTACATTTTCTGTAAGTGTACTTGCGTCTGAATACTTTTGATAACTATCCACTTTTAATCTTAATGCGTCTTTTAATTCTTGTACACTTTTATATTTCTGTACACCGTCATCAACTTTTTTAAAATTGAAATCATAATAATAATTACGACCTGGTGTCTTTCTTCTAATCATCTGCCCACCTGATAAATCACCCATATGTCTTACATATATATGTGCAGCTATTTTCTCTGGAGAATCCATTAATGTTTGACAATGGTCTATGTACTTTTTAGTACTCTCACATAACCAAGGTTTATGGTCCCAAGTCCATAGTTCATTAAAATCTTTTAAGATTTCTGGCGCTCTTCTTAATTGTGGCATATCATCAAAGAAACCTTCCGACATTGCGACTGCTTCTAATATATTATATGCTTGATGTTGATTGTAAAGATAAACAGCGTAAACTTCTTCTAATATCTTTCCAGACATTAATACTTTTACAAATTGTTGTCTTTCTGCTTCTTTATGATGTTCCCAAGTTAATTCTTTTAATGTCTTCATCTTTTAGGAGCTTCTTCAAATGTTTTTTCAGTCTCTTTTTTCTTTTGTTCAAGTTGATGTAAGTCTTCTTTTACAAAACTTTGATAATCTTCTGGCACTTCATCTAAATTCATTTCACCTATAAAGACTGAATTTGCCATTAATTCTGCTCTTATTTTTTGGTCTTCTGTTTCGTCTCTTTCACCACCAGACATATCATTTAAACCTGACCTGTCTTCACTTATTTCTTTGGCGGCAACTTTGAATAAAGAAATTCTAGGTAAGACTTCTTCTAAATGTTCGGTGTGTGCTTCTAAATCGCCAGACATACCAATTTTAAAGTCCCAACTTAATTTTATAATATTAAGTATTTCGTCTGGTCTACGATTGTAGGCTTCTGTAAATTTTTCTGTAAGTCTATCTTTGAGAATTGAAGTACCTTGATTAGTCATTATCTCACTATGAGAGGCGTAAAGGTGTGCGAGTAATAAATCTTTATCTTCTTTAACATCTATAATAGAAGTACACCAACTTTGCGTTGCATACATTACAGATGGTTCTACCCAAGTTTTTGATATATCATCAGCGTCATAAGGCCATTCTGCTTTCCACGCTTCTAGTAGATTTTCTTTAATACAAATTTCTTCAATACCGTCAAGTACACCTGCGTCTTTGCAATGTCCTTCTATTTGACATACATAGACCCATTGATTGTACAAGTAAGTACCAACAGATTCTTTGTGTTTAAGTTTCTTGTTTAGATAGTCGTTAACGAACGGTTGTGATTCAAACTTTTTACGAGCCTGTTCAACAAATTCTTCTATTCTCTTCATTATTCACCTCAATTGTTTAATGTAAAAGACCTTACGGTCTTAATATATAATTATTTATACTAGTCTCTAGGACCCAAATGGAAGAAGTGTGAAGTCTGGTTGCCGTTAGCACCTTCAGAATAGTAATCATAGTTCATAGTTACCGAAGCACCGCCATCATAACCAGTCCAATATACTTGACCTCGTTGATTAATAGCTCTCGGACAATTTGAAGAACCAGTTCCTGAATAGAATAAGTCTGTCCATCTATGTCCACCAGCAGGTTGAAATACGATTTTCTTTCTTGTTCTAAACATTTCATTGTCTTCCATACCTTGACCAGTATCGTTTCTACCACCGTTTGACCATTGTTCATCATTTGTTGATGAACCACCAAGACCTTGTTCGTCATTTGAATATGGAGCACCACCCCAAATCAATCCTTCGTCATCAAGTATCATTGGGAAAGAGTACATATAAGAACCATCAGCTCTACTCATACCTACATCACATACATTGACTGCCCATTTAGGACCTTTTATATGTATGAAACTTCCTGGGTGACCACCTGAAGCATACCAATAACTATTGGACTCAACTGATTGACCACGACCACCGTATGTACCATAGTTACCATCATGTACCCATAGCATACCAGTAGTTTTCTGTCTAATATATAACCATTTGTTCTCATCTCCACCACACCAGAAGAAGTCAATATCTCCATTTAAGTGGTGACCTTCTCTTCTGAATGAACCAATATGATGTGTTCCTGTATAACCAGGAGAACCAATTGGCCAAGCGCCTGAGGTTGTGTAACCTGTAAACCACATATATCCTTCACCATCTAAAATGTGTGTAGAATGATGTCCACCGTTTGAGTGAGTTGTCTTGTACATTTTGATACCACCGTATCTGTTCCAGTTGATACCAACTCTTTGTGGGTGTGTGTAGTAATAAGTTCCATTTCTGTTTCCTACTCCTAACTCACCGTATTGGTTATGTCCCCAAGCCCATAGTTGACCTTGTTCGTCTAATGCGTGAAACCATGCCTCTTCTGAACCTGAAGTCCACATATCAACGATTTGTCTTCCATCAAAGTATGATTGAGGTAATCTAACTGGTCTGGTCACATTGGCACTATAGAAAGCAGTACCTGTTGGACCACCAGATGTGTCTGTTGAATTGTTTATTGATGGATTACCTAGTCCTAATTGACCGTTGTTATTGTAACCCCAAACCCATACTGAACCGTCATCACCTAGTGAGAAACAAGATGATGTTCCTGCGTCATGTCCGGCGTCGGACATACCGACTTTAACCATTTTAGTTTGATTGAATGTTTTGCCTATAGTGTTTCCTTGCCAATCTGTTGTATCATTAGCTGTAACCCTTACACTATAATTTCTATCAGTAGTTTCTGAATTTCCTAAACCGTAGTTTCCGTTTTCACCAGAGGCGTAAACTTCACCATTGTTCATTAACCAGAAAGTTCTATTTTGATTTTTTCTAACTTGTATTACTCTTGGTGCTTTTCCATCAGGTGTAGTCATTCTACCTGTAGCATTAATATTCCAAGATTGGTTGTCTGTAGAAGCCATCCAATCAGTAAATGTAAATCCTGTAGAAAAGTGTTTTCCAGGTTCGTCATTTCCAGCAACACCGTCACCTAATCCAGATGAAGAAGTTCCATCAGAAGAACCTACCCACATATCAGAACCATCTGAGCATAGTGTACAACTTCTATATGTTTGGTCAGCACTATCAGAAGTGTCAACACCCATATTATATTTCCAACCTAACGGAGCTCGGTTGTTAAATGAAACTACTTCGTTTCTTGTACTCCACTTGTTTTCGTTAACATAAACAAGTACCCAATATTTTGATGGATTACCATCGTGTTCTTCTACCCAAGTATTACAATATCTTGTTTTTCTCAAACAAAGATAAATCTTGTCAGCTACTTTACACATTTCTCCTCTTTCGTATTGTCTCCAATACTGCCAAGTTTCAATGTTGTCGTTACCTGCTAGCAATAATGCCCAATATCTATTGTTGTCAGGTCTATATGACCGTCTAACAACCGTAGGGCTGTACTGGCCGTAAGAGTTAGTATTAATCATAGCTTCACTTGAAATTGTAAAACTATCAGGTGTCTCTTCTGTACATCTGTATGATTTACCTCTCCAGTAAACTATATCATTCTTGTAATACTTCTCTTTATCTTTCCAGTTTCCTTTCCAGGATACTTTAAAGTTTTGTATATCTAGTGCCATATTGCTATTACCTTCTTTTTAATTAATCTGTCTTTAGAATCCTAAGTTTGATAAAAATGAAGCCTTAGCCGCTTTGTGAGTTGCTATTGCAGTTTTTGTTGCTGAAGTGTCATCAGCTACATCTGCTAATAGGTCAATCATTGATTTACCATTCATAAATTCGTTATCTAAGTTAGACAAGCCTTGCTCAACATGAGCTGAAACAGCTTGAATACTTGCCTTTTCGTCAGCGTCGGTTACAATCGCTACACCGTATACAGAAAGATTTTCACCATCAGTTGTGATAGTAGTATTACCATCATCAATTGAAAAATAAGTTTTTCCACTTAATTCTCCTAAACTGATTGGCGTATCTCCTGTAGGAGCAGTATAGTTGTCACCTTGACCGATTCCAGCAGTCATTGAATAAATTACTTTTGCCATTTTGTTTTTTCTCCGTTTTCTTTATTTGTTATACTTCTATTTATGTTATCTACCTATACCAGCATTCCACATTTGTGAACGACCCGTATTTGAGTAAGTTGCACTAGCGTGGTGTCCTAGGTTATTGTTTGAAGAATAGCCCCAAAGTAAAACTTGGCCATCTTCTGTTCCAACCATTGGTTGAAGTCCGTAGTAGTTTGTTGATTGGTCAATACCTTGAATACACATAGTTCTAATTCTAGTTCCTGCAGGTACAAAAGCGTGGAAAGGTTTGTATGTTCCATCTTCACCAGTCCAGTTATCTCCGGCAACACTATTTGGCATAGAACCGTATACATCACGGCCTTGACTAAAGAATTCACCATTATCTGTTAACCAATAACTTCTACCTTGGTCTGAATATGTATTACATATACAAACTTCTTTTAGATTAGTTATCTTATCTACTTGTACAGGTGCCTGGTTCGTTCCAGTTCCACCATCACCAGAGTTGTAGTATCCACCACTATGTCCAGCAGTCCAAGTTTCACCATTTTTCAATCTCATAAATGTTGTATGATATCCATTCCAGAATAATGTCCAGAAGTCTGCAATGTCTCCATTAGGAGCAGCAGTTGATTTAGTTAATGTAGCTTTGTTAGCTGTTGTATTGTCAACAAAGTTACCATAACCGTTGTAACCTGTTGCCCATATAAATCCGTTTCCGTCTAGTATTGAGAAATTTGAGTTTGATGAGTGAGCATTACCTTGCCATACAGCGATACCACCATTGTCTGAAGCAACAAATCCAGTCATTAATACTGGTCTGTATTTGTCAGTTGTTGTTGTATCTCCTAATTGGCCGATGTTGTTTCTTCCCCAAGCGTAAATGTTGTCTTGTGATGTTCTAGCATAGAATGAAGTACTATCTCCACCGGTTGCTAAAATATCAATAATTTTTTCGTCATTAAAGAATTCTCTTGGTATTCTCTTAGGACCATATGCGTTTTGTGTTCTACCGTCTCCGACTTCACCGTAACCATTGTAACCCCAAACATATACATCTCCATCATCTGTTAATCCGCAAGGAGTATGAATTGAATCTTCGTTCATAGTTTTCATTGCGATTTTGATAAAGTGTACATCTTCTAATCCGTCAGGTGACATTGCAGAACCAGGAGCACCGTCATAACCAGTACCTTGTTGACCGTGTGAACCGTAACCACCGTGGAATACTTGTCCATTGTCAAACAAAATCATTGTTCCGTCGTAAGACATTTCAATTTGAATAGCTCTAGGAGTTCTCATTCTGTCATAACGAGTCCACTTACTACTTCTTCTTTCGTTGTAACCGCCTTCGTTTCTGTTTTCAGAATTGTAGAAATCTCTCCATCTAAAGGTTACTTCTCTAAAGTATGAAGAAGAACGACCTTGTTCCATATTGTGTGATGAAGAAGCGTTTCCGATAACCCATACAGCACCATTCTTATCAATGTACATATGACATCTGTAGATGTTTGCACCACTTGAATGACCGTGTTTGTATGGCCATGCCATTGGTCCTTTGTTCGGGAACCAAACACCAGCACCTTGTTCTTGGTTGTTCATTCCAGCCCAAGATTCCCAGCAGTTGTGATACGATTGAATATGTGCAGGATAATTCTTACCTGTCTCATTGTTTTGTTCGTGTTCACTTCTTCCAGTTAATCTTCCAGAAGTAACCGTTGAAGCAGTCATCAATGGAGACCTTGTAGGTTCTTGGAATCCGTGTTGAGGTGGTCTTCCTCTATTGTCTCTTAAACATCTGTATAAACCAGTACCGTGTTTATAAAATTTCTCTCCAGTAGAAAGTCTTTTATAAGGTTTGTATGAAATAATATCATTGTAGTTGTATTGTGTATTAGGACTAAACTCTCCTCTAAATCTCATAGAAGATTGTACTTTATCCCAATGTCTATGACCTCTCCAAGACTTCTCAATGTCCCAACCGAATGTGTTATACATTCCAGAAGTTTGTCTAGCAGCCGTTGTAGGTTCTAAACAGAATGGATATATTTTTGTACTTTCAGCGTCTGATTGTGTTGCTTGATAAGGAATAGTTATCTCAACATATCTTCCTGCCATATGTTCAAAAGTATATTTGTTTCCACCTTTAACTTTATTATTAGGCATAGTCTTAGGATAGTTTCTATCTTTTACTACATTATCATTGAAAAATGTTTCAATGTAAGTGTTTTCGTCAACTTGTGTGCCGTTTAAGTAATACTTAACAACACCGTTTTTGTTGTAACCTTGCCACTTTTTAATGTTACCAGGAGCGTATGTTTTTCCAAGATTTGTTGAAACATCAAATGTTTCAGCAGCTTGACCCATACCAGAATGAGCATTACAATATAAGTAAAGTTTTGCTACTCCAGTTCTTAATTTAATTTCTGTGTATGCACCTCTGTTTCCAGGAGTACCTACTATTTTAACACCAGCAGTATATTCAGCACCGCCACCGTGTGTTCCGTCAGAAGTAGTTGATAGTTTTAATAAATGCGTAGCATTTGTACTATCAGATTGGTCAAACTTATAAGTTTTTCCTTCTTCTAACATAATTGAAGTTGCAGTTGGTAAACTACCATCAATGTAGAATTTGTTTCCTGAACCAGGATTAGCAACTGAAACTTGCATTGTTCTTTCAACATTTGCTGTTGGGTCTGTAAGTTTCGGCATATACAAGTCTACTAAACCTTCGTTTGAAGCAGCACTTGCACCTAGAGTAGTAGTTGTTCCTGTACCGGCATTTGTAAGTGCTTGATAATCACCAGAGATACCACCAACCGTTGAAGAAGAAGCTTCACCAACTAGTTGATAAACAGGTTTACCATTTACTAATAATATTTTTCTTCCGGCACTATCGTTTGCAGTTGTTGTATCGTCTCTTTGTTGAGTGATTACAGCAGAAACATTAGAACCAACTTTTAATGCACCTTGAACATACACATATGAGTGTGTACTTCCAGTGATTGAATGATATTCAGTTGAGTCACCTGTGTTAAGATAAATTGTTTTTCTTGCGTGTGCAGAAACACCACCTGATGTTTGTCCTGCCCAAGCATTTGATACTTGTAAGTATGTGTTATTACTAGCGTCTGTCAATACAGATACAACCGTATCTTTTAATTGAGTTCCGTCTGAATGTAAATGTCCTTTTAATGATGGACTTGCTTCTGTTTCCCAACCAGGTACATCACCTTCGTTGAAAGAAAGTTTATGAGCAACACCAGCACCACCTCTTCTTGTATCTTCAGCAATCGCAGTCGCTTCATTTTTATACATAGGTGAAAAGAATCCACTATCACCATTTGAAGCAGTACCTTTAACATAGTAAGGTCCATCAGGATCTTGTCCTAATGACTTACCAGTATCGCCGGCGTTGTGTATTCCGTCAGAAGTGTAAGAGAAACCTAATGGATAATATTTGTTATTAGGTTTGTCTTGTGAAAATCTGTATGTGTGTCCTTCTTTGAAGTTTTCCCAGTTTCTATATCCTTCAAATTGTCTACCTTTAGTATCGTTACCAAGTCTGTTATCAATTTTAAAATCTGGAACACCACCTGATACATTAACCTCTACAACAAATGTATTGTGTGCAGGTGTATAATGATATCTAAAGTAATTTTGTTCGTAATGATTATATGTATCTAATTGGTCGTAATCGTCTTCTGTTTGTTGAAACATAGCGTCATACTCACCCATTAAGTTTTGTTGATGGCGTACAACCGTTCCTAATGATGAATCAATATAATCGTGTCTAATTTCTCTTGCACCGTCTTCGTTAGAGCCGTAAGTAGAGTTTTTTGTGATAGGATTACCGTCTTGGTCAGTTCTACTTGTTTCGCCTCTTCTTTCGTTTTCAGTCCAGTATTGGTTATGCTTGAAGGTGCTATCTTCACCATTGAAGTTCGGGTCGTTTGACCAGAAGTCACCAGTGATATCTTTTGGATTATATCCAAAGATTTTAGTACCAGGAGCATACGCAGAAGAACCATCAGCAAAGTATTCTTGTTTCATAATCCACATTGCGTTATTATGATAAACAATATCGTCTCGTCTGTATTGTTGGTCCTTATTGAACTCTCCTTGGAATTGTAATTTAATTCTTCCGAGATTAATTTTTGCCATTTTTATTTTCCTATCTTAATTGTTCTTTATATTTATACTATCCTAAAACAGCGGGTTGTGGCATAGAGCTATAATTACCGTCATTTTGACCTTGCATATGGTCTCCACCGTAACCCCAAATTAGGTATCTGTTATCAAAAGTTCTAATTTCTCTAAAGTGATATCTATTACCATCTGTAGAGTAGTAACCTCGTCCTCTTACATCTTCAACTCTTCCGTGAGCGTAATTAGGCATTCTTTGCATTTGGAAATAATAATCATCTGTTTCTTCAATACCATTAGTTGATTGTCTGCTGGTATAATCAGAACTATATCCTTGAGCACCGATTCCGTAATTATTTCTTCCTACATTAAACATAAATCCGTCATATGTTAATACCCATACATTACACATCCATTGGTTACCATATTCACTATTACAACCGATGTCTTTAATGTTATGTAAGTCAGAAGTTGTAGTTCCATTAATCTGCCATTTTGGTGAAATAGCAGCAGTTTGGTTTGTTGAGTTACCAATACCTAGTTCATAGTTACCATTGTAACCACAGCACTTAATAGAGTCTGTACTATCTTTAGTCCAGAAACTTGCGTATCTTCCGTTACCTGTAAACCACATATTTTGACAATCAGAATATGTTCCACTTCCTGGACCATTAGACATAATTGTAAATGTACTTACATCTGTAGTATTGCCCATCATAGCCCAACCGTATTCATTCCTTCCACACCAATATATCTTACCTTTTTCAGTAAGAATGGCACATCTTTGATATGATTGTTGCGAGTCTACTAATAATTTTTTAATCTTACCAGGATTAGCAGCACCGTTATCCCAAGTGATACCTGAAATTTCAGTTGGTACTGATAAGTTAGTTGTGTTACCGTGTCCTAAAACACCGTAACCATTATAACCCCAAGTATATAATTTACCGGTTACATCTAAAGCAAAACAGAAAGCGTATCCTGCACCAGCAGTCCAGAAAGCGTCAATCTTATTACCATTGAAGTAAGTAGTCTTATTAATTTTTGTAGGTCTATTTAAATTAGTTGTATTGTTTTGTCCTAATTGACCGTATCCATTGTAACCCCAAGCCCATAGTTCACCGTTAGTATCTAACGCATAAACAGAGTGTGTATTTGTGTTATTGTCTCCGCCCCAATTAGTAATGTAAATTCTTTTAATTCTTGTATCTTTCAATGTATGCGTTGAAGTGTTAGAAGCTTGATAAATTTCTTGGTATGTTCCACCAGGTCTTGTCGGATATCCTCTATTAGAATCAGCAGCGTCACCATTTTGTCCGTGACCTCCGTAACCCCAATGGTATATTTCACCATTATTAAATAGTGCCATACCAACTTCATATCCAGATAATAGTTGAATTGCTTTTGGTGGTTCTCCATCAGGAGTAGTATGAATACCACTACCACCGTTATCTGTACTTCTGTACCAGTCAAGGAATGGAAATACCATACCAACACCAGTCATAACAGAACCAGTTTCTAATCCGTTTTGACCGTTAGAGTTTGAACCCCAACTTGTAATTGAACCTCTACCGTTAATGAAACAAGGCCAGTTATAACAATTCGCTTGTTGGAATTGTCCAGGCAATCTGTATAACGGATGGTCATCACCGATAGGTCCGTTTTCATTACATAATGCCATTGCTTCTAATCTGTTTCCACTAAAGAAGTTTTGATAACCTCTTGCTTTTTTCTGTGTAGTTACCACAGAGAATTGTACAGCTGCACTAGAATATAATACTTGTGCGTCAACAGCTAATACATCAGCAGCAGCGTTGTTTTCTCCACCAAGTAATTCAGGTTCGTTATTATTTTCCCATTGTGCGTTTTGCATTCCTCTTTTTTGGTCTCTAGCGATTTCTATTTGAAGAGCTCCCCAAGTACCAATTGCTGTCACATCAAAAGTAAAGTCAGGTGCACCACCAGCTCCTATAAGTGCGTCAGCCAAAGTAATTGTTTCGTTAACAGCGTATCCTAAACCTCCCATTTGACCACCAAGTGATTTCTTGGTAACAGCGACTGAAACTACAGCACCGTTGTTGTCTACTTCTACATCAAATGTTGCGTTTGAACCAGCACCTGAAGTTGAAGTTGGAGTTAAGTTTCTGTAAATACCAGGTTTTCTTTTGTAATGTGCAGTAGAGAAGTTGCCAACCGTTTTAGCAGATTGGTAACCTTCGACCGTTATGTTAACCTGTGGTGTATTATAACCGTTCGTTCTTCCTGCACCACTATTTTCAGCAGCGGCAGTAATATTTGTAGTATTTACGAAAGGATAAAATCCTGCTTGTCTAGCAGGAGAAGCAGAAGTAGATGAAGTGTCTATTGTTGCAACAGCACCACTATCTGTAATTGTTTCGTCATCAAATTGATGTTCTTCTGAAATTCTTTCCCAATACTTATTTGCGTCTGTATCAGTATCTTGGTCCCAAGGTAAAGTACCTGCAACACCAGATGTGTGTTCTCTCAAACAGACATAAGTTGCTCTAATATTTTGTATTTGGTCTCCAGAATATTGATTGTTTGTAGAAAAGTCATTATCTACAGGAACATTAATATGTACTAAGTCATTTGGATTGTAAACTATAGAAGCTTCACTATGGTCACCTCTCCATTTAAATGATTGTCTGATTTCTTTCCATACTTGGTTTTCGGCAACGACCATTTTAGGTCCCCAAGTAGCAGAAGGATTATCAAAGTTGAAGATATAGATTTCTTTTGGAGTTTCAGCAGTAATCTCTATTCTAATTTCTCTTTTAGTAGCATTGTTAAATGTACCAGAGTTAAAGTAGTTACCACTTGCAGTTCCACCACCAACAGACTTACCGTCTAGCATATAGGTTACATCTGTGTGGAATAAATTTGTTTCTTTTGATGTAGCAGAGTTAGAAAATGCAATCTTATTATCATCAAAGTCATTACCGTCTTGGTATAATACTAATGTATCACCAATTTTGTATTGTACTTCTGTTTGAGGCCAAGTAGATTCACCGTCCCATTTATAAGCATTACCACCAGTACTTGCTGATGTAGCAATTGTTACCCTTGCATATCTTTTTTGTTGAGCTTCTGTTCCAGTATCAGGTGCTACTCCTGTAGTAGACGAGTTTTTAACGCAAATATAATCAGAATTGTTGTGTAATACAACATCATCTTTTATATAAGCCTTCGTACTCGAATAATCACCCTGGTAATTGAAGAACAGATTACCAATTCTAGTTTTTGTTGTTGCCATTTTTATATCTTCCTATTTAACTATTATTTATATTGTTTCTATTACCAAGTCTCCAGATTTATCAATGTTTATTTGCATACTTCCATTGATAAATTCAAATCCTTCAGTTGCGTCCGTACCATCAAAGTAAGCACTCTCTTTTTGTATTAACTCATTTGCATTTGTTATTACTCTTCTTTTTAATGATAAATCTTCATCATCAATTGAAAGTGTTTGTAATGTAGGAGTTCCTTGTGCGTCAACATATGACTTATTAACTAAATCATTAGCCGCAGTTGGAGTAATAGCAGTTTGTGCCTGTGCAGAAAGAGTAATTATACCATTGTTTTGTGTTCCAATAGATAAGTTAACATCTGTTCCACTTGTACCTGTTGTAGAGATATTACTTCCAGAGGCAGTAATTGAACCAGCAGTTAATGAGTTAACTGATAAATCGTTTTGTCCTCCACCAAGTTGACCATCTACATAGGTCTTAATCGCTCTTTCGGTAACTAGAGCAGTATCAGAATTATCTGCTAATGTTCCGTCAGTACTAAATTCATTAATCGTAGCACCGAAGTTACCTTGTGCGTTTGAGCCTAAACTCAATTCTTGTAATCCAGAAAGGTCAAATGCTTCAGCGTTCAATGTCGCCTTACCAGTTGCTTGTTCGATTTGGAATAAGTTACCAACTCTAAAGTTACCGTCTTGGTCAGTAGATGAGTAGAATACTCTTCCTCTATCTGCCTCAAAGACTTCATCATTTGCGTCAGGTAATTGTGTTGGTGTGTTAGGATAATTTGTTGATACAATATCACCAGTACCTACATCTAAGAAGTCATGTCCAGTCAATCTAATGTTTGAGTAATTACTTCTTAATGTTGCAGTTTCAGCATGAGTTGGAGTGTTAGAAGTTGTAAATTTAGGATTTACTCTAACAAGTCCAGCGCCACCAGCGTAACCGGTTACACTAACAACATAATATGCTTGACCGGATATTCCAGCAAATTCAATAATGTCACCACCAGTTGGTGATTTAGATAATCCTGTTAGTCTAACAAAGGCAGTACCTTCACTAGAGATTTCAGCATAACCGTCACCAGTAATAGTTGCAGTTGTTGTTTCTGTTTTATATCCAGAGCCACTTGTTGTTACCGTAGTCTGTGAAATTACACCGTCACTAATGTGTGATGTTGCAGTTGCTACCGTACTTGCGTTAGGGTCTGTAATTGTTACCGTTGGTGCACTAGAATAACCGGCACCTCCGTCTAATATAAGAATTTTTGAAATTTGTTGATTTTCTACAACTGCTCTTGCGAGTGCGTTTCTACTAGGAGAACCACCACCACTTAAAGCAACTCTTGGTTCAATTTCATATCCTGAAGTTGTATCAAATGCAGTAGCAGGAGATAATCCAGAGTTTACGAATACATCAAAACCGGCAGAGCCTGCTTCTTTTTGTATCGTTGCAGTTTTTGTAGAAGCAACATAGTCAGCGATAACTCCTGTGTTACCATAACCAGTTCCTGTATATACCGTAATTCTCATACCATTGTAGAAGTCATCAGGTTGTGAATCAGAAGCAGCAAGTTTAATTGTACTTGCAGTTCCTGCTTGTGCATAACCTGTTGTAGTAAAGTGTGTTGAACCGGTAGTGTTAATCTTTATAAAGTTTACAGCACCGTCAGCATGACTTGTTGATACAGCACCAGAGGCACCGGATCCAGCAATTGAGACAGCAGAAGATGTGTAAGCTTGTCCAGCATATTGTAATTCTAATCTTCCAATACCTGAACCGGATACTAATACTCTTCCTACTTGTGCTTCATTATTTCTTAAATCTACAGCAGCAGTATATGGTGTTTCTGTTGAGTCAATACCAGCAGCTGTTGAACCGTATTCACCGTAAGAGTTGTTTGAGTTCAAACTTCTCATAACAGCACCACTATCACATAAGTAACCGTGATGTGCGTAATATGTAAATACAGATACTAATTCTGATTTAGCATTATTCAATGCCCAAACTCCAACACCGTCAGAAGAGACTTGTGTAAAGTCGTTTGCAAGTATACTTCTGTTTCCAGAGTTGTGTAATGAACCGTCAATCTTAATACCAACAGAACCGAATCCAAAGTGAGTACAATTCTGAATAAATGGTGATTTAGTTGAAATGTGTGTAGTCGTATCAGAAACTCCAGTTCCTGGGTCTAATGCAAATACAACACCACTTCGTGTTGCACCGTCAGCTGTATTAGGTCTTGCAACTCCGTAAGAGTCAGCAGTTCCCATAGTTCCAACCATTCCAGTAAATGTAAATTGTGCGACCGTTGTACCGTTATGTACTCTAAACATATCAGCACGATTGTTCGGAGTGTTTGTTAATCCAGTAGCTGTTGAGTTACCAGCAGCAGGTTTAATTCTTGTACTTCTAACACCGTCTCCAACTAATTGTGTATTAGCAGATAAAATGATAGGTAATGCTTCTTCGTATTCTCCAGTTTTAACATAAACCGTTTTGAATACACTAGCAGCAACATTGGTATTAATCCAAGTTGTTGCATATTGCAAAGTTAACCAAGGTTTGTCTAGTGAAGTTCCTCTTCCTGTATCAGAAGAAGGATCACTATCTGTACCATGTTTTGCAACATAATAAACATTTGTTGTAACCCCAGGTATTGTCCAACTAACATCTGTTCCATTTGATGAAACAACTGAACCAGCTGTACCGATGGGTAATCTAATATTTTGTGTAGCGTTTCTTGTTAATATGTCACCTCTTGTTGTGGTAACAAAGTTTGAATCTCCTTCAGCAAGTAGGTCCCAATAAACTCCGCCTGTATCATAATCAGGTCGTAATGCGTCTCCTACAACAGCAGTAGCTGTGTGAGCAAGTTTACATCTATAAGATGATGAACCGTAACCAATTGTGTCGCCAGGTGCATAAGCAGTTCCGTCTGTCCAATTGTTTCTCCAGTTAAATCCTTCGTTTAATAAATCCCAAGTCGCAGTAGTTGTTGGTACAACTCCAGTTGCGTCTTGTTTTGCAACATAAGTGTGACCACCATATTTTACTACATCACCAGTTTTGTATGCAGTACCACCAGCATATGTACCTTGCATTTTGAAACCAGTTGTTAAAACCGTCCAATATGAAGCGTTGTTATATGGTGTTTGACCTGTTGATTGTTGTTCGGCAACATAGTTGTAACCACCGTAGGTTACAATGTCACCTGCTTGATATGCAGTACCCGAAGCATATGAATCTTCAAATTCTAGTCCAGAAACAAATAAAGTAAATTTAGTATTATCAATAGTTGAAGCGGCAGTATGTTCAACCGTACAAATGTAAACATTCGCACCATATTTTGCTAAATCGTTAACTTTATATGCAGTCGCAGAAGCATATGTTCCTGTCCATTTAAATCCTGGAACAAATGATGTCCACTTTGAAGTGTCATCATATAAATCTGTTTGTGAAGCGTGAGCAGTATTACATACAAATGTAGAACCACCCCATTGGACAACATCATCTACTTTATAGTTAGTAGAACCTGCCCAAGCACCTTTCCATTCTTGTCCAGCAACCATCTTTTTCCATTTAGTCGCTGTTAAATCTGTTTCAAACGCTGATGAACCTGTATGGTTCGCCATCGCCACGAAGCTATTTCCTCCGTATCTTACAACATCATCTTTGATGTATGCCGTTCCTGTAACCCAATCTCCTTTGAAGTGAAATTTAAGTCTACCTAGAATAAAATCTGCCATTTTTATCTCTCTCTATTTAATTTTTACAAATACCTGTTAATATTGCCTTGGGTATAATAAGTTCCTCCACTAGGTGTCCAGTTGCTTCCAGTAGAAGCAGTCGCTGTTTCGCTAGCGGCGTATGTATAGTCTTGCTGATACCTTGCAACAAGATTACCGTCATCATTTATGAAATAAAAAAGTTTCAACGGATCAAATCTTGTTTGTTGATACTTCCTAAACTGAGCATTCGTTTGATAGTGTGCGTCTGTACTTTCGTCAAAATCACTTTGTAGTGAATTTTGAACGGTACTTCCATCACTTGCTTTACCAAGTGCCATACCTTCAAAACCATTAAACCCAAATCCTTCACCAGAGTTAACTTCAATTGTCTCATTACTATCTAATTTTACTTTAGTATAGATTAAAAGACCGTTAACATCACGGTTAAGGGAGTGCATTGCATATTCGTTAGAGATTTGAAAACCAGCAGCGTCTGTTGCTACTGCTTGTGAAGCTCCTGTTGGTAATGCTAATGCCATTTAATTATTCCTCTTCGTTTCTTTATATTTATACAATAACCAGCGTCTAAAAACTATTAAGTGTTTTCTAATACCGACATTACCGTATCTGTATTTCCATGAGACGCAATAACTCGTATAATGTCATTTGCCTCAAGGTTTACTGGTTTATCTAATATAAATGTGTTGTTTTGTGGAATGATGATATTAGACATCATAGTCTTAAAAGTTGTTCCACCGTCTATCGTTATTTTCACATCAACTTCTGCTGGAGTATCAGTTGAAGTATTTGAAATGTAAATAGCGTGTAATACAGCAGTACCATTTGATGGCGCTGTATAAACATTTGAAGTTGAGTCATCAACTTGCGAGTTTGTCATTCCTGCGTTTTTAAAAGCACTAGCCATTTATTATCCTCCAAACACAACAGCAAAGGCGAGAATATCTCCGGTCAATGCTAATGTTCCACTAGAATTTGGTAGTTTAATCGTTCTATCAGCTGTTGGATTTTCTACCGTTAATGTTGTTTCAAAGGCGTCAGCTGTGTTACCTTCAAAAATAATGTTTGCATTATTAAAAGTTAAGTCAGTAGTTGCAATAGCACCTGCTGTTAATACTGATTGAATATCAACCGCAGAAGCACCACCTACTTCTTTAATAGTACTTGAATTTTGTTTAGTATAAAACTTACCATCAGCAATGTTCATTGCTAATTCACCAATTTCTAAATCAGATAATTGAGGAACAGCAGAAGCTGTAAAACTTCTTTTTGGTTTAAGTATTGCGGTCATTAGAACAGACCACCGTCAATAGTATTCAATGCAACATCACCAGATGTTACCGTGAAGTTTGTACTATTAAATGACGCAACTCCTTTATTACTTGTACTTGCGTTTTCGCCGGCAATCGTAATTGCAGAACCAGAAGCAGAAGTATCAATTCCTTCTCCAGCAGAAATAGTTAATGTATTTCCTAATCCAACCGTACCAGTTCCAGTCTCACCAGCAAGTAAGATATTTGGATCAGCAAGTTTAGAGTTTGCAATACTTCCTGCTAACATAGCACTTGTAATTCCAAGAGCCTTAACTTGTAGTTTGTCTGATACTACTTCAATTGAGTTGTCATCTACATTAACATCTAAAGTGTTTCCTGATTTTACCATAGCTGCACCGGCAACTACTTGACCAGCACCAGAGAATTGTGATACAGGTAATTCAGTATTGTTTGAAAGTGTATTATCGTTTAATGTTGGTGTACCGTTGTGAGTGAATACATAACCGTTATCACTATTAGCAGTACCTTCTTCTACGAAAGTAAATGTACCACCAGTTAAGTCAGTACCTAAATTTGAGTCTAATGCTCTTGTTAATCTCCAGTTAGAAGAACCGTCACCAACGATTTCTACAAAGTAAATACCGTTTTGTCTAGCTTCTGTTTGGTCTTTAACTACAACTCTGTCATTTACTAGCAATGAAATACCGTCAATTGTTAAAGCGGCTTGAGTTGCGTTGTTGTCTAATCTTCCATTTGATTGGTCATATGTTGCAGATAAGTTTGCTGTAGTAGCAACTCTACAACTATCTTTTACATCTAAACCACTTGAAGCACTATCAACATATTCTTTTGTTGCAAGTGAGTCAGCAGCGAAACCTGCTCTATCTTTATAACCACTAGGTACGGTAACCGTTCCAGTTCCGTGTGGTGTGAAAGTAATATTTCTATTTGCAGCTGATGTAGCAATGTCTTGTCCATCTATTGTTAAATGGTCAACAACTATATTTGTTAATCCAGCAATGTCAGTTGTAGTAGCACCGAGAGTTAATGCAGTAGTACCTAAGGTTACACCGTCATTCGCAAGTTTAACATTTGATACGGCACCGTCAGCAAGTTTTGCTGTGCTAATTCCACCGTCTTGTACATTTATAGTAACCGTATTACCGGAAACTGCTGTATCAATCGTTCCATCACCTGTAAGTAATAGAGTCGAGTTAGTTGAGTAATCTGTTGTTGCACCGGCACTATCTTCAATTGTAAGTGTAGTATCTACAGCGTCAAATCCTAATTGAGCTTCTGTACCAGAGGCAGAGATTACTTTTAGAAATTGTCCTTGAGAACCTGCACCGTCAGGTAGTAATAGTGTTGATGAATTTGTTAGTGATAATGGAGCCTTTAAAACAACATTGTTTGAACCGTTGTTTGTAGCCTCATTAAAAGTTATACGACCAGAGTTAGTGGTTTCGTTACCAATTATAATCTCGTCTATTCTTTTATTTGAATCTGTTGTTATTAGTTTTTCAGCAGCGACAGCACCGTTCGTTGTTGGAAATAAACTAGTGAAATACTTACCACCAATTACATCAATATCGTTTGCGTTTCCTGAACCGTCTACACCACCTGCACCTACGAATAGTCTATCACCATTGTTGCCAGCGGTACCTGTACCATATGTAAATGCTAATTCACCAAGTTTTAAATCTGGTGGAGCAGCGACATTGGAACTTCTTTTTATTCTGATTATTGTTGACATATCTTAACTCTCTCTTTTGTTACCTTAAACTTAAAATGAACCACCGTTCAATGTTATTGAACCAGTAGTAGTCGAAATCTCGTCTCTCACAACAAACTTATCACTTGTTGCAGAGTACTGAATCATACTACCATCTGCTAAGGTTGAAGCGTCTACATCTCCCATTAATCTAAATTTCAAAGTAGAGTTGGTTACAGCGGTTTGAGCGGCTGCACCTGCAGGCATAGTAACCGACACTTGTTGTGGTCTACTTATCGTTGAATCTATTCTTGCTTTAATTTGCGACACTTTTAGTCTCCCTTAATTGTTAATATTTATAACCGAAGGGTATTCAAAAACTAATAGTATTAAAATAATTAAACGGTCACATTAGGACGAACGGTTATTATACCTTCAATAACCCTGGTTACTACACTATCGCTAGTTCTCGTAACCTCTACATCATAAACATATCTTGCTGGAGCATCCAAGGCACTAGATTGAGCAGAAGTCAAAGATAGTGTTATAATGCCTGTAGCAGGGTTTGCTACGGTCGTAGACATCGCTATCCTAGTCTTTGTACTCTCATACCCCTTTGCCATTTTAGCGTCAACGGTATGTCCTGTTAGGTCCCAAGCGGCACCATCATTTCCTGCAAGTGTTATATTTGAGGAAAATGTAGTTCCTTGGTCTATTCTTAGATTTGCTATTGCAGCCATTTATTTAATCTTTTTTCGGTTCTTCTGTTTGAGTTTCTTCTTCTTTTGGAGCAGTTGGATCAATACCTAGAAATTCACAAATCTTAGCATTGTAGTATCTAACTAACACATCAATTTTTTCAAGTTCAACTTCAACTCTCGCTTTATTCTGTACTAACTCTTGTCTAGCGATAACATAATTTTTAGTTCTATCGTCAAACTTCTCTTCATCATAATCTTTACCATTTATCTTAATTGCCATAATTATCTCCTTGTATTATTATTTATAAGCGTTCTTATATCAGATTTTGCCATCATATCTAATTTCTTTTTCATAATAGTCTCTAATATCAGGTATCATTCCCATTTGTTCATCTTTAGGAAACGCTTTTATGATTGGGTCATAAATGTGTTCCTTTCCTTTATATACTTCAAAGTATGGGTCATTGCCAAATAACAAGTCCTTGTCGTTTAACAAATCGTAAAACTTATCACCATAATCTCTCTCTATCCACTTTGCATAACATATCGCCACACAATAACTCTTTGCCGGATAGATAAATCTTTCGACTTGTTCTACCCAATGTCTTTTCGCATTAAGAATAATATCATTATCTTCCCATATAAGATATATCTCCTTATCATTCAATGTATCTTTATGAGTAGGATTTAATCTATGATATACTTCTTGTTTGAGTTTCCATTCTCTCATAACTTATATACTCCACATTCTTACATTCATTCCATTCCGGAATATTAACATTTAACATATTCTGTCTATTTACTTTATAAAACTTTACCGAATGATACGACTTGAAGAGTTGACGCCATTGTAATATCCAATTTTGTAAGTAATATTGACTAGGGTGTTTATCAGACTTATAATAAGGTTGTCCAGCATATATGTTATTAAATTTATTTGACATACTATATATGTCGTGTCCTATTAGGTAAACTTCTTTCAATTCTGCTACTTCTTTACAAGCAACAAAACCACTTGCAGGACCTGTTGCCCAAGTTAACTCGTCACCACCGTCAACTAAATCTGTAAAACTTTTTACTTTATCACCTGTCAACCAACTAATGTTGACCATATTCTTTCCTGTTTCTTTATCATTGTATCCGTGCAAAACAAAACTATTAGAACCTACTCTTTGATTTTCTACAAGTAAACCTGAATTCCTAATTGCTCTTATATGTCTATACCCAGGAAAGAAACCATTTACCATATTCTCGTAATGTTCGTGTGGTACAGGATTCCAATCTCTAAAATAACATTTAGCAGTATAACTATAACCTGAATGATAAATGCTGTGCATAACAGGATGGTCCATTGCAACTAAAATGTCAGGTGCAAAATCTTTGTACAGATTATTACAACCTAAGATAACACCTCGTCCTTGAATAGTAGAAAATTTAAAACCTTTTCTACTTTGACCATTGCCTATAAGAAACGCTCTATTTGCCATATCTAAAACTATAAGTATCTAACAGATACCTATATCCATTGCAACCATCTTTTAGAGTTTTAACATATCTATAGTGTTCAGTTAAACATCTACCTAAATATTCACACTTACGACATATATCAGAAATATTTTGTTCTTTCTCTTTTTGACACCATACTTCGTAATCAGCAAAACTATCAAGTTCTAAAAAATACTCATTATCATCTTTATCAAAATCTAATACAGCAAATTTACCATTAGGTGTAATATATAAGTGGTCATCACTATATGCGTTGTATTGATGATTAAGAGAATCTTTTATGTTCTCTTCATTAATAAATGCAAATTTATTTTGCTGATATCCTTCTCTTGTTTTTACACTTTTAAATTCTTCTATCATCTTTATTATAAAGTCTTCAAAGTCAGCGTGTGTCGCACCTAATTGATTTGCTTGATTTGTACTATAAGGTTTAATTTCAAATCCTTTAAAGTTTTTATTATCTACACCTAATTTAATCATCTTTGACCAAATACTTTGTGTTGATATTTTCATAACTTCTGGTGTTGCCAACATTAAAACAGAAAACTCAACAGGCAAAGTTCTCATATTATCATAAACTTGTTCGTGTTTCTCTCTGGTCTCCATATCATAACTAACACTTATAAAATAATCAGGATTCATAAACTCACTTCTTACCATAGATAAGTTTGTGTTTATATTAATCTTGTCTTTGTAATATATCTTAATTGCGTTAGTAATCTTTTCTAGGTTGTCTTCTTTTAATACACCTATCTCACCACCATATAAATCAATGTGTTCTATGTCTCTATGAGTTTGTACTTCATTTAATAGTTCACTTAATTTAAAGTGGTCAATACATTTATTATCACCTAATTGGTCAGGCGTAAGATAACACCAATTACATCTAAAATTACAAAAATAAGATGGATTGATTGATAGATTAATTTTCCGCTTCGTCATAATTCAATTCCTCAATAGACTTTAATAACATTCTTTTACTTCTACTAAACAAAATATTTCTTAAAATTGTTTCTTTTTCAAATAGTCCTATCCATAGATAATGATAGTCAATATGATTTCTCATAAACAATCTATTCAGTTCAGCATACTCTTGTTCTTTATCTAAAGTGTAATCTACTCGTTCTAATAGTTCACCCTTTACATTTGCTTGTTGTTCTTTTATTTTATATGATATACCAGATATATGTTTTGTTTTATTAATGATATCTGTTATTCTATCTAATTTGTTTTTACCACCTAACGCCAACATTATATAAAATGGCATATGGTGTTTCTTTGTAAAATGTCCTTCGCAACTTGATATTGGAAGAAAACCTTTTCTAATAAATTCATGGCAATGAGGTAATACACCTTTCTCAACTTCAATGTCAAAGTCTTTGTCAAATGGACTTACTGATAGAGCTAGATACCCATTTGAATAATCTAAATCTTGTTCTTGTGAGGCGTGTATTCTGCCGTTTTCAAATTTTTTATTTTTCATATATTATAATTAAAACATCCTACAATTCGTTCATTGTTAATTAATTTAAATTTACCAACTTTGTGTTCCCATACTTTACTATGATTTAAAAATATTAAATCGTTCTTACCTGGATATAACCAACAAGACAATGACTTTGTTTGTTTATGTCTTACTGATAAAGAACCACCTTGTTCTTCATTACAGGCATTTGTAAAGTACATTAGTATAGCAATGTTAGCTCCTTCTTTCAAGTCATTGTGCCATAGTGTACTTTCATAGTCTACACCATTGACAATGTTTGGTCGTCCGTGTAATTCGTATTTACTAGACACCTTACTAATATATTTATCACCCAAATATTTGTGGGTTGTGGCGAGTGCGTGTGCTACCTTTTCAGTATGTACAGCAATCGTATACTCTTTATCTGTTTCTACAAAAGGTATTTGTATACCTTCAAAGAATTTAAATGGTGCAAGGTCTTTATGTGGCCACACTCCATTTATTACCAGATTTGATAAATCGTGTTCACCCCTCACTTGTCCATCTCCATTTAATTGCAAGTCTTGTCTTTTCTCCCCAATAAGGCATTGCCCTATGTACTAAATGAGAGTCCATAATAAACATTGCGTTTTGTCTAAAGTCATATGTCTTATCTTCAACTTGTATTTGTCCACCTTTATTTAAATCACCTTGTAGATATAATATAATAGTCTTCTCTCCTTTTACATCGCTGTCTGTATGAAAACCTATAATATTCTTTTCTTCGTTTTTACTATTTACAGAAATAACATATCTAACAATACAATGTTTTATGTCAGGTACATTTAATTTACAAATACTATCTACCCAATCCCAGTCGTCTGGTAATTTCTTGTGAACATTCTTCTCATAGATAGGATATTCTTTACCTAGATTACCTAGTTCAGCAATCATATGATTGAGTTCTAAACTTGTCATTACATTATTCTTAACTAACATATTCTCTCTCATAAGGTGTCATTTCTATATGTGATTTATTATTTGCAATCAAAATATCTTTTCCAATTCTTTTCATCTTCTCACAATGTTTCTCTACAACTCCTGCCTCTTTATAATCTTTCACGGTCTTTCTACAACCATTACATATGTTAAACATAGGACAACTATAGCAACTTTTCTTCATTGTAGATAAATTTAAGTCATCTTGTAAAGGTGTAAAAAACTTACCTTTCATTTCTTCTTCAAAGTCTATCGCTTTGTCTTTATCATCACCAAATGCACCACAACTATAGTAGTCACCATCTGGTTGTAAACATCTTATACCTTCATCACATTTTCTACTTAACGGACAACTTGTAGCAGTATCATTTATTGCTAACATCATCTGTCTAGTATTAAACTCCCAAGGTGCTAGACCTGCCTTATAAATCTCTACATACTTCTCATATATATCTGATAACAAAAACGGCTCTTTTTGTTCGCCACTTGCCATTGCATAATTCAATTTACATTCTACACCTGTCTTCTCTTCTCTCCAGAAGTTATGTAATGTGCCTTCAGGTATTTTCTGTTCAGACATCTTCTTTGCAAGTTCAACATTCTTTATTGCGTTGTGTTCATTCTCTCTTGTAATAACGGATATAAAGTCTGGTCTATAACCACAATGTTCTAACATTGCGTCTGAACACTTATAAAAGTCCTCTTCTGTAAATTCAGAATAGTCACCTTTTAATCTACCACCACCATATTGAAAAGAAGTTGTGATACCAACTCTTTCGTTATTAAATAAGTCAACCCACTTACTAGGTTTCTTATAGAACGGCCATAAGTTTGTCGTTAATGCAAGTGAAGTAGTATATTCTCTTTCATCTAACCAATCAATAATCTTCCAATAGTAATTAGGTTCCATCATTAATGGGTCACCACCATTTACTATGATTGTTTTTGTTTCTGGGAATCTTTCTAAAAAACGAAATATCTGGTCATGTTTTAACCAGTTCTTTTTCTCATCTGTAAGCTGCGTACTAGAACAAAATGAGCATTTGAAATTACAAAGTTCAGTAGGTTTAATTATTAAATCCATTTTCCTATCCAGTTCAATCCTGTAGTAGATTCTTTATTTCTAATCCAGTAATCTTTTAGTTTACCTTCTTTAGCTTTGTCAAAACCAAACTGCCACATTATTTCTCTATGATATGGTTCTTTCTGTGCTCTCATTTGATTCATTGTCAGGTGTAACCAATCAAAGTAAGTACCAGACGGACATAATATATCTCTACCTTTAAATATGTTTATCGTATCACACCACATTTGTCTAATTAGTTTTCTGTTTTCTGTTGGAGGTCTGTTCTTCATGTATCCTGCATATTTTAAAGAACCGACTATAACATACTCATTATAGATATGAAACATACCTACGCCCTTAATATAAGTGCTAGGCGTACCATTTTGAACCCATTGTCTCTCGCCTTTTGTTTTTTGTGCAATCTCGTATAGTTCAGGATCCTCTTCTTTCTTGCCTAACCATAAAAACATATGTGCTCGTCTACCATCTATTCTAGGAAGATATGGTTTCTCAACAGGAAAGTAATCTAGTTGTACTTCGATATGTTTAGGAAAATTATAGCCTAATTTAGTTTGCGATATAGTTTCGCTGTACTCGTACATCTTCGATATATCGGTGCGTAAGCTTGTAAACACATTCATCCAACTCCTCCTTGTATCTATAATCATGGTTCATAAAACAGCCAAGTGTACATCTATCTAAAAATTCACAACTACTACAATTATACTTCTCTAGGAAAGAGTTTTCTATTATACTATTGTCTCTTGGTTTAATGGGCGACTTGTATTGACTTATATCTTGTTCTTCTTGTACAAGGTTACCACATTGACATAATGTACCATCTGCTAATACAAGTTTTGAAACTCTACAACTTGCATAATTCTTTTTGTTAAATATCCAATCTCTAACAGGATGAACATTAGGATATTTGTCAACACAATGTTTAAAAAACTTTAATAATAGTTCATCGCCAGGCATATTAAACTTTGCGTGTTCATCTGGCATATAATAATCAAAGTAAATATACTTACCTTGTTTATACAGATAGTCAAAGTATTCATCACCTTCATTTAAATAAAAGTTAATATTAGGCTTTGTAAGTAAACAAGAAAAACAGGTTACTTCATCACCCCAAAATTCTACATTAGATTTAAATATCTCAAAGTCTTTTTTATTAAATCTACCTCGTGGGTCATAACTTGTTGTAAGTCTACTAGGTATATCTTCTTCTCTGGACCAAGTGAGTAAGTCCATAATAAGTTCATTACCTTCATCTGTGGTAACCAAGTTAGACACCCAATTGATTGAAAATTCTTTATTGTGTTTTTGACATATCTTTTTTATGCCTTTTACTAGAAGTTTATATCCGTCATTTAAATCTTTGTTATAGATTGCAGGTGCAAAGACTTCGCCACCCATAATATTAAAGGTGACCTTCATATACATTTCTTTTGAGATAAATTTTTCTATAGAAGGAAGTTTGTCAACCACATTATCAACACCGATTTTATTGTCGTGGTTCTGCCAACAGAAATTACAACGCAAATTACAAAATTCAAATAAATGAATAGTGTACTCTTGCTCTGGGTCTCTTTTGGGGTCTATTAAAAACTCTCGCATTTAAACTCCTATGAGTTTGCGAATAGTCTGTATTTTCCTAGTTTGTCTGTATCGTTAGATTTCTTTAATGAGAAGAGATATTGTAAAAATGTATAATTAATATTTCCAATATCAAATCTAGGAATAAAAGATAGACTAGATGGACTATTCACGGTTTCAGTTATAATTGTATCAAAGTCAGTAGAAGATAAACTTGAAGCACAAGCTTTATCTAAATGGTTCATAAAGTAATCAGGATCCGGAGAGTTTTGGAAATCATATAGGTCTTTAATTAATGCTTTCAATGCAGTTTGTTTGTCTGTTGAAAGACCGTCAATGTTTGCAATATTTACAGCACCTACATTTGCAGTAGGTTTTTGCGTAAATACATCTTCGTCAGCAAATGGTGCTAATGGTGTAATACCTGAAAATGGATTGTCATTATTTAAATCAACATCATCACTAGTATAACCTAATGCAGTTTGTTGATTAGTATTCAAAAGATTTAGAGCAGCACCTTCTCTACTATCTGTTAATACTTCTTTATAAAATCTTTTTAAGAATAAATGCCAAGTAGACAATAAGTTTGCTTGGTGAGTATCAGCACCTGCAAAGTATTCGCCTAATAATAATTCAATTGAGAAATTTAAATTAAGAGCTTTAATTCTATCTAAATCAAGTGTAGGTAATACATTAAAATATCCTGCAACATCTCCTAGACCAGCATTAATTTTTGTTAGCGCTAGCGTGTGAGTAGGTTGCAATTGTGTATTTGCAATAATTTTTTCGTGGTGTAAATTAATATCTAAAAACTTCTGTACTGCTGTTTGGTCAACAAATGGTAACATAGTTTTTAACCAGGTTACTGATAAGTTTAAGTATGCTTCACTATCGCAGTAAATAATAACTTTAGTACCTAGAGTACTTTGTTTTAATTTTACATCTTCAAAGAAACCAGTTAAGTCAGTATACTTACCTGCCATTGCATTAACATTGTGTGAATAGTTAATTAAAGTTCCTCTGTATGTAGTTTGCAGTTCCTGGTGCATTTCATTACCAGTTTCTGCTGATATTACATATCTGTTTGTATGACAATCAATTGAATCGTCAAACGCTAAATAGACTTTATTAAATAAGTGTAGCATATTAGTTTTTCTCTTTACCTTTTAAATATTCTTTTGTATCAAATTTACCTTCGGCAATTGCCCAAGTCATTAAGAATAGTGGATTACTTTCTGTCGCCCAATATTCAAATAAAGATTTACCTTTAAACATATAATCTTTAAAGTACTTCGTATAGTTCTTAACAATACCTTCTTTTTGTATTTGATAATAACTATAAAATTCTTTGTGTTTTAATAATGAAACAAAGTTAATACCTCTAACATCTTCTGTCTCGTCTTTAGGATAACTCTCAACAAATTCATTAAAAGCACCTTCACCAACGATTGACATATTATACAATGGTAGACTTTCTAATTTGCCTTCCCACTTGTCAAGTATTTCTTTGTTCTTTTCTATAACACTCTTATATTTATCTGTCTTTGACAACCCCTTGTGTTCAAATAATACAGCGATTATTTCTTTTTCTAATTTAGGTATATTTACTAACATTTGTGTGTTAAGATATTCACTAATTAGTTCTTCGTCCATATTTAATATATCACAAGGTATATCTAAATTACTTAAATAGGTTAGAAACTGAGCACCTTTTAATGTGCTGTTTTCGTAATCAATAAGATAACTTTCTGTCTTATCTTCAAAGTATTTTTTTAAGTCTTTCAATTCAATCGGTACAATAGTATTAATCATTATCTTCTTCCTCTACTTCCGTGACAACTACTATGACAGCTACTATGACATATAGTTTTTGTTAATGTATAAGTGTTACCTCTTTCAGTAGAATATGCGTTTGCAAGGCTCGACATAAACGATTCTAAATTTGTATCGTCAATTGTTTGACCAGGTTGTAAACTACTAGGTTGTGATGGATTTAATGTTGTTCTTTGTGCAGTTGTTAAGTGTGCAATTTGTGTATCCGAATATTGTGTTCCTGCACCTGTCATACTAACTATAGCGTATGTATTTTTGATATTAGTATAATTATTCATTTCTGCTTTTAGTGTACCGTAAATATTGTTTGCAGTAATTACTGAACCTGCATTACCGATATTAGAACCTGTGATACCAATTGATACAGCACTTATTACTGCTAAAGTATTAACCGTACCTATAGCACCTGAAGAAGTGCCTGATATAATATCGTTTTGTAAGAATCCTGTTTGACCAGCACCTGGATTAATCGTTCTTAATTTTAATACATTGCTAGAATAACTAACTACGATACCAGTTGTTGCAGTTATTGAAGCGTTAACCGTTTCACCTGCTGTATAAGTTCCCGTCACACCTGTTAGTGTTAATTCAAATCCGTCAACAACACCACCAAAATCAGCAGCAGTAAATGAAGAGTGTCCTGGTAGATTATCAGTACCCCATACAATATGGTGGTCTGCTACATCTGTTACCAGTTCTTCAAATCTATCAACTATGTTTTGACTTGTTATCGGGTTGTTTAAAGTTACCATTTCGCCTCACTTTGTTTTTTTAAGTGTTTCATAAGAGATTTAGGAGCGCCACATATGTCGTCTTGCCATGCTAATTGGTGACAATCGCCACCACAATACTTAAATACTTCACACTCAAAGCATTTAGGATTTCTTGCTACTTCACAAGCAACATTTTCTAATCTCTTAGGACTATTTATAAGTTCTACTAGAGGGTCATCTATAGTTCCAAAATTAAACTCGGGAGCTGCATTAGGACAACCACCTATTGTGCCAGTTGCGTTAAGTGTAAATAGTTTTTGTTCACAATCTCGGCAGAAAGTGCCTTCTTTTGTTGAACCAGTATCAAATTTTGAGTAAATTGTTTCAAAAAACTCATTATCAAACCAATCTCTTGTGTTATACTGAATAGATTGCTCGTGCATTTTTAAAAACCACTTATCTTGTTCTATATTTCTAGGAAATATCTCTGGATGCAAGTTTGCATTACCATTTCCAGTCAATCTTTCAAGTGCCATTTCTTTTACACCTAAATCTTTGACCCATTTAAGTAATTCAATAGGTTCAATTCTAATTGTGTCTTTGGTTACTGATATGAAGAGTTTAATATCAACACCTTCACTAATTAAAGTCTCTACATTCTTACGCCATAAGTTTGCTTGTTTCTCATTTGCAAATCTTATGTTAGGATCCCAACTAGTTCCACATCTATTTTTAAGTGGACCTTTAATGAAGTCAATGTGTTCTTGTTTTAGTTTAAATGTTAAGTTAGAAGTTATGCCCATTGATTGTTGAATCCACAAATCTTTTGTGTTCTCATAGACATATTGCATTTCAGACACAGGAACTAAAAACGGTTCGCCACCGTGTAGTTCTAAATGTGCTGTATCGTGTTTGTGAAAATTGTATTTTCTGAAATTTTGTAACCACTTAATGGTTTTATCTGGATTCCAATAGACTTTAGGACCATTTGAACCTGAAGTAAAACAATGTTTACAATTCAAGTTGCAGGTTTCGGTTGTTTTTAAATAAAACATCCAATTCATTATATAACTCCTATACTTAACCCCCAAGTATCTGCTTCGTTTTCAACATAATGTTTTACACCTTGTTCTATGAATATTCCTTCATCATCATATACTGGTTTAATAACACCATCTAAAGATACTTTCTTTTTGCCTTTGACAACATATAAGTAAACATCTTTATCATCTTTATGTTCTTTAAAACTAATACCTGGTTTCTGATTTACAAATAAATGAATATCTTGTCTTTTCTTTCCTGTGATATTCAATACTACTTCGTCTAAAACTTCTTTTAACCAGGCTACATCTTCTAAGCCTTCCACCTTAATAGTTTTAAATCTATCGTACTCTCTTATCCATTCTCCATAAGACATATGGTCTTTAACCTCACGGTCAAGTCCTTCTTCATCTATGTAAAATAGTTGTCTTGCTTCGTATCTAGTGTGTGATTGGATTTCTTCTTTTAATCTGGAAATCCATAAGATTGTTTGTTCGTCCATAATATATCTCCTTATTTACCAACAACAGCTTCTATAACTCTCTCTTCGTTAGAATCGTCATTGACTAAACTTTTTCCAATTAATGCACCGTTTCTCGGTTCTGCTTCAGCTCTAGCACATCCTGCAATACTACAAGATACTAACATATCGCCTTTTCTTACAGGACCACATACTCTTACTGGTACTCTTCCTGTCATTGCTACCGTAGCGGTAACACCTTCTAAACTGCCATTCATAATAAAGGCAGGTTTTTCTGATTGAACACCAATAACTTTTGTGCAATGGTTTTCTGTACATATAGTTACCTCAGCTGTGCCACCTATACATAAGACGGTACCTACTGGATATTCTCTATCAGATTTATACTTTTCTGCCAAGTCAGCATATCTTGCTGATGTAGCAGTTGTTGTTAAAATATTTGTTGATGGATTGTAATATAATCCTGAATCTGCTTTTAGAACATTTGAACCTGAAGTACTATCAGCAAAAGTTAAATATCTTGTTGCGTTTTGAGTATTTTCAGTAGTTAAATCTACGGCACTTGATAATGAAGCAGTACCTGTAATAGTATTTGCAACTAAAGTGTCAACCGTTAATGTTGCAGAATTAAATCCTGATAGTTTTGCAATCGTAACCGAGTTATCAGCAATTTGTAAAGTACTTATAGCATTATCTGCTATCATAGTTTGTGTAACCGTATTCGTATCACCTGAAGTAATAAGAGTACCACTAGCGTCAGGTAGTGTAATTACATTATCTTGTGATGGGTCGTCTACTCGTAATGTAGTTTCAAAACTATTAGGAGTAGCACCTTCAAATTGCATTGAAGCACCATTTATTGTTAATCCAGCACCAACAAGTGTACCACCGGCAGATATACCACCTGTTGTATTTAATTGTTCGTTACCAAAATCAATTGTACCACTTGCAGAAGTAATTGAAGAAGTACCAATCTGTATGTTCGCAATCTCAGCTGTTGTTGCAACATCAATTGTTGATAGACCAGTTAAGTTTGTATTTAATCCGATTGTTAATGTATCTGGATTTGATACCGTTGCAGTAAGACCTGTACCACTCGCTACGGTTAATGTGTTACCAGAGGCAATACCTTGTACATTCGTTCCATCTGTTAATGTGAAACCAGCAGCTGCAATTGCAATAGCATTGATTTCGTTAACAGCACCAATTACAGAAGTAGCAGATAAAGTAGGATCCAGAGTGGCAATATCACCAAAATCTGAGGACGCTAATGCGTTAAATTCTATTCGTAATTTATCTAAACTATCTGTTTCTGTTACCTGTCTTACAGCCATTTTTATTTATCCTTACACATATTTTTTATTAAATCTTTTATTTCAAACAACTCTTGCTTTAAACTATTTATCTCTCTACACATTGACTTCATTTGGTTAACACTACCTTTTCGCATTTGTATTCTTTTCATATACAACTCATATTCGCTTGAGTTTGTATTAACGATACCACCTGATTCCGTATCTCTCATTAAATATTCTTGTTGTTCAACTTTCAGAAATCTTGCCATATTTTTAAATCGCCAATGCGATACCTCTCATGTCTCGTAAGATTGGTGGGTAACTAGTATTAGTTCCTTTTAGTACAATCTTAATCTGAAACGCAGTAAAGGCGTTCAATTGTTCTTGTGAATATTGATATTCTCTAAAATCAAAATCATCTTTAGATTTTGAAACTGAATTATCTTCAACACCACCAGCATTGAAAGGTGTCCAGTCAATGTCTCCGATAGTTCTAACTTCATCAGCACTTGTTGTTCTAAAGTAAACTTCAACTTTAGAAGTATCTCTAATAACTTGTGTTAATCTAATATCTAATGCAGTTGAGTTATTAATAAGTGTAACCGGTTTCGTAATATATTGAGACGCAGTTGATGAACCTTTTGCAGTAGTTTCAGGAACATAGTTAGGTGTATTACCACTAGTTGGATTATTTAATCTATTTGCAACACAGAAAACACTACTTCTATCTAAATCAATTACTGGAGACAACTTATTATTTGTCGTTGATAATTTCATAATAGTATAGAAAGATTTTTGTCCTGCCATTCTAGTTGTTTCATTTGGTCCAGACATAACAGCCTGTGGCGCAGTAAAGTAAATATCGTCTACTAATGTAACCGATTGTCTATTACTTTCAGAAACTAATGAATATGGTGTTTGAGCACCGTGAAGTGACTTACTAGATGTTGTTCTAATAAACGGTTCAATGTTTGTACCAGGAACGGTCATAGTTTGTAGACCACCTAGATTTAATACATCAAATTGTTTATTACCGGTAACAAGTATTGTTGTGCCTCCGATATCACCATCAGTATTTGCAGTTCCTGATGTTGTAATATCAAAACTATCTAATGTAATATTAGAAATAGAAGTATATGTTCCGTTTATATCTGTCGAAGCAATACCGTTAAGAGTTCCTGAAGGAACACCAGATATAGTAACCACAGAATTAGTATCGTGCATATTGTGATTTGCATAGAAAACTCTAATTACACCTGAACCGTTTGTAGTTCTTAATCCGTTTTGTTTAATATTTTGTGCCGGCAGTTCTTTACTTCCTAAGTGAACCGTACCTACGACATTACTAAACTCACATCTTTTCATTGTGAATTTCATATCTTCGTTTTGTTCAGCAGTCCAAGTTGAACCGTTTTGAGATTTGAACATAACACCAGCATATGGTTGTTTAGATATTGTTCTATTAGAACCAATATTTGTTTCTCCTAATCTACCCACATACATATTGTAATCATTTGAGTTAGACAATACCGTCATTGCATATTCAACTTTATCTTGTATGTATATTGGTGCAGGGAATGTAAATGTTGTTTTAACTGAACCGTCTGTACTTGTATTTACAGCAGTTGGATTTAATGAAACTTCACCAAATGGTAATAATTTACTTCCAGGATAACCATTAACCGTATTTCTAATTTGAACGGTTACAGGAATGTTTGCGTCTTTTGTTGAAAAGAATAAATCAACAGAAGATATGAATACTCCACCAGGTTCATCTGTCATAAATGTTTGAGATAATGGATCAACCCAACCAACAATTTGCGTACCTGCTCTTGTAGATGTTTGTAAAATGGTTTGTGAATCTGTAACCGTTTGTTGTATACCTCTAAATTCTCTTGTAGAAACAATTGTGTCTCTAACGGTATTTAATAATCCTCTTGCAATATATTCAGCATTAGCCGCAGTAGCAACAGCAGCTGCGTCTTGCGAGTTAGTAGAAGAAGAAGTTAATCTAAATGTTCTTTCTCCAGTTCTCCATCTAGGATTTGTATTTACTTTAGGATCCGGTATTGTGAATACTCCTTCAACAGCACCAGCACCGTCAGTAATTAAGTTACCACCAACTGAACCACCGTCTGGTGTACAATAAGTAGCAATATTTACATTATCAAAGAATGGAAATACTCTTGTATTTGGTTTTAATCTTGTAGCTTTAAATGCAACATCACGGCTTCTGATAAATGGTACAAATGCAACACTAACAACTCTATCTCCCATAGATGTTCTTATCGTTTGAGGTACGGCAGTTGTTGTAATACCTGACCTACTTTGGTTAACTTGGTTGATAGAAGTAATTTCTGTTCTTTGTACAATAGCACGACCACTCATAAATCTTCCACCTGAAGCTGTAGTTGAAGATGTTAATGCTCTTCCAGTCCAGTTAGTTTGCCATTCATTCCATACCGTTCCAAGTGAGATTTCATCTTGGTCTGTAATACCACTTTGTCTTTGTAATTGGTCCCACGCACCTGTAGTTGAGTTAACTACTAAATCAGGAGTTCTTTGTGTTTCTCTCCATTCATCACTTGATGGTGTTAAATCTATTGTTCCCATCCAACTGAAAATTGCAAATGGGTTAACATTAATTGCTTTAGAAGCAAAAGGTTGATTTATTAAATCTATTTCTGTAAATGGTAATGTTAGTACATCACCAGACTTTTGATAGTTTGCAGCCGCTCTGTCAGTAGCAACTAATGTTGTACCGTCTTCGTCAATCTCTTCTAGTTTTACAGCGTCTTGGTTAAACAAAGGTCTTAATTCGCCTTTTGCATAATCAATCGAACATCTGTATGAACCGTTGGTTACTTCACCGATACCGTGACCGTTAAAGTTGTCTACAACAAATCCATTTTTAAATCTATCGAAACCATCAGCGTCTTGTATCTGTAAAGATTGAGCCGCAGTTTCTAATAGAGACAATTGAGTGTAATATTCAATTCTATCAATCTTCTTATCAATAGCACCAATATCTCTCATTGTATATCTTCTATTTTCTACCGTCTCGTATGATACATCATCTGGTGACAATGTGTAAGGTGGTAAAGAAAGAGTGTATAGGTGCATTGCGTTATCAATAGAACCTGGCTCTTGTGGTACATTTGCTTCAGCACCTTTAAGTACTTCAAAGGCACCTTCTTTATTTAAGAATAGTTTATCAACTCTTCCTTTGTAAAATTCGTGGTCTGTGGTTACATTTGTTTTAAACTTAATAATATCAATTGTTGAGGCACCTGTTCCATCATAACTTCTATCTTGTCCACCAGAGTTAATTGTACTTGCGTCATCTACTCTAGGTCTAAAGTCTAATGTGTCTCTTAATTCATAAGTTTCTCCTGAAGTATCAGAAGTATAACTAGGTATTGCTGTGTAATCAATAATACCAGAATAACTATCTACACTAAAGAAGTCACCAGAACCATGTGTGAAATAATTAAATGTAATTAATAATTGTCCACTTGGTGCCAAGCTACCTTCTTTTCTTACTAGTCTAGCAATATCATAGAAGTTATCTCTTTGTCCACTATCAAGTGTAAATCTTGTTGTGATGTCTGTATCACTTGCAGTTGGTGTTGTACTAAAGTCAGCCGCCATTTTAACAGATACTAATTGATATCCGTCAGCAACACCTAATGAAATATGATTTGCAGTTGCAGCTCCTGAAGTTGTAATAGTTGTTGTTGAGTTTGATACTAAATTTTTTGATTTTTCGTTTTGTGCAGATTTAGATATAGTCGCAATAATTTTTACTTCGTGGTCAGAGTGATTAGCACCAAAATCTAAAGTTAATGAACGACCTACTGGAGAACCACCTAATGTGAAACAAGCATTACCTTCATGGTTATTACCTGTTGTAGATATCTTGTCACCAGCTGTACCAGCAGAAGATGAACCACCTGCTGACATAATAGTTACCGAATAATCTTGTTCTTGTTGTGCAACAAAAGTTTCGCCTGTGTTTGCAGTAATTGTAATATCACCAGTTGAAGATAAAGAACCTACAAATGTTTTTCTTACAATAAATGATGTATCAGAAATACCAGAGTTGTCTGCTGTTTTTAATGTTTTAATTGTTGTGTAAGGTAAAGAGAACAATGAAATGTTTTTACTTGCGTCTTGTAATTTTCCTCTTCTTCTTATAATCAATGAGTTTGAAACGGCAGTTGTTGAAATTGCACTATCAAGTCTGATTGAAGATGAATTGACAATGTTAATTACCGTTCTAGTTAAAATAGTACCAGCCGTTGTTGCAAACTGAACACTATCTCCTACTTTTAATTCTGATAAAAATTGTGTGTTGAAACCGGTTACATCCGAAGTTGAAGCACTAATTGAAATATTACCAGATAGTGTTTTATTTTCTCCATATGTTGCAGATAAATCAGCTTGTGCAGTATATACTGGACTTCCTGCCATGGTAACTTCTTTTACATCACTTGAACCGTAATGTGTGAAACCTTGATTGCCAAATACATTTGCTTTTACTACAGCAGTATTAGATGAAGTACCACCAGTGATTGTTTCACCTTGTATAAATTGACCTTGTACACTTGATAATACTACACAAGATGTTGTGATAGTACCACCGGAACCAGCACCTGTATGTCCTGTACCGTCAATGGCAACATCATCAGCGTTATACAATTCAAATTCTCTTTTTGCAACACCACCGACTTTTTGTCTTACATAGAAAACAATGTCGTTTAATTCTGTTTGAGTTGCGACACCTGCTATCGTAATTGCGTCACCATCAGAAACTTCTAAATCAGCAGCCATTGTGATAACTACTGGATTTGCAGCTGTTGATGTAGCGATTGCCGAAGTTGTATTTGTTGAAACACTTTCTTTGATACCGTTTGCACCTGAAGTAGTACCCGTAATCTTTTCACCATCTGTAAATGTTTGATTAGTCGGAATCTTAATATGACTAAACATTTCTACATCAAACAAAAAGTGTTTGAATACATTACTTGAAGACGGAGATATGTTTGAAGCAGTTGAAATACCAGCACCTGTCGTTGCGTTAAATTCATAACCTTTAGATTTAGCACGACCGATGTCTTTTACTCTGTTTTGAACATTTGTTGGTATGTTACCAGCAGTATATGCTTCACTAGCAAGTTTTAGTTGTAATCCTTTAAACGCTTCTGTCTTACCGGTTACAAAGTTAATGTCCGGAGAGTTATAAGCATTTGATACATTGAGAAAGTTACCAACATCAAAGATAGTATTGAAACCATTTTCAGTTCCATGACTTCTAGGTTTTTCTACAGGAACAAAAGTTGTTCCAATTTTATCAACTTCATAACCTTTTACATATGCTTTACCAGGAGATAAACCTAATGCAAGTTTGTTAGCGTCACCACCAGCGGCAGCAGTAAAGATACCTCTATTGCCAGCAGTATCATCTAAATGTTCTCTAATATCTAAATCAAATGGTCTGATTGTGTAATCGCCACTTTCGTCACTAGTTCTTCTTGCTAGTGTATCTTCCAAAATAGAGTATTCAGTTGTTCTAACTCTATTCTGGAGAGTACCTTTTTCTAATCTTAATAACTCTATGAAGCTTGAATCTTCAACAGAAGTCGTTGTAAGTTTAGATAAAGTTAAATCTATTTTAAATCTGTGAGCACCTGGAGCATTTGCGTTTGATGAACCGGCTGCATTGTCTACAAGGCCAGGGTCTAAGTTAGGGGTTACAATACTATCAGTAACCGTTAGACCTACTCTGTAAGATGGTGTGTTTGTATACTTGTCTAATACAATTGTTTGTTTTAAAACATTAACAGCATAACCATTAATGTAGTAAGTACCAGAAGCAACTGAAGCAGCAGAACCGGTTTCAGCACTTGTAACCACTCCACTAATATTTGTACTTCCATTAATTACACCTAAAATTGTTTCGCCAGCAACAAAGTCTGGTGTTTGATTTCCAGTTCCTGTTTTAGTGTATTTTACATAAAGAGTTGCAGGGTCAGTAGAAGTTGCGACATCTGAATTAATTACTTTCGCAACAACACCAGATGTTTGACCGGTTACTTCTATTCCAACAAAGTCTGTTAGATTACTTGTACCTGTAAATGATGTTAACTTAATCGCATAGTATTGTAAATCGTAAGTAATCTCACCAGGAATCATTTGAGCACCTTGCTCAAAGATATGGTTACCCATCTTTTCAATTTGGTTCTGTAGTATCGTTTGCGATTGTGTTAGTTCTCTAGCCTGTACAGCAAATGCTGGTCTAAACAATATTCTATGGAAGGCTTTATCTTCCGAGAAATCGTCATAGTACGGCGAGAGGTTAAAGTCAGTTGGACTTGGCATTTATTTTCCTCTTTAAAATTCTATGATTAACTTAACATTCTCCGTTTGGTCAACACTTCTATTAACCGGTGCTCTGTTTTCAATGTACATTATATCGCCAGAGTCTTGGTCAAGTTCAGAAGTTGCATAACCAGAAACTAGAGAGACATTGTTAACCGTTTCAGTATTTCCAGTTGGTGTTCCTGTGCTACTAGAAGTCGAACCTGTAATCACATTTATTCCACTAAATGCAGTTCCATTTCCAGTTGCGTCAACACCTTCATTATTATATCTTGTTTGTGTGTAGAACAATAAATTGTTTGCAGTATCAAATTGTACTACTTTACCTACAGCACCTGTATTCGTTTGTGTAATTATTTCATCTGATTGAAATACACCAGCACCAGAATCTAATCTGATAGCTTTTGTTGCTCTTAATGTTGTTGTATTCACAACAGCACCAGCAGATTTTGGGTCTCTAATTAATGCAACTCTTCTAAAATCGTTTGCAGTTGTAAAGTCACCAGAGTTTGCTGTTTCAGCACCTTCAAATGAAGTATTAAGAATTACAAAGAAACCACCTAGTTCTTCGTGTGGGTCAAATCCGTGACCACCTTTTGGACCAATAATGCAATCTAGTTCAGCACCAGTTAAGGAACCACCTGAAGTAGCATTAATATCTGATACTCTTACATTTGCAAAAGTATATCCTAACGGTGTCCCTGTTGGAAGAACAGCAGTAACCGAACCACTTGAAATCGTAACCGTACAAGTTCCGTTTGCACCATCTCCTCTTATAGGAATACTAGTAAATGTTCCGTCTGTACCACCTGTACCGGCAGTTTTAATTTTAATGATATCTATTGCACCATCTTTAGCATTAGTCGTTGTTGTACTATTTGTTGAGATACCCATAAAGTCTGTTGATAAAAAGTTTGCTTGTTGAGCAGCAGACATAGTGTACATATATTTCCACTTGTAACCATCAGAAGTTTCTAAAATAAGAATAGAAGCGCCAGACGGTTCTATCGTTGATGGTGTATTATTATCGTTATCTAAACATTTGTAAACTTCAAAGTTGGAATTAAGAACATAGAAGTTTGCGTCATATAAATTTGTTGCACCACTATGAGCAGCTTGTGCTGTAGTAGTTCCTGTAATTCTGTTGCCATAGTCATGTCTGTACATATCGTAAGTTGTACCTGTTGTCCAGTTAATTCTTGGACACGCAAAAGACACATCTGAGCTTGTTACCCTCTTAGCAGCAAGTAAATCATCAAATACATCATATTCGTCTTGTACTGAATCTGCTGGGGTTACTGGAGCACTATCTGTTCCAATATTTTCTGTTCTACCGTCTGGTCTAGTTTTAGTACCATATTCAGTAGGTTTACCAATACCTAGATAATAGATATTAGGAGTTGCTTCACCAAACGATTCCTCGAATTGCTGAGCATTATTTCTTCTAAATTTGCTTGTTATAATTGCTGGCATTGTTTAATTCCTATGTTCTTTGATATATTTATACATCTTCTTGTTATGCTATATTAATTACTCCACCCATACCGGAATGTGCAGTACATTGATAATATAAAGTAGAAGGTGCGTTCATTGGCACCGTAAATGTTATTGTTGCAACTGCTGACTCATTGTTGGTTACTCCAAATCCGTATGCAGAACCACCTGACGCAGTTCTAATAGCAAATGGGTGACCAGAAGCATTTACTTCAAATTGATAAGTATGTGCTTTCTTTAAATAAAGCGTTGGGTCATTCTGTGCTGATGGAAAACCATCACCATTAAATACATAATCAGTTGAACCACTTGCAGTTACCTGAAACTTTGCTGATACTCTAGTTGCCGGAGTATAATCATCAGGTTTCCATTGACCATTACCACCTACATTTGTCCATACTAATACTTGTCCATATACAGGAGCACTACTTGATGTGTCTACATCTGAAAGTAAATCAATTGAGTCATTTTCTGATAATAAGTTAATCCAACCTGAAGCAGTAGCAAAGTATGCTTTTAGTGTACTTGTTGCAACAGCAAAAGCACCTGCACTATTTGAAGCATTTGGTAATGCACCAGTGTTAGTAAAATCTGCCTTTACAATTGAACCAGAACCACTTAAACTTAATTTACCAGTTCCTTGAATTGTGAATCCTGAAGTATCTAGGTTTCCGCCAAGACTTGGTGCTGTATCTGTGACAACACTTGTCGTAATTGAACCAGGTCTAAATGCACTTGCACCAACATTCCATACTAATGCTTGTCCACTCGTAGGCGCTTGTGTAGTTGTATCAACATCACTTAAAGCGTCTATAGATGAAGTCGAAGCTAATATTTCGTTCCAAGCTCCGTTAGCTGCATAATAAGATTTGTAAGTTGATGTATCAACAGCAAATGCACCAGCGTAAGTTGTTGCATTTTCAAATCCTGCAAGAGCGTTACCGCCTTGTGCGATATAAGAACCAAGAGTTGAAGCTTTAATTTGAACATTACCAGAAGTTGTTCCAGTAAGTATAGCGTTGTCTATTGTTTTGTTTGATAAAGTTTGTGTATCTGCTAAAGTTATAACATCTGAATTAATATCAAATTTAATTGTATCGTCTAAAACCGTTGAAGTTAATCCTGTACCACCTGTAAAGTTAAGAACATCACCTACCGTGTAAGCGTCATTTGTTCCAACATCAGCAGATAAGTTAATTACAGAACCTACTTGTTTCCAATACATATCGGCAGCGCCGTCAGTTGCAAGTACATATGTTCCAGTACCAGCACCTGTAGGAAATCTTAAAGCCCCGAATTTAATTCTACCAGTACCATTAGGAATAATATTAATATTACCACTTGATGTAGAAACAATATTGTTTCCATTAACATCTAAATCGCCACCAAGTTGAGGAGTTGTATCTACAGATATATCACCAGCAGCCGCAGAAGCAGTTGGTTCAAATCTATTGTTTGATGTAGACCATTGGAGTACTTGGTTAGATGTAGCACCAGTAGTTATTATCTGTAATGCAGAACCGTCACCTAACGCTGTGTAGATTTCATCAAAGTTATCGTTAACTTTATCACCACCAACACGCAGGTTATCACCTGTACCGTCATTTGCTGTACTACCTAATCCTATACTTTGTTTTGCCATATTTTTATCTTCCTATCCTAATATTTATAAGCGTTCTTATGTAGTTGAGCTAAACTTCGCCGTTGCACTACTAAATTTTTTCTGTGTATTACTAAATCTACCTTGAGGAACAAGTATTGCTGCCGGGTATGTAATATAAGTCTTTGCAATAGTAGTTATATCTCCAAATTGCAAGTCTGTACCATCAGCTGCAGTATTTGTACCTATTGCCTTTAATTCTGCTACTCTAGCCCAATTCATTGCAGAAGCAGACATAGATTGTTGAAAGTATTTATTGAAACTTCTTAATCGAGGTCCAGCATATACAGACCCAAAGTTTGTATTGACCGTTCTAAAGTTATAAAATGGTTTAAACTGAAACGAGAAAGCAATCTTTGTTCTATGTAAAGTTAAATCTCTTGTATCTGTTGCAAAAGGCGATTTTGCATTTTGTACAACATCAGCTGGGACACCTAGTTGTAATGCGTTAGAACCACTTGCTCTTAATGAAGTACCATCATCTATAGTACCTAATCTTCTTCCAAAGATTGTACCAAACAATGTATTCAATACAGAAATAAATGGACTTGCCTCAATACCAGTAACCCTACCAACAACAGGCATTCTATTTTTCGCATTAAGTCTACTTTCAATGTTTACTTGTGCAGTAAAGTAGAAACCAGCAGGGTGCATTGTCTTTTTAAATGCGTCTCTCCATGTGTCAATAGTACGACCTACTTTAATTACATACGAGAAGTCCTGATAGTATAAACTATCTTGTACTTTCATAGTTGTTTCTGATAAGTGACCATCTTCTGAAATATATTTACCTTCACTTGTAGAAGTACCTACAATTTCGACCGTTGCAGTTGCAACATCTGTTTTTGCCATTAGACCGGTAACACCTGAAATACTACCTGTCATTACTTCGTGTCCTACAAATGCACCTGTAATATTCTTTAATCTTAATAGACCTCTACTAGAATCCCAAGATAAAACTACACCAGTATTACTTGATGTACCACCAGTGATTGTTTCACCGGCAACATAGTTACCTGTATGACCTAATATAAGAATTGCTTGTGGTAATTTAACCGTTGGTGGAGATGGACTTAAATCGTGTTTAAGACCAGACTCGATAGTAGTAATACCTAGAAGTTTTCCAATTTCAGTTCCATATGCGTATATCTCAGCAGATAAACCATTATCAGTTGCAATCGTAACCGTAGGTAAACTTGTATAACCAGAACCACTTTTAATTAATCTAATATCTGTAATATCACCAAGACCACTTTCTAAAACTATTTTATCACCAGGGTTGATGTCATTCTTACTTGTTGCGTCTTCAAATATGATATGGTCATAACCACTAGAAGCTTCTCCTGCTATTGCACCGTTAACTACAGCAACTTCTGCTACAGCACCGGCACCGTTTGTATTTGCATTATTGAAAACTAGTTGGTCTCCAATTTGATATTGTGAACCGTTTGCATTAATATAAAATTCTGAAATACCACCAGCACCTATTTCACCGACTTGGCAGTTTGCACCACCACCGCCACCTACTAAATCGACTTGTTCGTTATCTGTGAAGAGTGAACCATCATTAGTAATTGTAAACTTACCAGGTATACCGGTAACATCTGATTTAATATATAAGTCATCTGTATCACTTGCAGTACCTCTAATTGTTTCACCAACTTGGAATGTACCTACAATACTTTCTTGGTTTAATAAAAATTCTGATACGACTTCACTTGATATTTGGAAACGAGATATGTTTTCTACAATTGCAGTTGCACCTGAAGTTATACCTGTAATTTGTCTACCAAGTAATTTACCTGTATCACCGATTGAGTTAATACATCTTAATATTGTATTTGATGTAAACTCACCATCTGATACTCTAAGCATTTGTTCTTTAGGATAAAATGTTTCAGAAGAAATACCAAATAGTAATCTAAAAAATAATTCGTGTCCTTTTGCAGTACCTTTAGTACGATATAAAGATTTTACTCTTTTAATTAATTCTCTTTTGTTTAGACCTTCTGTTAAATTTTCTGGTATTGTAGTTAGTACTTCATTTCTAAATTGACCTAAGAAATGTGAGATAACTTTATCAGGATCCCTAAACGATAATAAGTCTTGTATTGTTTTTACTGGATTAGGTCTATACTTTCCAGATACACCAGACGCACCAGAAGAAACTCCAGTGACCGTTTCACCTTCTATAAATTTATCTTCTGCTGTAATGAATAATCTTCCGTTTAATAAATCTTCTGTAAGTATTACTGCTGTCGCATTAGAAGTTTCGCCTTTAATAGTTTCACCATTTGTGAATTTACCAAATGATGATTGTTCTTGTAAGATTTTAGAACCTGCGTCTATTTGAGTTGCTTCTGAACCAAGTCTACTTGCGTCTAATAATAAAGTATTAGATTGACCTGTTTCTGTTTCAAGTAATATACCGTCTGTTGATTGAGAAGATGAAATAGAAAGCTCCGCGGCTTCCATTAATTGGAAATAAGTTTTTACAAACTCTAAAAATTTAGGATGCTCTTCAATTACAAAATCAGGTACTTGACCTTGTAAAAGGTTTGTAATCTTTTTATTAAACTTCATTTAATTAATATGCTGAAGTGGTAGTATAACCAACACCGGCATCCGAGCTTCCACCGACAAAGGAATCCTTGTCAACCGAAATTGTTGAATTAGGAATATCTAACTCTAAAATTTGGTCTCTAACAGGAACAATGTCATTTGAAGCAGGTTGCACGGTCAGTTCTATCACCGTTGAAGCACTCCCTCTTATATTTGAAATTTCTGTAATCTGTAGTGAGTTAATTGTAATCTCACCAGTTGTGTAATCAATCGTGCCTTGTGTAGGGTTAGTATAAACTCTAGTCGCACCTGATAGATAATATCTTCTTATGTTACCATTACCGTCATCATCTAAAAGTTGTTCGTTAGTAGAACCTTGTATTTTAAAACCAGATGATGAAACAACACCACCAGCAGTTGAGTTATGACTAGTATGTGGATTGTAAACAGCATTTCTAAAGAATACACTATACTTCAAAGATGAATTTAAAGTAGGTGTAAATGATTTTCTTATCTTTAGTGTTGTTGTGTTAGATAGTATACTATTGTCTGTATCGTCAATTAGTTTAACGACTTTAGAATGTCTAAACATACTATCGAATTTTTGTAGTGTAGATACATTGTAAGTACCTAATAAAGTAATGATGTTTGCTTTAAGTGTTGCAGAGTCTTTTGTTGTTGCTCTTTCGTCATACTTTGCAGTTGAAGTTAAAACAATACTTGTGATTTCAGGATCCACAATAACAGGTGAAACTGAAGCAACATTATATTCTTTTAATTGTTTTATGATATCTGATTTAGATTGTGTTGTTAATGAAGAACCGCTCATAGGTTTGATTGCAATTTTTACAATACCATAAACTGGTGTCTCATCATCTTCTCCACCCCAAGCACTAACTGATTGTGCGTTAGGATAAATTGACATTACTTTTGTTTCGTAATCAGAAGTAGTAACCGCTCTGTCTTGTGCTGTATATTGTAGAGGTGCATTGAAACGAATACTCTCTTTTGTTTCTGCTGATGAACCACCACCTGCAGCTGATACGGTTGTAACCGTTATATTAGAGAAGCCACCGATACTCCCTGCAGGATTAAATAAGTTTGCACCGTTAGAGTCTGTTTTGTTGGTAACAATGTAATCCATAATAATAATGTTACCACTTTCTAATTTCTTACCTATAATACCATCACCAAATTTAACTTCAAACTTACCTGTATCTGTTTCAGACAAGAAGTATATTTTACTTTCGTTATTTAATTTTAACAATCCAGAAACACTTGTGTATGTTTCTGAATCTGTATTTGTTAAACTTTTTTGTACTTTAATTTTTAATGTTGTTGTATCAGCGTCAATACTAGGTATTAGATATTTTTGGTCTGGGTCTAGTGTGTCAACCGTATATCTAAAGGTTACAGGTGTACCTTCGTAAACTGGTACACTAGAAAATTTGTAAATACCATCAACTGGTGAAGTTGTAGTATCTGTATTAGTAATAAAGTTATAAGTTGTTCCGTCTACAGAAGTTGTAAATACAGAACCTTTACTCATAGTTAGTGTTGTACCTCTTGCGTCATTAACTACAATGTCAATTGAAGCCATTGGTGCTTTTACCGAATGAGGAGTATAACCTAACATCTTTGCTAATGAAACAATGTTTGCTCTAACATCAGCAGAATCCAAATACATTTCGTTTGCTAACATATTAGCATTGAAACCTAAATAGTGTGTATTGTAAGCAAGTAAGTCTAGTAGTACAGCAAAACCACTACCTTCAAAGTTGTAGTCTGAAAATTCAGGTTGTGCTTGTAAAAATACTTTTAAATTTGTTTTTATCTGGTCAAAATCCAGTTCAGTAATATCTAGTTTGGTACTTGCCATTTTTTATTTCCTATTGTGCGTCATAGTAAGTTTTTGATAACTCACCACTCTCTTGTGTTTGACCTGTTTTTCTACATCTAATATATGTTGCTACCGTACCGCCACCTGGTTTAGTATATGTTCTAATTCCGTTTGCGATTACTGAATTAGCGCCATCTGCTGAATCGGAATATGTATTTGCAGCCGTAGCTGTGTTTTCATATTGCCATAATGAATTACTTCCTGGTACCGTTACCCACGCCATTATCTTAACCTCTGTAAAAATGTTTCAACAATGATTGGTGATTGAATACCAACAACATAGAAACTGATTTGTAAATGATATCTATTTGCGTCAATGTCTGGAGCCGCAATGATACTTTCTATACTTGCTCTTGGTTCAAAATTAAGTAGAACCTCAGCAACTTTTCTTTCTAAATTAAGAGCAGTCAAAGGTGTCATAAGTTCAAACAACAATGCTCTTACATCACTTCCTATTTCTGGATGAAAAGGTCTCTCATAATGATTTGTCTGTATTAAATTCTTTACACTTCTTTTAACAGCGTCTACATCAACAAGTTTTACCACATCTCCTGTAACCGGATTTCTTGTGAAATCAAGGTCTAAATCAGAATAAATCCTGTTTACTCTTTTCTTACTTGTACTTGCTTTTGAATCGTAGAATGCCATAGTTTTTCCTTTGTACTAATATTTATACACTAACCAGCAAAGACATTTGGACTTCCTGCGGCTACACTCGTACAACCTGAAATACCATCACCAACACGACCACAACCTTTACCATTAATGAACACCGTACTACTACCACTCGCTATAGGGGCAGCATGGGCAGGACAAGGCACACCAGGTAGTAAGTGAGTTGTATTAACATCTCCCTGTCTACTAACTGCTATACCGTTAGCATTGACATTTGGACTACCGACTGCTCTTGACATTCCTGAACAATGAGCAACATCAGCGTCTCCTATCCTCGTAACCGCAGGCATTCTCTCTCCATTAATTGTTTTAATTTGTTGTTAAAGGTTTCTATGTAATTATGTTCTTCTTCTGTATGTGGTGGAGTAGGATAATTAGGCTCAAAAGATATGACCGCACCTATCTCATTAGGAATTTCATCATATTGAGTATAGGTGTGGAGATTATTGTTAATTTTGACAACAAATTTACCTTCCACTATTTTCCCTGACCGTTATACGCTTTCCAACTTCTTTTTTTACTCTTATTCATTGATGATTTCTTAATCATCTTTTTTCTAACCCCTTGGGAAGACTTTTTTCCCTTAGGTTTGTTATAGCCACTCGTACCGAGCTTCTGTAATGCCATAAAATCCTTTTGTTAAGTATATTTAGTTGATTTTTAAAAAGGACACGCAAAATTACCTGCTCTTACTTCAATTTCTCGGTCATTTCGTATTCCGTTTTCAATTGATTCGCTAATTTTTTTGTAATCTGGCGTAAATTTACATTTTTCTACCTTGATTGAGCAATTTGTAAGAACAAAAAGCGAACAAAGTAAAAAAAAGTAAGAAAAATGTGTTTTTTTTGGCATTTTGCTCGTTTTTTGCTTGACATTGATTAATAAGTGTTGTATTATGTATGTATAAGTTAACAAAAAAGAGAGGACAAAACACTATGAGTACATTTTTTGCTATGATAACTATACTTTCTGCCATTATGGCAGTTGGTTCAATTGAAGATTGCGGAGGTTCTTGTTTAGGACAAGAAAACTGGATTTTATTCGGATTTTGCTTGACATCAATGATAATATGTGGTATAATAACTCTATTAACACAAAAAGAAGGACAATAATATGACTATGATTCGTAAAACTGCCGAAACACTACAAGACGGTATTAAGAACCTGATGGCTGCTGCCAAAGAAGACTACAGCAGTTGGTCAACAAAAGGAGACGGTATGTCTTCTTACGCTCAACAACAAATTGATAGTTGGGATTCAAAAACTAAAGTTAAAGAAGGACCTAAGTACATTAAGATTGTACAAGAGAATTCTGTCTTTGCTTTTATCTGTAAAACAGACTTTAAACATTTTAAAAAAGGTGATGTATTGAAACCTGCCGGTTATAATGCACCTGCTTTAAATCAACCTAGAGGAAATGTCCTAGAGGGTAATTACCCAATCAGATGGACTGGTCCTTTATACTTAAAATAAACCAAACGGGAGACTATATTATGAAAACTTTGAAATTTAACGATATGAATTTAATACTTGAATGGATACGAGAACCTTCTCACAAAGAACATCTATTCATCTTGGAAGCTGCGATTGCGAAAGCAAATCAAACTTCTTTAGACCAATTTAGTGTTGGTACTAAAGTTGTGTTTGGTCGTCCTAAAGGTGCAAAGCACTTTGGTGTGATTGTTAAATGCAATCCGAAGAAAGCAGTTGTTATGGAAGAAGGTCGTGGTAAATGGACCGTGCCTTACTCTTTAATGAAACTTGCCGCTTAACTTATGCAAATGGTGTGTAACCTTGTTCAGCAGCTGTAGTATCATCTTCTGATATTATATTCAAAACTTCTGGACAATAATGTTTCATCATACTTTCAACTCCCTGTTTGAGAGTTAGTTGAGACATTGCACACCCAGCACAACTACCTGCCATTAATAACTTTAATGTGCCATCTTCATCAAACGAAATATACTCAATCTTACCATTGTGAGCTGCAACACTAGGTGCTACTTTATCTGCTAGATGAAACTTAATTTTTCTAATTGTTTCTTCGTGTTCTTCCTTCGTAATCATAAAAACTTTCCTATAAATTTTAAAAAATAACAAACTGGTATAACAGCAAACGCTGCTAGTATTCCTTGGTCAAACAGCATTAAGATAAATGCACCAATCATAAACAGATAAAACGCAATAGTCTTCCAATGCCATAGTAATGCAAGACACACAAGACCAATTGTTTTTAAAGTTTCTTTCATTCTGTTGGGTCTTTCTTTATCATGTTTGGTATATTATCATCTTGTAAATCTAATTTAACAGGATTGACATTTTGTTTTTGTACATTTTGTTCTAGTACATAGTTACCACTTATACTAATTCTTTCAAAGTCTTTCCAATATGAACCAACCATATGTTCTAATGCAGCTGGAAAAACTAACATCAAGCCTTTATATGGTTTAAGACCAAAACTATTCATTTGTAATTGAGTTATCTTTTCGCCATAATGAAATACTATTTGACCAGCACTATTAGCGTTAGTCACAGGCACACCTTCTGTAAAGATGTCTTCATCTATATCACCAAAGATAACAAAACTAAAAAGACCTGTATGGTCATGTAATGGATTATAATCACCTGCTTGTTGGAAGTTAATCCACAATTGTTGTAATCGTAATGCACCCATACCACCAGATTGTCCCATCATCATATTTGATATGTTAGGCCAACCTTCGCCATAGTTAGATTGTAGTATCTCAAAAAATTCAAATACTTTTTGTACTATTGCTTGGTCTGCTTGATTTCTGATTTTGTTGTTACCGTTATTAAACGGATAAAGAATACTTGTGCCTTGTTTCATGTTGCCAGCAAGTTGGTCTCTGTGGTCTAGTTTTTTATCGTCTCTTGTACGCTGACCTTCTTCAATCAACATATCAACAATCTTCTCGTCTAGTTCACAACGATAGACTGGTGGACCAAATGGATATAAGACCTCGCCATTAATAGACGGATGAACCATTTGTGGTAGTACGGTGTTTTCTCTATGTTTAGTCATTATCTAATTCTCTTTTCTTTAACACACTTATTATAACAAAGAATTAATCTAGTGTCAATATGCTGTGTTCTTTTAATGTGTCTAAAAGAAACTTGTTTTTAATTTGTAAAACAAGATTTTGTTTTTCTAATATTGCTATCTTCTTATCTAAATCGTTAGGTCCTCGTTCATCATCTAATATCATTTGTAGTTGTTTCTTTAATAATTCCATTTGATACTGATAATCTTTATTCATAGGAACACGATTATAATAAAGCTCGTCTTCTGCTTTCAGTCTGTCTACATTCATTTTATACTCCAAAACTTTCACCACAACCACAACTTGATGTTGCGTTGGGATTTTTTAATTCTAAAAATGACCCAAATATCTCTTTTCGATATTCTATGGTCATGCCACTTAAATAGAGTAAGTTAGATTTTGCAACAAGTAGTTTAAAGTTATCCTCCTCAAAGACGGTATCGTCTTCATCTGGAGAGTCTTCAAACTTCCAATCGTATTTAAAACCTGCACAACCACCACCTTTAACTTCTAAACGAACATAATCTTTATTATGTGAAGAAGTCAATTCAGCAAGATGTGCTTTTGCGTTGTCTGTTAAATTAATTAAATTACTCATACTACTATTTAGGGGAGACTTAAAGCCTCCCCAATCTGTTATCAAATCTTATTGTTTGATTTTACGATTTTATGTCCAAGTACTTTGCCTTTGTTCACACCATTGTGAATAGTGTAACCAGAAGTACCGTTACCATTTATATCCACTTCTTTACGAGAAGCACAAAGCGCTTTTTCCTTACGCTCTATTTCTTTCTTCTTGCTATAAGTGGAGAGTAAATAAGTATGTCTGTTCATAACACCCTCCTCTATTAAAGTTAGGTGCGTTCCTTCAGGCGATTGCCTTACTTCCGACCATTGTCTGGTTGAACGAATAGTAAACTACTATTAGTAATATTTATACAAGAGACTTACATAAAAACAAACAAAGAGATATCATAGAGATTCGCCCCTATAACTTCGATACAAAGAGTCGCCCTCTCCCTATTAGTTGATTAGTCTCCGAGTGTTCTCTAAATGTTCTCTATATTTCTTCATGTGTCGCCACGCTCTCTATAGCTGGTACTCTGGAGTTTCAACACACTTATGTATAAGAATGTCAACTGCTAGCGTAAAGCACTTCGTAAAAGAAAACGCTTGACAAATGTCCGACAATGTAGTACAATAGACACATAACAACCAAACAAAAGGATATGCAACTATGGCGTACAATACAGCAGATGATATAATGAGTAAGTTAGATGACATTGCTAATGATATAATGAACCTAACAATAAGAGTGAATAGAATAGACAATACTCTTGGTCACGGTGTAATAGATATAATGAAAGACAAGACGAACTTATCTATGAAAAAAAACTCCGAAAAAAATTCACAAAGTCAAAGCCTAGATAAAGTACTAGAATCCACAGAAGACCCTTTCCTAGTTGAAATGTAAAGAAGACCCACCCTATAGACTTAAAGAGTTTCAGATATGAGCGTCCTCCTGAAGTCGGCCGTTTCTTATATAGGTTAATGTTCATAAAATATATTTAGTATAGTCTATTGCATTTATAGATTAAGAGCCAATACCTGGATATAATAAGGGGTATTAGCTACAGGATTTTGAGGTTAGTTTAGGTTAATCGTCTTGCCGGTCTTCGTGTTGTCACCTGTCACGGTTTCTGTACGAGTACCTGCGATTGTTTCACTATGACTTCCATCTACACTTAGCGTGTAGTTGCCGCCTACTTTCAGGTTATAATCACCACCTGCGTTGACATTTACCTTACCTACTCTAGTGATTACATTGACATCGCCAGTATCACATTGTATATTAAGGTTTGCATTAGCACCTACTTGTATATCATAGTGGTTGTTTGGTGTTGCACTCTTGTTAATGTATATCTTATGGCGACCGTCTATACTGATATCACTATCGCCTTCTATGTAAGTCTTATCTGAACCAATGGCCATCTTATACGAGTGGCCTTTTATTATGTTAATCTGATTACCTTCTGCGGTCCACTCTAGTGATGTACCTATCTTATGTCGGAAGTGTATTCTCTCTGCGGCTGGTGTATCATCAAACTCTTGTATGTGTCCACTTTCCGTTTCACTTACCTTATTATATGGATACACAGCTGCATAACTTATAGCAGGCTGAGACCAGGCCTCTGTATCACTACCTTTAATCTCTGAACCATCTGCCGCTGTTTGACTATCAAAGTCAGCAGTCGCCACATTA